>Ga0182743_1001053_pt1 | contig 29048 bp, 22 predicted proteins | sample eDN3rd30CKraftOP_FD_128522 | JGI IMG/M metagenome (GOLD analysis project Ga0182743, IMG submission 128522) | Enriched Organic Plus compost microbial communities from Emeryville, California, USA - eDNA 3rd pass 30_C Kraft OP (version 2) (version 2) ... | reverse complement strand
GCCGCGCGCAATGTTTTGGCCGCTGGACTGGCGGTGTCAGCCCATGGAGAAGCTGTAAGTCCTGTGTGCATGTAAGTGCGCATCGGCTGGTTTCAGTGAAGTGGGAATCCCCGCCGTTCATGGAGGGGAGGATGTCAAGAGCTCCTCCTGTTACGAATCTGTAACCACGAGGCGAGCGAGTGGGCATCCAAGGATGCCTTGGAACCAGGAAATGCCTTGGTGACTGGGGTTTTCAGGGCAAGCGCTTCATGTACGCTTTCATCGCGCTGGATCATCATCGGAGTCAGAAGATCCTGAAAGCGCATTTCCCACTCCACGATTAGGTCGTTGCTGAGCAGCCTTGAAGGATCTTGCATGTTGGCAAGGATTCTGGTCTTGTTCTGGAACAGGTACTGTGTCAGCAATGTGTGGCAAGCGACATCAACACTCGTGACCAGCAGGTGCAAGTCAAGCACTGGATACCAGTCATCGCTGACAGGCAATGTATGGGGCAGGTCCAGTAAAACCCAGTCCGGAGCAGGGGTGACCTGACGTAGTTGGGACAGCCAGGACAGGGATACAGGATCATGGGACCTGGCCAGTTCCCTGTAATGGTCTTCCACCCCTTTGCGACCATAGGGGATCAGAGTCAGCCCTTGGGCTATCTCATAGGCATGGGCATGCCAAGGTTCAACAAGTGCACTGGCATAGGCCCAACCTGCCTGATCGAGGTATGGCACATTGAAATGCAACTTCAGCATGTCGGAAGGACTCAGGTCGATCATCAGTACAGACTGACCATTGGTATACAAGGCATCGGCAACCATCGATACCATACTGGTCGTACCCGTTCCTCCCCTGATTCCCTGAAACCCAACAATCTTCATGGCTTGTCAGACTCCTGGACAGACTTGGGAGCCATCTGGACGGGAATATTGGCCAGCTCTGCCAGCAAAGGCCATCTTGACAGCGCCTGAGTCCTGGATTGCTGGCTGGCAATGTCGACATAGCGGAACTTGCCGCCTGGAAGATGTTGTTTGAGCGAAACCAAGTCGTCGGCAGGCCTGACAGTGCTGCCGGTATGTAACTCGAATAGAGGATCGGGATGTTTGATCATCGTGGATACTCAATCCAGTTCAGCCCTCCAAGCCGGATATAGGGCTCATTTCCATAACGCATGACAATCGTGCCATCGTTTTCGTTGATATGCTCTGTGGTGGGCAGTCCATCAATCAAGGCGTTCCAGTTGATATGGGCCTGCTCAAAGACGTTATTTTCAAGAATCCTGCGGATCAAGTCTGAAAGCGCCAGAAAACTGGTTTGCCCTGTGACGTGGACGGGACTGACCTGCGCTTTGTCCGCAGCACCGATCACGCGCACACCGACAGGGACATGGGTAATGTCGTAGGTGGGAACTTCACGCATGCCAGCGATCTGCATTTTGTCAGCCTTCAGGGCGGCCCCGTGTTCGGGGATGAATACCACGAGGACCTTGCGTCCGCTTTTTTCCAGGTCGTTCAGGAACTGTTCAAGACCGGCAATCAGCCTTTCTGCTCTTGGACGGTAGGGCGCTGTTCTTCCCCCACCATCTGCGGTGGCCTCACGGTTGCCATCGTGCAAGGTGATGGTGTTGTATAGCAGTGCGACGCGTTCGGGGCTTTCTTTCAGCCTACGCTGCCACCAACCCTGCAAAGTGGTGTAGTCATCCCAGATGGGAGAGCCATCGAAGCTTGTCAGGCTCGGGCGGGTCTGGGTCGGAATGTAAGGCTCGGGCAGATTGCCGTTGGTCCTGATTTCACTCAGGAAACCCTGGAACTTACCATCATGATTCAGGGCTGCCTCAGTTTTGTAGCCCAGAGTTGAAAGTGTCTGGAACAGGTAGCAGGCAGAGTCGGCTGGCTTATACAGGTCAGGGTGTGGGGTCTGTCCGCAGTTGGCTCGCAGCAACCGCAGAACTGCCGGACCGCTGTAGGATGAAACCGAGCTGAAGTCATCGAAAACGACGTTCATGCGATCGAGCAAGGGATTCAGGCTCATGTCGACCTCAGTCAGGTCAGACCAGGCGAGCGAACAGATGCTGACCAGGATGACGTCAAACGGCGCGCCTTGTACCGAAGATGGGAACTGGACCTTGCGAGATGATTCGGTTCGGTAGAAGTTCTCCAGGTAGGCGTTCAGGACATCATCTGTAGGTTTGCCTGCTACGACAGGTTGTGTGACAGCACCTGTCTGCGGCGAGTTGGGGTTGGCTTGGGTTCCGGCAGTGGCAGCAGGAACAGTGTTGACTGCGAATGCTTGTTGCTGCTGGGTCTGGGCGACCAAGGTGGCAACGGGCTGGGTCAGCCAGGCCGGCAGGGTGACATATTGGTGCAGTGCAATTCCGACAAGGATCAGTATGTTGACGGTGGTCAGCCTTACCCACTGATAAATGTAGAGATAGACGACCAGTGCAATGAAGCCGGCACCCACAAGCTGCCAGTTGATGAATCGCTCCAGAAGTTCTATCAAGTACCAGAAGGAGAAATCAAGTACTTCTGGCTGGGCAAGTAACCGACTGATGGGTGGATACCAGGAGTCATGGTAAAGCAATGCGATGCCAAACGGGATTGCCACAATGTGGCGAATGCGGTTGACCCATCCATTGCCTAGTGGAAACACCAGAGCTGCCGCGAACAGGCAGTTGTAGTAGACATTGAACTGCAGGTGGCCGCTCCAGTACAGCAGCAACTTGATCAGGAAATAGAAATTCCAGTGTCCCAGACCGGTCCACCGCTTGGGGGAGCCTTTCTGAACTATTGCTGCTGATGTAGATGGTGACACGTTATCCGACATGTGGTTTTAACCAGAACTAAAAACAGGCCATGGGGCAAGTCATCGTTATTTGACAATTTCTTTGCAGTAATGTGAGTTTGCAGTCAGTTTGACGGGGATCAGCATTCAAAGCAGAAAGAGTACATATGGTTTTCAGCCAGAATGGGTGTATGTTATCCAGTGGACATAGCATAACCATCTCTGACTACTTTTTGCTCCAGAGAGTCGCTGTGTAGACCGTGTCGAGATCAAGAAAACCGCAACGAGGTTCTTTTGGGCTTGTAGTTAACGCCTTCCGATTCAGAATCAGTCTGCTCCTTGGGTGCAAGGTCTGTCTTTGTCTCAGGTGCCGTTTGCTGCAAAGATGACCGCAGGACGATGTCTTCGAGCTGTTGCAGTGCGATCCTGATGCCCGGTTCATCCTCATAGACGGTTTGCCTCAAAAAGAGATCGTCCAATGGCATCCGGAAAAGTTGCTGTAGCACGATGTTTGCCAGTTCAGGCAGGCAACCATGAAGAAACAGGAAAATATGGTTTGCGGTGTAGGTTGCCAGGTCTTCCTGACGCCTGAGCGCAATCTGTGCCATCGCCTGGCCAGCAGGCAGACCATCGATGAGTTCAAGCTTGACCAGGACACCAAGGGGAATTTCGTTCTCTTGTTGCCGGTAGGTCGATAGCTTGAAACGGATCCTTTGCAGGAATTCCTTGGGTTCGACCACGCGCTCAATGTCGTCATGGTCGTTGCCTTTTACAGGAAACAGAAGCTCAACCGAGTCAACCAGTTCCCGGGCGTAGCGCACGGTCTGGATGTTGTCCAGGAGTGACTTGAAACGGGTGTAACTGATCTTGCTGCCAATGATCAGGTTCGCACCGCAATCCAGAAGCTTTTGCTCGTCTTGCATGCGCAACTGGCTGAACATCTCACGGACTACCAGTTTGATGTCCGGCCCCCTTTCGCGCCGCAAGGCATGCAACAGCCTTGCAATTTCTGGAAGCTGCTTGTGGTTGCTCAGCGCAAATACGGCCGTTACGTTGGGATGCTGACGGGCGCATTCATAGACGGCATTGCGCGATTCGACCACCGTCCATCCGTGTTCATGGGTGTAACCGAAGTCTTTGAGTGCGGCTGTTTCAATCACATAATGGTTGTGCCGGCGGGCAATGGTCGACAGCAGGGGCAGGGAATCAAGGGACTGGACCCTCAGTGTGTCGTTCTGATGAAAGATCTTGAGGTGTCGTCCGGCACACACACCAAGTGCGCAACGCCAGTAAGAGCAGCGATAGACAAACTCTTTTTCCCCGACTCGCTCCAGATGGGCAAGGCCGCTGAGAAGGTCGTTGTTGCTGACCATGTCAACGTTGTTCAATGGCGATTTTCCCGAGACGAAGACCATGAGGATGGCGCATTCGTTGTCATGGAGCCAGGAAATCCATTGATCCAGCAGTTGGCGGAACTCTGTCTGGTCAATTCTATCGGTCATGGCGCCAGAAAGGGTTAGCAGGATCGTGCGCTTGTAAGGCCTTATCGAATTGTCCAGGCTCTGGGGAAGCGACTTGAGGCTGGTTGGGGTGTTTTCTATGACATGAATGCTGCCCAGTGCATGTTCCGGGACAGACTCCTGCATCTGGCTAAATACTTCGGCATCCCTGGCCGGAACCACCAGTATGCCGCGGGACTCCTTGTTTGCGGGGTACAGCAGCAACTCCTTGGTGAACAACACACAATCTTCCCAGGTGTCGACGTTGACCAGATATACACCCCCTTCCCTGAGGCATTCTGTTTCCACCGGCAGCCCTTCTATCGCTATGCGGTATAGAAAGTCTGGTACGACTTTGTGGTTGTTGGCGTTGTTGGTGTGCATGGCAGTATTCTTTCAGTTGGTCTCGAAATGGCCAGACGTCCGGGCCTAGGGTTGTTTTGCCTTGGATTGGCCAGCCAGCTTTTGCATCCAGGATTGTTCACGATCCGAGATGGGCATTTGCAGCACCCGTTCCGGTATTTCCCAGATCACAAGTCGCGGTGGAGAGTTCTTGAACTCCTCCGATTCCAGGTACTTACTGGCAGATGCCCAGAAGTCCCCTCCGTCAACAGCAAAATTGGGCACTGTTGTCTGCAGCAGCATCTCAAGCTGGGGTGCAAACTCCGATGTCCTGGAAAAGGATGTGCCAATCAACGCTGTGGTTGGTAACTGGCTGTCTCCGAACAGTTGATCGGCAATGTTCTCGGAAGAACTCGGTTCGGCCTGTGTCGCCTGTACCTTGATTGGTTTGACGATATCAGGTTCTGGTTGCCATGATGGTGGCAGCCAGTCCAAGCCAGCCAGCCTGATCAGATCTCCAGGCCTTGGCGCAGCAGCACCTTCGGAGACCGCATAGCTACGCTTGGGTTTCAGTTCCAGTCCAAGCTCATCGACTTTGGCGAGAATACTGTTCGCAGCGGCATAAGCACCAGACTGGGACCAGTGGGTGTCAGACTTCAGAAATGGCGGGTTGCCAGAGGCACTGGCCATTTCCTGCAAAGCAGGAGACAGCTTTGCCACGGCGACCTTATGGGAGTCAAGGGCGCTTTCCCAATGGTCTAACCTGGCGTCCAGGGATGCGGGGCGGTATACATCGCATAGCTGTTCATGTTGGATACGGCTTTTGTCAGGTACGGTGGCAACGATCAGTTGGGCCCCTTTTTTCTTGAGGATATCTTGGACTTGAAGAACCGTTTCCAGCCGTTTCTGCTGATTCAGTCCTGCGTTTGGATGGACCAGCAGTTCATCTTCCAGAAAAAGCCAGGGGTCGCATCCTTTTCTGACTCTGGAGTCAAGTGTGCCGGTCATAAGCCATTGGGCAGCACGCTCTGCCTTGGCCAAGGTTTGTGCAAACAAGGTTGAGTCCAGCTCAGATGCCAGTCTGTTGGCGCTTTTTCCACTGATGATGTCCTTAAAGCTCCAGGCCGATGCGCTAAGGTCAAGTTGCCCTGTGACTGCGGCTGTCAACGTTGAGAGCGCACCTGCAGCCAGTGAGAGGATCAGTACCACGCCTGCAACATGCTTGGGCCATGCAGAAACCTGGAGTTTGGGGCTGGATGGAGTGTTCATTGTGAGCGGCCCCCTCTTCAGAACTGGAAGTAAAGGAAAGGGACTGCCTTGCGGCTTGAGATCAGCCCCAGCGCCAGGACAAAGGTAGCAACCGGCCAGAGATCGGCTATTTTCAGGAGGGCGTCTGGCATGTGGGTGCGCACGGATGCTCGCATTGCTGGCAACACAGTGCACAGTACGCCAAGGGCGATGGCCGCCAAGTGTGGCGATTGCAGTGCAACCAGAACCTGCTCGGAAGCCTGCCAACTGTTAAGCCCCAGTTGACCTTTGTAGATGCTGATCGCTGTAGGCAAGTCACTTGCCCTGAAAACCACCCAGGCCATGCAGACAAAGAGAATGGTTGCAATCCTTGAGATCAATCCCGGGATTGCAAACAAGGTCAGGCTGTTCCAAATCCGTGCTATGACTAGCGCAAAACCATGCATCAAACCCCAGATCAGAAAATTCCAGTTGTCACTGCCATGCCATAACCCTGCGATGGCCATGGTTAGCAGCAGGTTGACATAGGTTCTGACCTGGCCTTTGCGGTTACCTCCGAGCGGAATGTAGAGGTAGTCGCGTATCCAGGTCGAAAGAGAAATATGCCAGCGTCTCCAGAAGTCCTGGATGCTTTTGGCCAGGTATGGATGGTTGAAGTTTTCCGGGAAGTGAAATCCCAGCATCTGGCCAAGACCAATGGCCATGGCACTGTAGCCGGCAAAGTCGAAGAATAGCTGGAGCGAATAGGAAATGCAGGCTAGCCAGGCATCGGTAAAAGAAGGATGAGCAAGACCGTATGTGACCTCGACCAGAGGTGAGAGGGTGTCCGCGATGATGACTTTCATGCTCAGGCCGATCATGAAGCGGCGTGCGCCTTGGGCAAAGTTTTCCCAATCATAGGGACGTTCAGCCAATGCCCTCTCAACCCACTCATAGCGGATGATCGGACCCGCGATCAGTTGTCCGAACATGGATATGTAGGCAGCGAACCAGATGAAGTTCACCTGAGCACGGACTTCGCGCCGATATACATCGACCAGATAGGAAATCGCCTGCAGCACCACGAAAGACAGGCCAATAGGCAGGATCACCTTTTGCCAGGAAATGGGCATCCCGCCACCAAAAACAAGCCAGTCATTCAGGGTTTCAACCAGCATGTTGATGTATTTGAACCAGAAGAGGATGCTGGCGTTGCAAGCAATAAGCACTGCCAACAGCCATTTGCGGCCGGTCGCACTGGATAACCGATCCATGATCAGCGCACCGGCCCAGACGACCACAGTAATGCCCACAAGAAGCAGCAGATATGTCGGGCTCCACCAACCATAGAAGATCCAGCTGGCGACCAGCAACACCGTGTTGCGCGCCCGCACGGGTGCCAGCGTGTAAATCGCCAGGAATATTGGCAGAAACAGTGCCAAAAACTCGATGGAGCTGAAGATCATTTGCTATGCCTGGGTCTGATTAACGTTCCAATGTGTCCTTGATATGGAAAAAACCAGACGCCGGATCTCCGGGTACAAGGAACAGGCTGTAGCGTTCTCCAGCTTGCAATGTTCCGAGATCAACCGTAGGGCCGGTAACGTTGCCATCGCAGACAAGCTGTACGGACAGAGGCACCGGGTTGACTTGGCGCCGGACCCACTTGCCAGCTTCTACCTTGTCAAAAAGCATGACATCATGGCCGCTGACCTTCACGCCGGCATTCTTGCAGTCTGGATTCAGGTCATAAAAGGCAACGGACGCCCTGACGGCAGTAAAGTCATCGCCCTCTTCTCTGACCTCAAGGGTTTCAAGGCCGTTTTTGCCTTCAAAGGCAAGAACGCTGACAAATTCGCCGGGCTTGGGCTGTACCGTGATGTTTTTCTGGCTTGACCCTTGGCTCAATAAGCCACGGATTGGCGATTGTGATGAGACGGGCAAATAGTTGCTTGCTTGCCGGCCACCCTCAAGGCTTAACGAGGCTCCAGTTTCCTGAGCCTGGATCTTCAGGGCTTTGTCGGGGCTGGCATTGACGAACCTGATGAATGAGGAGTCCTGTTCGGGGCCGGTTGGGTATAGCGGGATTTCAGCGGCATGAGTGCCCAGGCTGATAAGCGTGGCAGCCAGCGCAGACAGGCATTTCAAAGAAAAGTGGTTCATTTCTTCTTAAGTTCCTTAACGACGTTGGAATCCACAATGGCTTGGGTGATTGCATTGCCCCAGGACTGGTAACCGGTCTTGGTGAAATGCTGCCCGTCGGTTGTTGCCCATTCCTTGGGCTTGGAGAACTTGGTTGAATCGATGAATTCGCAAGGAGAGACGTTGGATGCGAGAAATGCCGCTACTTCCTTGGTCCGTTGTTCTGTTTTGTTGAATTTCTTGCCTTCGGTGCCCCAGGCCGGACCGACCCAAATGCAGGCTGTGCCCGTCTTGGCAATGGCTTGAGTCAAGCCGGTGACTTGCTGCCAGGCCCATGTCTTGGGAAATGAGGCCTGCTTGTAGCCAGCCATGGTGTCGCCCATCACGATTACGACAAGGTTAGGATGGTACTGGCTGATCAACTTGTCGATTGGAACGGTTTCAGTATTGACATCCAGGACTTTGGCCTGACCTCCAGGTTCTCGCTCAGCGGCACCGCAGGTTCCCTTGGTAGGTTTGAGCCAGTCACCTGGGTCTGTACCGCAGACCCCGAGTGTCCTGACAATGGCACCTTGCTTTTCCAGGCCTGCATGCAGGGAGTCAATCAGGTAGTAGGGGACAGTCAGGTGGCTGTCGCCGATGATCAGGATAGATAGGCCGGTCAGAAGTGATGTCAGCATAGTGTCTCTATAATCTGTCGGGTTGGTCGGAGATTAGCGCCCATAGGTGTTGCTGTAGGTTGGGCGGTATGGTTCAAATGAAAGATCCAGCGAAGTAGAGCTTTGCGGATGGAAGAAGTAGCGCAGGTATACGCCGCCAATCCATTCGCGGTAATCTTCGGCGTTGTTGGTACTGATGGTGGCACCGGCAACAAGGTTGGGATTGAAGCGATACTCAGCCGCTGCTCTCAGGTTGTAGCTCAGGCCTGTCTTGATCTGCTCTGGGTAATAGCCATATCCAAACGTATTGCTGGGGCCGCCAAACTGCGTGGCCAATGCCTGCAGGTCAGGATTGTTGGGAAAAACGGGCGCGCTGTCCTGACGGATGGACTGCCAGCCCAGTGCTGTGTCTATCCTGTAGGACCATGACCCTGATCGCTGCGCCCAACTGATGGGAAAAGCCAGTGCAAGATGGCGTTGCGGGCTGAAATATCCGCCACTGCCATAGCTGAAAGCGCCCAGGTTGTTCTTGAAGAAAGTCGCGCTGGCATGCAGGCCAACAGTCAGGCGTCGATCTTGCTCATTGATGACATGGGCGTATGCGCCGCCGCTGATCTCGGTACGTTGGTTGGATTCGACATTCTTGCCGTTGAGGTAATGCCATGACAACGAGCCATAAACTCCGGCCTTGCCAAAGTCCTTGGCCAGTGTTGCGCGTGCACCAGTAGCCATGACGCCGCCCCAGCTCAGCCCGAGGTTGTCATAGCGCATGCCTGCATATGACAAAACGCTGTCAGTAACTGGTCTGCGTGACAGGTCAAGCCGGTAGTTCAGGGAACCGTCGCTACCAAATTGCCCGGAGAACAATGCGCCTGCGGTAAAGTTTGTCTGCTGGAATCCAACAGGTGTGACACCGACATCAAACTCCATGCCGCGATAGCGATATCCAAGGGAGAGGGCAACGCCAGACTGGCTTTGCCCGGTAACGTTTTGCAGACTATAAGGGGCAAGTTGCTCTGGGCCGACATAAGGGGGGTAGTTGGTCGAGCCCGCATCAATGTATGTGGGCGTGGCTCTGACCAGCATGACACCGTTGCCTGCCGGAATCGAGGCTTCAATCGGTGCCTGGAACTCCGTCAACTGGCTGGTGCCGGGATCACCATCGCGGTAGCGGACAAAGGCACCGCCTGTAACCTTGGCACTGCGTTGTTCATAAAGTGCTTCAAGTTCCTTTTCCAGGTCAGAACTGGGTGTCGTTGTCGCCACTTCCGTGCGGACGAATGGGTTGCTGGATGAGGCAGGGGTCGGGGCGGTGCTTTCCGTGCGCGAGTGTTCCAGCGCCTGCTCAAGCAGCTTGACCGCGTCCCCAGTGTTCCCGGAATCCCTGGCCAGACGGGCTGCAGCAATCAGGACATCAGGGTTTTGTTCCGACAGATCGACAGCGCGCTGTGCTTCTTGCAAGGCTTTGCCGGTGTTGCCTGTCTGCTGGGATATCAGTGCCAGCCCAAGGTGAAGCTGCGGATTGTCAGGATTTTCTGCAATCAGCCTTTTGTAGATCTCAATGGCCTTGTCATATTGACCGTCGGCGGCATACATCCTTGCCAGTGTGCTGTTGGCGGCAATGTTGTCGGGATCACGCTTGAGCACGGGATCCAGGGTTTCGTAGGCTTGAGCCAGTTTTCCCTTGGCAAGGAGATCCTCGGCTTGGCGGATGCGGAACCCATCGGCGACTGAAGTGACCCTTTCATGCTGGGCCTGGGTCAGCGTTGAAGAAGACTGCAATTGCTTCAGTAGCCGGAGTGCTTCCGCATCCTTGCCTTCGGCAAGCAAGATACCAGCCTTGCTGATGTCAGCGTCAATGGCCGTGTTGCCACCCTTGCTGCGAATCGATTCGACAATGGACATTGCGCGCCCTGTCTGGCCAATGTCGGTGTAGGCCTGGGCCAGTGACAGTAGCAATGGGGTGTTGTCCCTGGACTTCACTTCGATCTGTTCAAGCCATTCGAGTGCGTATTGTTTATTGCCGGCTTTGGCAAGACCCACAGCCTCGGCGATTTGCTTCTGTGCATTTGCGTTGGCATAGAGCTGCAGCATGGGGCCGGTTCTTTGTGTTTCAGGCACCTTGTCAAGCAGGCTGATTGCCTTATCCCACTGCTTGTCGCTTACTGCGGCCAGTGCCTGGACATGAAAAGCCTCTGGGTTGCCTGGGAATTGCTCTGAAATCTTTTGCAGGATCTGGTTGGCTTTCGCGTTGTTTCCTTGCTCACGGTAGGCCATGGCCAATTCGTAGCTGACCCAGGGATCATCGGACTTGCGTGCAGCTGCCTGATCAAGGAGCTGACTTGCTTCTTCAGGGCGACCAATTTGCCGTAAAGCACGACCGAGACCAAGCAGAGCCTGAACGTTTTCAGGTTGTTGCTTGAGAACGTTGCTGTAAGCCGTGATCGCGTTTTGGGTATAGCCTTGCTCGAGCATGATGTCGGCCAACAGGACATGGGCCGCCTGCTCACGTGGCATCATGCGGCTGGCCTGCGTTGCGATCGTGCGAGCCTGCTTCACGTTGCCTGCTTGCAGCGCAGCCCGTGCTTTGTCGATTTCAACCCAGTATCTTGCCGTGTTCAGCGAAGATTGCCAGGCTGGGTTGCCGCGCCTTGCACGTGTCAGATAATCTAGCGCTTCTTGCCACTTGCCTTCCCTCATGGCTATGACACCAAGGCCTCCGAGTGCTTCGGAGTCCGATGGGCGTTTGGCAAGAACTTCCTCAAACTCCCTGGTTGCCTTGTAAACATCACCGGCTTCGAGAAGCTTCATGGCCTCATCGGTCCGCTTGCGCAAAGGATCGGGAGGTGCCGCGGCGATTGTCCTTGGCGCCCGGGTGGCCAGAGTCCTGCCTTCTTCCAGAAGGTTGCGGATTTCCGTGTCGTCAGGAAATTCCTGCAGGTACTGCTCAAATATCTGACGTGACTCGGGGGTTACCGGGGGGCCGGACCATGTGAGCGCATCACGCCAGCTTTCAGCGGCATCACTGCCGATTTCGCTGTCTTTGGACAGCCTTGCCAGTTGCTTGATGCCTTCAAACCGGGTGGACTCCTGCAGCGCTGTCAGGCGTGCGATCGACAGGTCAATGCTGGTGTCCTGCGGCGAGTATTGCTTGAGCCGCTTCAGGTTTTCCAGGGCAGTTGAGGTGCCTTGGGGTTTGTAGCCCAGTAATGTGTAATACATCTGAGCTTCTGGCCCCATGGGCACATGACCCTTGAAGAGCTGTTCGTACTTTTGCAGGGCAAGGTCGTATTCGGTATTTGAGATGTGTTGCCGGATCTGCTCAAGAAGGGCTTTGTTCTCGCTGGTTGACAAGCGTATTTTCTGATCCAGCAGCAATGTGTTTGGATCGTTGGCGTGAGAAGCCTGAAGACGTTGCAGGTAGGATTGGGCGGCAGTCATGTTGCCTTCTTTCAAGGCAATACTGCCCAGCCCATAAAGAGCATTGGGGTTGTCCGGGCTTATTTCGAGCAGTTTGTTCCAGACTTCCGTGGCCCGTTTGAAATCATCGCGGGACTGCCAGAACTGACCCCGCTCTATCAGGGATTTCTGTACGTCGTCCTGTGCCATCACAGCATGTGAGAGCAACGCCGAGGTCAGGGCAACGATTAAATGATGGCGCTTTAACACGCTATCCCCCATTTCAGTTTAAGAGTCCCGTCCGGATTGAAACGGAACTGCTTGCCAAGCCATCCAGTCCCGAACAAAGTCAGGACATAGTCGTAATAGGGTGGCTGGCCGCCTGATGTAAAAGTCTTGAGCGATGTCTCAAGAATGGCTTGCTGAACTCTTTCTTTCTGTATCTCAAGAAGCTGTGTTTCGTTTTTGGCACTGAAGTAAGGCAGCAATGCTGCGGAAAAACCGAAGGGTCCTGCCTGCTGGCTGACTTGTCCAGTTTGCGTATTGACTTTCTCCGGCGGGAAATGTTCCGGGTCGTCCTGGGTGGCCTTCACCATTCCGCTCAGAGCGTCGAGGATCTGGTTGTACAGCGCATCTTCAGGCGATGTCATGCCGGCCCAAAGATATGTCCGGATAGCGTCATAGCTGCCTGTCGGGCCTTTGTCCGGATCGACCTTGAATGCGTAGGGTTCGGTTTTTGCTTCGTACATTGTCCAGTCGGGGGAGAAACCGTATGGTGCCGTTTTTTTCAAGAGCGTTGCGGTATTGGCTGCGATCTCTGACCACGGGCCGTTGGGGCGAGCCTTGGCCAGACGCCGCAGCAATGGGATCGGCATGTAGCTGGGATTAAGTCGCCACGTGTCTTGTTCCTTGTTGTAGAACCAGTCCTTGCCAGGTAGCAGCATGAGGCCAAGTCCAGGCAACGACATCACTTCCTGAGCTTCTATCAGATCAAGCAGTGAATGTGCTTGTCTGGTGTAGTCAGGGTTGTCCCAAATCCGGCCGGCTTCCAGCAACGCGTAGGCGAACCAGAGGTCGGCATCAGAAGCTGAGTTTTGGTCAAGGACTTTCCATTGTCCATCAGTCGCTTTACCCCAGATCCAGGCAGGGAGTGTGGTCGTTGTGTTTCCGCCGCTCAAGTTGTTGATGGTCCATCCCCATAGCCGGTCAAATGTTGCACGGTCGCCAGCAATCAGTGCAAAAACCATCCCATAAGACTGCCCTTCTGAAGAGCTGTGTTGCCATTGGGTGCTGGCATCGATCACTCGGCCATCATCCTGGATAAAGTGCGTCTTGAAAGCATTCCAGAGCATCCATTCGGCAGATCCTGGGCAGGTCTTTGCTGCCAGGGCGCTACTGACATGGAATGTCATGGCAATCAGGCTAGCGAAGGCAAACTTGAGCAGTCTCACTGACACCCCCTTAAGAGTGGTGCATGCGGCGCATGATTTTCCTGAGCAAAGCGATCAGGACGACAGTCAGGACGAGCAGCACCAGGATCACTGCCCACCAGTAAGAAGTCAGGTTTGGCCATAGGTTGGTTGCTTTCCAGAGCAGGTCACGCCAGAATCCCAGACTACCAATGGTGTAGCTGTACTGGTTGACCAGTGGCGTGATGCCATCTTTGTGAATGACGGCAAGGCTGCCTTGCAGCCGTCGAGCCTTATCCGGTGTGGAGAGTGCAGAGGCAGCAATTTCCTGTCCTTCAGGTTTGCCACTGGAGATCAGGACAACGCTCTTGCCTGAGGATACGGGTGACTCAAAGCCAGCAATGAAAGCCACATTACCCGTGCTGTCATATGTCAGTGCGGTGCGCGCTGGGTTTTCAATGTTGCGTGGATCTGGCGTCTTCCAGTCAATGCTCTTGAACACCAGGTCCGAAGTGTCAAACCGCTTGCTGTTTCCAGCAATAGCTGCCGGCAGAACGTCGGACCATGCTTGCAGCCAGTTGTGGTCGCCACTGGCAATGACGATCAGATCCTTGTCAGAAATGTTCAGACCCTGTTCACCAAACTTGACAGTAACTTGGGTGGTTGGATAGCCGGTTGAATCACCAAACCGGCCCATCAACGCAAGATAGGTTGAAACTTCCTGTGGGCTCGGTGAGCTGTTGAGTACTACCGCCGTTTCAGACAGGTCGGCAAGGCGGGTGAACGGGAATCCGCTGTTGCCAAAGGCTTGCAGGTCCGGCAACGGCATGAAGTGGGGATAGCTACTGAAATCAATGGTCGAATCGGGATCGATCCTGCCGCGAACATTGTCGACGATGATATCCCTGCAAGATCCCTCCTTGATGTAGTCGAACATGAAACGGAATTCAAGCTCCTGTTCCTGCAATAAGGTATCGAGAGGAAGTTTCATGCTGGCGACAATGGGCAGCATGGACTGATCATCCAGCTTTTGCGTCCAGGACTGGTCGGGAATCTCGTCAGCTGACAGAAGGTTGAACGAGCGCATGAACTGGCGGTTTGCGCTAACAATCAGTGACGAATCCGTTTTACCGGGTTGCACACTGTAGCGGAACTTCAGGGTGAGAGGGACTGGGTCGGCATTCCAGCCAAAAAGATCCGGTGGCAAGCGCAACGGAATCCTGACTGGGTTACCGTAGTAGCCAATTGAATTCAGCTTGGCCAGTGGTACCAATTCGCCAAACTTGACTGGACGGTCCGTCGGCACCCAGTAAGGTGCATCATAGGGTTTGCGTGGCTCGATCTGCTTGATGTTCTGGATGGTTGCAGCCTGCCCTGAAAGCGTGTTGGCACCGGTGACCAGGGCAATGGCGGCTAGTTTTATTTCTTGGGGGTCACGTCCCATGACCCAGAGCAGCTTGCCAGCAGGGTCGTTTGGGTTGGCTGTGATTGCCAAGGTAGGACCGGAGACCGAAGGCAGGTTGGCTGAGTTGTCGGACTTCATGAACACAATGGCATTGCCCTTCTGGGGAAAGCTGCCATCCATGTGAGCGGGAAACGATGCGCCACGATAGCTGGTGAGAATGCCAAACCAGGAGGCCACCATGCCCGCAGCTTCAAACGAAGGTTCGCTGCGGTCATTGATGAACACAAAGGGCAGACTCAGATGACGGGTGTCCCTGTGATCAAAAAACGGTAGTGGCAGCTTTGACAGCTCGTTACTCAGCGGAATGTTTTTGACGTCGACAGAAAGTGTGCTTTTATTGCTGATGCTGGCCCAAAGACTAGAGTGCAGAGGATCCTCGCACTCAAGTGTGTAGTGGCCGATCAGTTGGAAGCGCAGTTGGTTGAATTCGGTAAAAAGATGTGCCGGGAGATCAAGCCTGGTATTGAGAGTCCGTCCAGCCTGATCACGCGGCACAGGGATCGAGTGCGCAACCTCTTCATTGACCAGCACATTGATGTGAGAGTACTCGCTCAGCAGTGCGGGCGAGTAGCTATAGATCAGGTCGACTTCAGCTTTGGTAACAATCTCGTCGGCCCTGATGTTGAAGAACAGGCTGTCGCTGCCATCAATACCCTTCAGGGTAAAGGGATAGTTTGCTCCAAGTTCCTGAAACGTATAGTGATAGCTTGGCTCAGCCTGGGTCTCATTCTTTGGCTGCAATGGTAGCGTGGGCAAGCTCAGTGACTTGAGGTTCAGTGACTGAGAATTTTGGGCAGGCAGCCAGGTGGACGGGTCTGTGCTGAGTTGCTGCGCACCTGCGGCGCCCAGTCCAAGGGCGATGAGTGCTACTGCATTCAGAATAGTCTTGCATGGGTGCAGAGACGATGAAATCTTCTTCATATGCTTACTTGTTCCGATTGCGGGGTTGTTCTTGGTCTGATCCGATCATTAAACGGCGTTGCGCCCTTGTCCTAAGCGACATGTAACAAACCATGGATACCAGAATGGTTGCGACGATAAAAATCACCCAGAGATACACCGGGCGGTTGGACAGCAACCACAGGATGTTTTGTAGGTAGCTCAGGTTCCCGACGTGGTAGGTTGTGTCCCGGGAAAGTGTCCGTATTCCGGATGGTCCTGAGGCAACAAGGCTGCCCTGGATGAGGTGGGCTGTTTTTTCTTCCAGGAGCAGTTGATTGAGTGCTGGTAGCAGCTTGGCAGGGCTCGGGGCGGAGATCACGATAACACTGCGATTATCTGTGACAGGTGATTCGAACCCCGCAAGCACAGCATCGTCAGTTCCAATCGTTCCCACAGTCCGTGAGGAGGATGGGCCTGTACTTAGGTTGATCAAATCAAGAAAACGATCGAACCAAGTCTGGTCTGGGCCGGAAGAGGGCTTGGGCATGTATTTCGACCATTGCTTCATGAGGCCTTGATCGGGACTTGTCTGGATGACCAGCAAGTCCTTGTCACTCAGTCCTGAAGCGTTGCGTGATACGGCAATTCCGGTGCCAGGGTAACCAGTGATCTGCCCTATTTTGCCCATGATCGTCAGGTAAGCCTCGATTTCTACTGTGGATGGGTTCTCGTTGAGAATCACAGCTGTTTCAGACAGGTCTGCCATGCGGGTAAAGGGAAACAGGGCTGTACGGAAAGCAGCAAGATCCGGCATCGCCAGTTGGTGGTCGGTGTTTTGAAAGTCGAGCACGGAGTCAGGGTCGATGCTGCTGAATCTCGGATCCAAGAACACACCCGAGCATTCGGCGCGTGCGGGTTCCGGATATTCAAACTTGAATTTCAGTTCCGGAAAAAAACGCAATGCTTCTACGGGAAGGTAGACAGGTAGGTCCTTGACACCCAAGACACTGGTCAGCCTTTGTCTCAGACTCTCGAAGTCCTGTTCCAGATCGATGCGTTCAAGAAGCTCATCATTGAGGAAGATACTCAGATAGACATCATTGCCGGAGCCGCTCTCAGGCACTGAGTAATAGGTTCGCAGGCGCAGCGGTACACTGGGTTTGCGCCAGGGGGAAAGGTCGGGTGGAATCCTCAAGCCGATCCTGATGGGATAAGGATCAAATCCATTGACTGTCAGCTCCTTCAGGTTGGGTAGCAACTCGCCAATGGCAACCGCACGGCTGGTGTCAATCCAGTTGGGCGCATCATAAGGTTTGCGGGGGCTGGTCTTTGGCGCAGCCAGAGCTACTTCTGAGCCAGAAAGGGTCTGTGCACCCAGAGACAGGGCCACTGCGGCTTGACGGATTTCTTCCTCATCCCGCCCCGTCACGATGAGGATCTTGTCTGCAGGATTGTTAGGGTTGCTACGGATGGCTACAGTCGGGCCGGTCACTGCAGGCATCTTGATGCCTGGAAGCGATTCGTTGGCCCCCAGAATCGCAATGGAATGGCCTTGGGCCGGAATAGACGAATGGATCGAAACATCCATCCCTCTGAAGGATGAGAGTGCACCGAACCAAGATGCCAGCATCCCAGCAGCTTCCAGCCGCTGGTCTGTGACTTGGGGCAGGACAAAACGAGCCTCCTGCCGCAGCAAGTCTTGGGCTTCAAAGAAAGGTGCCGGCAACAGACCGAGTTCGTCACCTAGCACGCGTGGCTGAATATCGAAAACCAGTTTGCTTTCAGGTTGAACGGTAAACCAAAGGTCTTTGTGCAAAGGGTCTTCGCACTGAAGCGTATAGTGGGCAATCAACTGTAGCTCCAGCGTGTTGTACTTTTGCAGTTCGCTTGCAGGCAGGGCGATCCGTGCATGACCCGTTTCGTTGTCGCTTCCTTCTTTGTCGATCTGGATTGTTTGAACAAAGTGATCGTTTAGCAGCACATTGACATGTGACAGTTCTTTTAAAAGCGCAGGCGAGTAGCTGTAGGTCAGGTCCAGGAACAGCTCTTTGATCGACTGGTCAGACCTGAGCCCAAAGACAAGGGCAAGACGTGAGTCCACGCCGCGCAAGGTCGTGGTGTCGTTACGGGTGTATTCCTCGATGGGAATTTCGACAATGGCAGCGTTGCTGCTGGACCAGGCCAGGACCGCGACAGGTACGGCGCATGCTGCCCTGACCAAGGCTCTGGCCAGAACCAGGAACAACCAGGAGAGAATGCTTGCATCGCGTCCACTCATGATTGCACCGTCTCCTGCGTTTCAGATTTCCTCAGGCGTCTGCCAATTACTTTGCCTGTTTCCGTGAACAACAGGCCAATGCCCCTGAGGCTGAATCTTCCGATCTGGGATATTGCGACCAAAGGCGAGTCTGGTTTTGTCTTGGCCCACTTCTGGATCCAGAGGTCGGCACGACCGAAAGTAAGTTGCGCCAGTCGTACCCGTTGTTCCGTACTCAGGTTGTGGAATTTCACGCCAATACGGTTGCCACGGTTGAACTTGACGCGGGCAGGAAAGATCTCTTCTTCATCACCACGGAAAAGTGAGACCTGGACCATTTCGTCAATTTCCAGAGGTACAGGCTGTTGCATGACCAGACCCAGGCCTTCAGCAGAAAAGTCACTGGTGTGACAAGCAATTCTGTGGCCAGTTGGCAAGGCCAGTGTGGCCGGGATTTCGAACTCTACCCGTGGCGAGGCACGCAACTGTTTCTGTTCGCCGGCCACAGCGACACTGGCACCGCAGATAACGATGTTGTGCAAGGTCCAGGCCATGTTGAAAAGCACAGTGAAAATGACAGCCTGGTCTCCGCTGCTAGTAAAAAGCAGCCAGACACCGACGATCATGCCTGTAATGTTCAAGAGCAACAGCACGATATAGGGCTTGGCCAGTGCCCAGTCAAAATAGGACACGTTTTTTGTGCCGCCTTTTGCCGTCACGTTGAATCTGGCCTTCTCGGGCGTGATCAGTGTTGCCAAGGTAGGCCACATCAGATACCAGGCTAGGATTGATTCATAGACCTCGTTCCAGAAAGAGTGGCGGAACTTGCCCTGGATCTGCAGGTTAGTGAGCTGGGCATGCAGGACGTGCGGCAAGGCGTAGGCCATGATTGCAACAGGGGAGGCTTGAAACAGTTGTGCACCGAAGAACAGGTAGGCCAGCGGTGCCGTCAGGAAAACCAGCCTTGGCAACCCATAGAAGAAGTGTAGTGATGCGCTCAGGTAGCAGATGCGCTGGCTGATTGACAATCCTTTGGCCAATAGAGGGTTGTGATTGCGCATGATTTGCGCCATGCCACGAGCCCAGCGGATTCGCTGGCCAATGTGGCGTGACAGGGTTTCTGTTGCGAGCCCGGCAGCCAGCGGGATGGCCAGGTAGGCGGTGTTCAGCCCGATGTCGTTCATCTTCAATGCTGTCAGCGCGTCTTCCGTCACACTTTCTGTTGCGATGCCACCGACCATGAGCAGGTGCTCTCGCCTGAGGACGGCACAGGAACCACAGAAGAATGTGGCATTCCAAAGGTCGTTGCTGTCTTGTGTCAACCCGTAGAAAAGCTGGCCTTCGTTGGGGACACGGTTAAACACGTCGAGGTTCTGTTCCAGGGGGTCAGGCGAGAAGAACACGTGTGGTGTCTGTAGCATGGCGAGCTTTGGATCCTTCAGGAACCACCCTACCGTGATCTGTAGGAAGGATCGGGTTGGGATGTGATCACAGTCAAAGATCGCAATGAATTCGCCGTTGGTCTTGGCCAGAGCAGAATTGATGTTGCCTGCCTTGGCATGTTTGTTGTCTGGCCGAGTCAGGTAGCCTACGCCAGCACGCTCACAAAAGGCACGAAGTTCTTCGCGGCGTCCATCGTCAAGGACGTAGATGTTGAGCTTGTCCGAGGGCCAGTCCAGAAGTTTTGCGGCCAGGGCAGTCTGACGGACCACAGAGAGGTCCTCGTTATAGGTTGGGATGAAGACATCAACAGTTGGCCATGTCGATGTGTCCTTGGGCATGAATGCGGGCTTGCGCCTAAGGGGCCAGGCTGACTGGAAATAGCCAAGAAACAAGGTGACTAGCGCATAAATTTCGGCTGCTACAAGGCCATAGCCGAACGCGGCGTCCAGAAGTGTTTCAAAGCCAAGTGTCTCGGTAAGCCGCCAATAGAAGTAGCGAAGGCTGACGGCACTGGAGATGACGATCAGGATCAGTGCTGGCAGCCGTTGCCGGGAGATCTTTGAAATCCCGAATGCCAGGAGGAAAGTCGCCAGACCAAAAAGAGTTTGGTAAACGGTGTTCAGGGGCGTGGCAATGAATGCCACAAAAAAAACGCAAGAGACCAGCACGGCCAGCCACTGCAGGACATGGTTTGACCAGACCGGATGCTTGAGCACCCTGTTCATGGTACTGACAATTCCGCGCTTGAGTCTCTTGATCATGGGCGCCCTCCTACACCATGGCAGCGTTGATGCACCCATTTCGCGCATGCCATCAAGTCATATGAACCTTCACTGTAGGGGGCGTACTTCAGCGCCGTTTGCCCGCAGGCAAGAGACTCACTGATGGATTGATCCAGGTGGATGCGGCCGACGATTCTTTCACCAAATGACGAGCGCAGCATCGACAGGACGTCTTTGCTCAGTGTCTTACTTTGGTCACTCTGGTTGACAATGATTCCGTAGTCGATGAAGTCCTGGCGATGCAGGCAGTACTTTTCCAGCAAAGACATCATCTGCGGAAGCGATACGTAGGATCCAGCGTCTGGCAACACCACCACAAGCGACAGTGATGAAGTCAGCAGGGCCTGGGACATGTATACCGATGGTCCTGGCGGCGTGTCGAGGACAACTACAGCATCGTCAGGCAATTGCAGCTTTGTCAATTGCTCTTTGAGCCAGTTGGGATTGCGCTTGAGCAAGTCCTCAAAGTCCATACGTTGCTGTTCGCTGCTGTTGCCGTAAGACAAAAGCTCTACGCCCAAGTTCGTTGGTTCGAACAGTTGTGCAAAATTGTGCTCGTCAGCAGCAACCAGGCCGGGAGTGCGTCCCGAGTCAAACGAAAAGTGAAATCGCAGAGCATTCTGTGGGTCAAGGTCAATGGCCAGCACAGGATGGCCAAGCTCACACAGCCCTGCAGCGATGTTGGCAGCAATTGTGCTTTTGCCGACCCCACCTTTAGCTGAAACAATGGACAAAACGTTTTTCATCGACGGTTCAAACGGTTAAACAAGGAGCGAATCGATTGCGCAGGAGCCGGGTCGGCCACGTGGGTTGCCTGTGGTTCTGGTACAGGCGCCGGAACAACGGGTTCAGGTTTTTTTTCAAGCCGCTTGAACAGCGCTCCAAGGTTGTCAGGTTTTGCCGGTGGTTCATGCCGGGGAGCAACCTGTTCCGGGGGTGGTGTTTCAGGTTTAGTGAACTTCAGAAAAGGCCGGGGTGCCACTGGCTTGGGCGCAGTAGGTGTTGTAACAGTGGGGGCAGGCGCTGGCTGTATCGGCTTTGCAACTGGCGCAGGTTGCAGGGGATTTTCTGCCGGTGGAGCTGCCTGTGCATCGGTTCGCGAGGCCAGAGGTGAGTGCGTAGCAGACACCGGTGAGGAATGGACAACAGGTTCCTGGCTCGCTGCAACTTGTTCGGCAGCTACTTTGATATGCTGGAACACAGGCCAGCGCTCTTGTGTGGCCATGGTCTGCTCCTTTTCGTGGATTTCCTGATACTGATCGATGTTTTTTTCACCAAGCATCGCAAAAAGCCTTGATACATCTTCTGACTTGTTCATGACCGGATCCTCAAATTGCATGCCTTTGTGGATGTGCAGGCTTGTCCCGCCTTGTCCTATCCCTCTAGCCTGAGAACCAAAGTGTTGTCATCGCTGGCCGCTTCGTCTACGCGGACATGCAGGCTTTCGGATGCGCCGGCATTGTGTAGCCATTGCTGGTACAAACCGGCGAGGAAAATGGCCAGGTACTGCACTGGTGGACCGTCTTGAGGCAGGGCCTGGTGATCAATCTGCAAGAATTCCGGGTGCTCAGAAAACGTGGACACTCCCCATCCCAACTTTGAGAGCTGCACATTGACGGAGAGCTCAAGCTCTGTGAGAGAGTCGCAGGGAGGAAGCGGCAAGTTCTGTGCACAATGCATGCCTGCGATGCTCAACAACTGAGCAAACTGTTCTCCATCCATCATGGATTGTGCGCCATTGAGCAGTGAAGTAATGAGCAGATTCCAGTCGCTGCTACGGCGTTGTTCAGAAAGGTAGGATAGAAGCTTGCTGGACATGATTTTTTTCCGAAATGTTAGAAGCTGAGTGCTGGTTATCGCGTGATGCTTTGAACCATAGATCCCTGGCTCGAGGGCAGCCTGTTGTGTGATTACCCCGTGCTTGGTGTTGTAATACGGCGCCAAGTGATGTTCGCAACGGGCGGCGCCGATCTCGAATGATCGGTGCATCATTCCGTTCAGTGAAGGTTGTTCGTTCAGCGCCGAGGGAGTGACGCTGATGAACCCAGGGGGTCATAGTGGTCTGATGGGGACTTGGCAAGGCGGAGCTACTGGTTTCCGGCCAGTATTCTTGAAGCATAACCTTGCGTCTGATAATGGGCTGATGTCGTTTCCCTGGGAAATTGCCAGCGCAACCCTTGTATTGTTACGAAATAAAAGAGGTAGTTTTTTTACACGAGCACTTCGAGCCTTACCCGATGCCAAGACGTGATCGGGACGGCTTTTCTTGACCGCAAGCCGAGCCTCTGTTGGTGCAGGTGTGAGACGAGAGCAAAGAACCTTGTTGGATGAAGGTTTCTGCAACAAAGATTTCACCAAGGGCTTGGCATGACGGACATATTGGGCTGGCAAGATAGCGATCACTGCGTGAGAGACATCACGCAGCAGCATGGTCTTTAATGCAGAACTGCAGCCAGTTTTTTTATGCATTTCAACAACCTTGCTGAATCTTACCAATTGTGGATATTTAATGATCATTAATTACCCACAAACCCTTTGATTATGGCCTTAGTGGCATTTGCGAAATTTTTCAGTCTAAAACTGATTCACAACGACATAGAGCCCAAGACAATGGTTTGAATCCATATTGATTGGTATGGGCAGCAATAAAACTCTTTGTTTGAATCAACAGGATAACCCTTGCCTCTCCGATGATTCTAAGGATGCTCAAAACTCAATGTCAATGCGGCTAAACAGGCAGTTTGCCTTTCTTTGAGATGTGTTCTGTGTCAGTTGGACATCAGCGTGGCTGGACTCCGAACTCGATGAAACACGGTGAAACGGCCTAAAAAACCAGAAAACCCGCATGGCTACTGGCTTTCATGGTTGCTGTTGAATGGTATTAGGCTTAAGGAAAGCTGCGGAACATCTTCTGTCATCATGTTCCAGATTTTGCTTGCAACGCACTGATATACGTGAGTTTTCGTGAGCGAAATCGTTGTAAATCAACATGCTATTAAACTTAATTTAGATAACTTGGTGTTCTTTAATTGGGTCAGATCGTGGTCAATGTTGTTATTAGCTTTTAATCTATGGTGATTTATTAATTTTAAATAATAATTTTTATATAACCAGATTTTCAGTGTTTTCATGAAATGTCAGTTGGATAAGCTTATGAAATAAAAATCGTGGATTCCGTATTATTGAATGCATAGAATGATTTCGTGAACTGAAATCGATTGATTTGCGTGATTGTTTTGTATTTATTTATTTCAAAAAATAATAATCACGCTAATTAAAATTCAATAATGGCGGAAAAATGGCTGTTGATTATATTGAAATTAATGGGGTAGAAGCACGGCATGTTTCACCCGCTACGTTACTGGAAAAAATTCAGGGCAGAGATGAGATCGTAATACTGGATCTACGTGATGCCATTTCATTTGCGCATGCCCATGTCCTATATGCAGTATCTCTTCCTCTGACACAGATAGAGCTGCAGATCAAATCCAAAGTGCCCAGTTTCAACACCTTGATTGTTCTGACTGATGATGATGGTAGTCTGGTTCCAAGGGCTGCCTCATTGCTAGCCAGAATCGGCTATCGCAACCTTGCTGTCTTGCAGGGAGGGAATCAGGGCTGGCGCCAAGCTGGTTATGAGGTTTTTAGTGGGGAGAATGTCCCGAGCAAAGCATTTGGGGAGGTCGTGGAAATCCAGGCAGCCACTCCTCACATTTCGGCCTATGAGCTTCGGGAAAGACTTGCCAAAGGTGAAGACCTGATTGTGGTCGATGGGCGCACGCCGGAAGAGTTCTACAACTTCAGCATTCCTGGTGCACACAGCGTCCCAAATGCGGAACTTGCCTACAGGATCCGTGAACTGGCACCGGATCCCAAGACTTTGGTTGTGGTCAATTGCGCGGGTCGTACACGTAGCATCATCGGTGCACAGACATTGATTGATGCCGGTGTGCCTAACCCGGTTGTGTCTTTGCAAGACGGCACCATGGCTTGGTTGATGGCAGGCTTTGAGCTTGATCACGGCAGACGCCCTTCACTGCCAGAGCCTTCGGCTCAAAATTTGGCGCAGGCGCGAAAGAACGCGAGCCAACTGCTAAAGCGTACTGGTGTTGAGGTGATTGATGAGCAGAAGTTGGATCTTCTGCGCAATGACAGCGATCGCAATACCTATCTTCTCGATATCAGGACCCGGGAGGAATACGTTGCAGGACACCTTCCAGGCTGGCGTTGGGCGGCTGGCGGGCAAGTGATCCAGGCCACAGATGAATATATCCCGGTACTGCATTCCCGTGTCGTGATTGCAGATTGGGACGGCGTGCGCGCAGCCACTGTCGCTGCGTGGCTGGTGCAACTTGGACAACATGAGGTCTATGTCTATCGCCCTGAAAATGTTGTGCAGCTTGAGACAGGCATTCCAGCTCGTCTGGTTCTCAGGGATCCGCTAAGCCCTGCTTCATCCTGGATAGACAGGGATTCGCTGGTTCGCCTGCAACAAGAAAATAGGGCTTTTGTCGTGGATGTGGACAGTGTCCGCGTCTACGCCAAGCAGCACATAACTGGTGCCAGTTTTGCCGTGGCTGAACGGATTGATCCTGAGTTGCTGGTTCAAGTCAGCGCGAGTAGGAGCCTGGTGTTGACTTCCACAGATGGCATTTTGGCTGACGCTGTTGTCAGGAGCCTGAAGCAAAAGGGCATTGTTGCCTTTGCTCTGCTTGGTGGAAATGCGGGCTGGTTTGAAGCTGGGTTGCCCACGGAGACAGGACTTTCAAGATCAATTACCCCTGGGGCTGAACATGGTCTTGGGGCTTATGACTTTTCTGACAAAGCAATACGGCATCGGAAGTTCAAAGAGTACCTGGACTGGGAAGTCGGTCTGGTGCAACAGCTTTCCAAGCCAGGTGCATGGACTCCGTACAGGGTGCTTGGTACCGCACTTGAGCCAGTTGTCCATGGCACTTGATGACAGAGATTGCAATCCTGTGGTTTTGACATAGAACACTTTTTGGGTAGATGTAGCAAATGAAAAAAAGACAATTCCTGAGCGCAGCTTTCAGTTTGGCAGTAACTGCTTTGCTGGGATATCCGCTAAGTGCCAGTGCACAAGACGAAGCAGCAAACTTTCCGAACAAGAATATCCGGATCATCGTTTCTGCTTCTCCTGGCGGCAGCATGGACAAGCTGGCACGAACCATAGGCCAGAAGCTTGATGAGAGATGGGGCACCAGGACAATCGTTGAAAATCATCCCGGTGGTGGTGGTTCAGCAGCTGCCAGTCTTGTTGCCAAATCCAAGCCGGACGGTTACACGTTGTTGCTTGGTAGCGATGGCTTGTCTATTGATGCAATTCAGCAATCCCGCAAGTTACCTTACGATCCGCACAAAGATTTCACAGGTGTCATCAAGGCTGTTGTAAACCCGTTGCTGATACTGGTGCGGCCAGATTTGGGTGTCAACAATTTCCAGGAATACCTGGAATTCCTCAAACAGAATGAAGGCAAGACGTCACTGGCTCTGTCGGGAGCCAAAAACAGCCACCAGCACTTGGCCATTGAGCTTTTGTCACAGTTGACCGGTGCCAAGATCAATGTCATTCCCTCATTGGGGGGGGGGCCGGCAATGCTTGATGTGATGGGCGGTCACATTGATGCCTTGATCATCACACTTGCTGCTGCGACCGAAAACGTTCGCGCAGGAAAACTCAAGCCACTGGCTGTTACGACACCTTTTCGTTCCAGCGCACTGCCGGATGTGCCGACTTTGCAGGAGGCCGGTGTGCCAGGATATGTCTTCCAGAGCTGGCAAGGACTTGTCGCGCCAGCAGGAACTCCCGATGCCGTGGTGCAGAAGATCTATCGGGAAGTCAGGGACATCCTGCTTGATCCAACCAACAAACAGGCACTGGAAGACCTTGGATTCATCGTGGCAGCATCGGATCCGCAAGAGCTGAACAAGACCATCATTGAGGACAGCAAGTTCTACCAGGAGGTTGCTGACAAGGCCGGGCTCAAGCTCTAGGAGACAACACAATGGCGCAGTCGATACGCATAAAGCATCAGCCAAATTTTGTACTCGGAGGGCTGTACGCTTTGGCAGGAGCGGGTTTCGCCGTGACCTCGCTTAACTATGACATGGGAGACTTGTCGTACATGGGGCCCGGATACTTTCCGTTTCTGCTTGGCATATTGCTGGCAGCCCTTGGCTCCTTGATCATGATCCGGTCACTGGGATTCAGTCAGGAGGTGGTTCGTCTCTCTGGTTGGAACCTGAGATCCATCTCCTGGATGGTGGGGTCGGTGATGATTTTTGGGCTGGCACTAGAGCCACTGGGGTTGGTGATTGCCTTGGTGCTGCTGGTTGTGCTGGCCAGTCTTGCAAGTCATGAGTTCACCTGGAGAACCACACTGACCAATGCGTTGGTCATGGTGGTTCTGAATGTGGGCGGCTTTGTTTACGGCTTGTCGATTCCTTTTCCTGTGTTCCCGGAAATTCTTTCAACTTTCTTGCAGTAGTTGGTCATGGGTTTAATTGACAATCTGTTATTGGGTTTCGAGACAGCATTGACGTGGCAGAACCTGGGCTACGCCTTTCTTGGATGCATGATTGGAACCTTCATAGGTTTGCTGCCTGGTCTGGGGCCATTGTCAACCGTAGCCATGCTCCTGCCGGTGACTTACAGCCTGCCTCCTGCAGGAGCTTTGATCCTGCTGGCAAGTATTTACTACGGTGCCCAGTATGGTGGTTCAACCACCGCGATATTGCTCAAGTTGCCTGGCGAGTCTTCTTCAGCAGTCACGATGATCGATGGCTATGAAATGGCCAAGCGCGGCCGGGCTGGTGTGGCCCTTGCCGCAGCAGCCATTGGCTCATTCATTGCAGGCAGCTTTGGCGTCTTGTTGCTCGCAACGGTTGCCGAACCGTTGACACAGGTGGCATTTCTGTTTGGCCCTGCAGAGTATTTTTCATTGATGGTCTTGGGTCTTGTCGGCTCCATTGCATTGTCTTCAGACGATATCGACAAGTCTCTTGGCTTGATGGTGCTCGGTCTGTTGCTGAGCCTGGTTGGAACGGACATAAATTCGGGTGAGTACCGCTTTACTGGTGGCTTTGCTGATTTGACCGATGGCATCGAACTGACAGCACTTGCCATGGGCGTGTTTGGGGTCGCGGAAATCGCTGTCAATCTGGAACAGTACAACCGTGACAAACAAAGCAATCGTGTTGTGGCAAAAATAACGCAGCTTTTACCGGGAAAGGCTGACTTCAAACGCATGATGCCTTCAATCCTGCGTGGAACGGCGATAGGTTCTTTATTGGGAGCATTGCCTGGTGCAGGGGTCACCATGGCGTCATTTGCCGGCTACGCTGTTGAGAAGAAGATGTCGCGCTACAAACAGGAGCTTGGCCATGGGGCTGTTGAGGGTGTTGCCGGTCCAGAATCTGCCAACAATGCAGCTGCCCAGACCAATTTCATCTCATTGCTTACGCTTGGCATCCCGGGCAGCGCCATCATGGCCTTGTTGCTGGGAGCCATGATCATCCAGAATATTCAGCCCGGTCCCCAGGTCATTTCAAAGCATCCGGATGTTTTCTGGGGGCTGATCGTTTCCATGTGGATAGGCAACCTGATGCTTGTAGTACTGAACCTGCCCCTGATCGGGTTATGGGTGAGCATGCTCAAGGTCCCATACAGGATCCTGTTTCCGGTCATCCTGGTGTTTTGCTCTGTAGGTGCCTACACAGCAAGAGCCTCGGTATTTGATATCTACTTACTGGGGATTTTCGGAATCATGGGCTATGTCCTGATCAAGCTGAAGGTTTCACCTGTGCCCTTGCTGATGGGTATGGTCCTTGGACCTATGTTGGAGAGTAGTTTCAGGCGTGCCCTTATGGTTTCACAGGGCGATTTGTCGATCATTTATACAAGGCCACTGTCTTTGAGTCTTCTCGTGGCAGCCGGTGTCTTGATCGTTGTGTCTGCTCTACCTTCTATCGTCCGCAAACGAGAACGGGTCTTTTCGGAGGCCTAGAGGTTTCTCCCCACTGATGACATCATTGTCATCTATGGTTCCCCCATGGCTGTCGCAGGTCATGGGGTTTTTTTATTCAAGTTTGGCTACTCGCTATCTTTGCTGTTAGGGCTTTTCAGACCTCGTCTCATGGCCATCTGGAGGCAGATTTCTGCTTGTTGGTGCTTGTCCAATTGTTCTGCAAATGGGAATACGAAGTTTTCCTCAATATGCATATGCTGGCGATAGAGATCCACAAACTGTTGTAGTAATGCTGGAGCAGCAACACGTTCGTGCCTGGTGATTTGCTCCAGCCATTCATCGACCTCAGCCCAAGTCGACTCCAGTGTCGAGTGCTGTTTGCGCAATAGTTCCATCTGCTCAAGAACCTGGGTGCCCTGTTGGCGATCCTGGCCTGTTTCGAACAGGGACTCTAGCGCCGGGAACAGATCTTTTTCCTCATCCTGATGATGCAATGGTGCGGCAACTTGAAAGTAATGCCGGATGCGTGATGCGGCTGTTGCCGCCTGTTCATCAGCACCTTGGTCATGAACGTACTGAGCCAGACGTAATGAAAGATCGGTGAATCTTTTGACTTTGTCATGGCATGAGAGAAGCATCTCCAGTGGCGATTGACATCCTCTCCAGCCTGAAGGCCGGAGATTCCTACTGCGCTCAGGCGAGGCATTGAACCGCTCCTGAGTCGCTTCGGTGGGTTCCTGCTGCTGGCGACATGACTGCATCGCTCACTTCACAGGCGCAACGGG
>Ga0182743_1001051_pt1 | contig 29106 bp, 26 predicted proteins | sample eDN3rd30CKraftOP_FD_128522 | JGI IMG/M metagenome (GOLD analysis project Ga0182743, IMG submission 128522) | Enriched Organic Plus compost microbial communities from Emeryville, California, USA - eDNA 3rd pass 30_C Kraft OP (version 2) (version 2) ... | reverse complement strand
GGCTGGTGGGCCTGTACATGCTGTTTTACGCGGCCGGCAGCGGACTGGGAGCAATCAGCACGACGGCGACCTACGCCTATGCCGGCTGGCAGGGCGTGTGCTTCCTGGGGGCTGCAGTCAGCCTGTCGGCCCTGCTGTTCTGGATAGCCACGCGACGCGTCCACGATTAGCACAGAAACATACTGAAATACTGACGCCTGCGCCCCGGCAGGCGGCATACACTTAAAGCTCGGGCGGCGCCTTGAAATCGGCCGCATCGCCCCCAGATCAAACCTTCATAGGAAGGAAAGCATGGAACAATTTCACGCCACCACCATCGTCTGCGTGCGCCGCGGCAACCGTGTCGCGCTAGGCGGCGATGGCCAAGTCACCCTGGGCAATATCGTCATCAAGGGTACAGCCCGCAAGATCCGCCGCCTGTACCATGACAAGATCCTGGCGGGCTTTGCCGGCGCCACGGCAGACGCTTTTACCCTGCAAGAGCGCTTCGAAGCCAAACTCGAAAAACACCAAGGGCACCTGATGCGCGCCGCCGTCGAGTTGACGCGCGACTGGCGCACCGACCGCGTGCTGCGCCGCCTGGAAGCCATGCTCATCGTGGCCGACGCCGAACACACCCTGGTGCTGACCGGTAACGGCGACGTGCTCGAACCCGAACATGGCCTGGCCGCCATCGGTTCCGGCGGCGCCTACGCCCAATCGGCGGCGCTCGCACTGCTGCGCAACACCGAGTTGCCGCCCCAAGACATCGTCAAACAGTCGCTGGAAATCGCCGGCGACCTGTGCATTTACACCAACCAGAATCACGTCATCGAAACGCTGGGCGAATAAGCGCCCGCTTCGGCCGGCTGTAGCAAGGATTCCGTTTATGTCCGCATCCACCATGACCCCCGGGGAAATCGTCTCCGAGCTCGACAAATTCATCATCGGCCAGAACCGCGCCAAGCGCGCGGTGGCCGTCGCTTTACGCAATCGCTGGCGCCGTCAGCAGGTCGACGAGCCCCTGCGCCATGAGATCCACCCCAAGAACATCCTGATGATCGGCCCCACCGGCGTGGGCAAGACCGAAATCGCCCGCCGCCTGGCCAAGCTGGCCAACGCGCCTTTCATCAAAATCGAAGCCACCAAGTTCACCGAAGTCGGCTATGTCGGCCGCGACGTCGACACCATCATCCGCGACCTGACCGAATACTCGATCAAGCAGACGCGCGAACTGGAAATGCGCCGTGTGCGCACGCAGGCAGAAGACGCAGCCGAAGACCGCATTCTGGACGCCCTGGTACCGCCCGCCCGCAACGCCTCCGGCGAGCCCGAGCGTAACGATGACAGCAATGCCCGCCAGACCTTTCGTAAACGCCTGCGCGAGGGCAAGATCGACGACCTAGAAATCGAAATCGAAGTCGCCCAAGCCGTCCCTCAAATGGACGTCATGACCCCGCCGGGCATGGAAGAAATGGCCGAGCAGTTGCGCGGCATGTTTGCGGGCCTGGCCCGCGACAAGAAAAAGCCCAAGAAAATGAAGGTCAAAGAGGCCTTCAAGCTCATCGTCGAAGAAGAAGCCGCCAAGCGCATCAACGAGGATGATCTGCGTACGGTCGCAATCGCCAATGTCGAGCAGAACGGCATTGTCTTTCTGGACGAAATCGACAAAATCGCCGCCCGCCAGGAAAGCGGGGGCGCCGACGTCTCGCGTCAGGGCGTACAACGTGACTTGCTGCCGCTGGTGGAAGGCACCACCGTCAACACCCGCTACGGCATGGTGCGCACCGACCACATCCTGTTCATTGCCTCGGGTGCGTTCCACCTGTCGCGACCGTCCGACCTGATTCCCGAGTTGCAAGGGCGGTTCCCGATCCGGGTCGAACTGGAATCGCTGTCGGCCCAGGACTTCGTACGCATCCTTTCCGATACCGACGCCTCGCTGACCAAGCAATACTCGGCACTGCTGGCTACCGAAGACGTGCATCTGGACTTTACCCCCGACGGCATCGAGCGCCTGGCCGAGCTGGCGTTTTCAGTCAACGAGCGCACCGAAAACATCGGTGCGCGCCGTCTGTACACCGTCATGGAAAAACTGCTCGAGGAGCTCTCTTTCGACGCGACGGCCAGCGGCGGCAAAACCGTCAAGATCGACGCGGCCTACGTGGAGGCACAGCTCTCGGAAGCTGCTGCCAGCCAGGATCTGGCACGCTACGTGCTGTAACGCAAAAGCCGCCGCGTGCCGGCCAATGCCGGCACGCGGCACCTGGACCTCGTCATACCCGCTGAGCGCTGCAACGCGCTCCGACGGATGCAGGCGAAGGCCGGCGTGTTTGCACTGTTACACCCCAAATCGAGCATCGGTACGAGCGCTCGCTGACAACAAGCTGAACTATCGCAGCGAGAGGATGTCGCATGAATTCGTTCATCTTCAATGAAGACTCGCATGTTCAAACCCACCCTTGCTGCTACAGCGCTTTTCGTTGCCGCCGGTGTTCACGCCCAGCCAGCCGTGCCCGACTATGGGCCCCGCCTCGAACGTTTCAATTATCCCCACCAGGTCAGTGAATTCAAGCTGACCTCGCAAGGTCAGTCGTTGTCCATGGCCTACATGGACATCCGGCCCGAACGCCCCAATGGCCGCACCGCCGTGCTGTTGCACGGCAAGAATTTCTGCGGCGCCACCTGGGAAGGCACCATCGACGCCCTGACGAACGCCGGTTACCGAGTAGTGGCGCCCGACCAGATCGGTTTCTGCAAATCGAGCAAACCAGCCGCCTATCAATACAGCTTCCATCAACTGGCCGCCAATACCCATGCCTTGCTGCAGAGCCTGGATATCGAGCGCGCGGTGGTCATGGGCCATTCCATGGGCGGCATGGTGGCTACGCGCTATGCCCTGATGTACCCGGACCAGGTCGATGCACTGGTGATGGTGAACCCCATCGGCCTGGAAGACTGGAAGGCCAAGGGGGTGCCCTATCGCACCGTGGACGAATGGTATGAACGCGAATTGAAAACGAACTTTGCGGGTATCAAGAAGTACCAGCAGAACACGTATTACGCCGGCACCTGGAAGCCCGAATACGACCGCTGGGTCGAGATGGCAGCAGGTATGTATCAGGGCGAAGGGCGCGAGCAAGTCGCCTGGAGCCAGGCCCTGACCTATGACATGGTGTATACCCAGCCGGTGGTACATGAGTTCGGCCAAGTGCGCGTACCGACTCTCTTGCTGATTGGCGAGAAGGACAACACGGCACCGGGTAAGGACGCGGCTGCCCCAGACATCGCTGCCAAGCTGGGTAATTATGCAGCCCTGGGGCCCGCCACTGCGCAGGCGATCCCGGGCGCCCGGCTGGTGGCTTTCCCTGAATTAGGACACTCGCCGCAAATCCAGGATCCTCAGCGATTCCATGAGCGTCTGGTAAAGGAATTGGATCAGATGCTGTAGCGCACCGTGCAAGCTGCCGGCGATCTAATTACTGATCGCCGTCACGACATATTTGCCATTTTGACGGGCAGCCGTGAACCTCACGCGGTCGCCAGGCTTGATATTGGCCAACAGAGCCGGGCTGGCCTGATACACGAGCGTCATTGCGGGCAATTCCAAGTCTGATATCGCGTCATGCTTGATCGCGACTTTGCCTACCGCGGCGTCGACCCGCCGCACTTCGCCACTCGCCGTCGCGGTGGCGTCCTTGGCTGATGGCTGCTGGTCGGCAGCCAGGACTGGCACGGGCTGCCAGAGGGCCACACCGGTCAGGGCTATCGCCAAAACCATTGACACTCGTCCCACTACGCGATGCATCTTGTTCATCACCTCTCCTTCGGCCGAACTTGCGGCCCAGAACGCTGGCTATTGCCGACGCTGCACAGGAATACAGGATAACGCGTCCGCAGGCATTACCCTCGGCACTACACTACCAATCTGTTTCCACACATAACCACCACGCAAAGAGACCTTCTACATGGGCAACCGACTTTCCGCCATCGCTACACGAACCGGAGACGATGGCACGACCGGCCTGGGCGATGGCAGCCGCCTGCGCAAAGATGAGCCGCGTGTGGCGGCGCTAGGGGATGTGGACGAGCTCAACAGTGTCATCGGCCTGCTGCGCACGGAATCCCTGCCCGATCCCGTGCAGGCGGATCTGAGCACGATTCAGCACGATTTGTTCGACCTGGGCGCAGAGCTCTGCATCCCGGGCCACACCACGCTGACCGATGCTCAGGTAGCGTTTTTAGATGAGCGCCTGGCCCACTATAACGGCGCCCTGCCGCCGCTGCGCGAATTCATCTTGCCCGGCGGCTCCCGAGTAGCTGCCCTGGCTCATGTAGCTCGCACCGTAGCGCGCCGGGCAGAGCGCTCGGTGATCACCCTCGAACGGCACGACGTCCTCAATGCTTCGGTGCGCCAATATCTGAACCGGTTGTCAGACCTGATGTTTGTACTCGCCCGCCACCTGAATGGGGTCCACGGAACGAGCGATGTGTTCTGGACCAGCGCCCATTCGCGGGCCCAGCCGCAATAAATATCTCAGTTCACGCCGGCGGCATGCGCCTGCTCGTCGGCATGATACGACGAGCGCACCATCGCGCCCACGGCGGCGTGCGTAAAGCCCATCTCGTAAGCCTCGCGCTCGAACATAGCGAACGTGTCGGGATGCACGTAGCGCAACACCGGCAGGTGGTGTTCCGAGGGCTGCAGATACTGGCCTATGGTCAGCATATCGACGCCATGGGCGCGCATGTCGCGCATGACCTGCAGGATTTCCTCGTCAGTCTCGCCCAGTCCCAGCATCAGCCCGGACTTGGTCGGAACCTCGGGATGCAGCTGCTTGAACTCGGCCAGCAGTTTCAGTGAGTGTGCATAGTCCGAGCCCGGACGCGCCTGCTTGTACAAACGAGGCACGGTTTCCAGATTGTGATTCATCACATCGGGTGGGCCAGCATTCAGGATCGCCAGCGCGCGCTCCAGGCGGCCGCGGAAATCGGGCACCAGGATCTCGATGCGCGTGGTGGGCGACAAGGCACGGATGCGCGAGATGCAGTCCACAAAGTGGGCAGCGCCCCCATCACGCAAGTCGTCGCGATCAACCGAAGTGATCACCACGTACGAGAGTTTCATGGCGGCGATCGTACGCGCCAGATTCTCGGGCTCGTTGGTATCCAGCGGATCGGGACGGCCGTGCCCCACATCACAGAACGGGCAACGCCGCGTGCATTTGTCACCCATGATCATGAAGGTGGCCGTGCCTTTGCCGAAACATTCGCCGATGTTCGGGCAGGAGGCTTCCTCGCACACGGTATGCAGATTGTGCTCGCGCAGAATGCGCTTGATATCGTAAAAACGCGACCCTGGCGCAGCGGCCTTGACGCGGATCCACTCCGGCTTTTTCAGGCGCTCGGCTGGCACGATCTTGATCGGAATCCGTGCGGTCTTGGCCTGCGACTTTTGCTTTTGCGTGGCGTCGTAGGCGGCCGGCGTTGTGGCGGTCGCTTGCACTTCGGTCGCAGCAGCAGTGGGCTCAAGAGTAGACATACATCACCTTCGTCATGACCGGCGCACGTCGATAACACGGCGCTGGACGGGGGGAAGAAAAGGGCATTTTAGCGCGTCAATCCGCAGTATCCCTGCGCACAGGCGGCGGCAAGGCGGCCAACAAGCGCTGTGCGAGGCGTTCTCCGACAGTCTTCAGATCCTGCCGCACCCCGCAAGTCGCCATATCGACGGTCACCAATCCCTCGTAGCCACAGGGGTTGATGCCCAAAAACGGCGACAAATCCATGTTCACGTTCAATGCGACGCCATGATAGGCATAGCCATTACGTATTTTGATACCTAATGCCGCAATTTTGGCCACATGGCCGCCAGCGCCGTACGGCACATACACGCCCGGCGCACCGGGCTGCCGACAGGCATCGGTAACGCCAAAATCGCTCAATGTGCCAATGACCGCGTCCTCTAGCAGACGGACGTAGTCGCGCACAAAGAGGCCCGCACGGCGCAAATCAAACAGAGAATAGGCCACTACCTGACCGGGTCCGTGATAGGTCACTTGGCCCCCGCGGTCCGACATCACGATGGGAATCGCCCCCGGGTTCAGCAGGTGCTCGGGCTTGCCGGCCTGCCCCAGGGTGTACACCGGGGAGTGCTCACACAGCCAGACCTCGTCGGGCGTGCCCGCGTTGCGCGCCGCGGTAAAAGCCCGCATGTCCTGCCATACCGGCTCGTACTCGGCCGGTCGGGTCAACCATTTGATCATGACAATGCCAAATGGCCAGCCTTACAGGACGATGGACACCATGGGATGTCCATGCAGGGCTCGATACAGATTGTCGAGCTGCTCGCGCGAGGTCGCGCGCACGGTAAAGGTCAGGCCCATGTAGTTGCCACCCTTGCTGGGCCGCATTTCGACCTTGGCCGGGTCAAATCCCGGGTCGAACTGCAGCACCACCTCGGTCAGCGTCTGGGCAAACTCGGGATGCTGCTTGCCCATGACCTTGATGGGAAAGTCCGAGGGATACTCGATCAGCGATTCTTCGGGGGGGATGGTAGTCATAACAAATACCGCAATGCGCGTAGGGGCAATGTCGGTCTACAAAGCAGCAATACGGGCATCATACGCTGCCCGCAGCTTTGCATAAACCGGGCCGGGTCGGCCGTTGCCGACGGGCTTGCCATCAAGTTGCAACACCGGCAGCACTTCCTTGGTCGCCGACGTCACCAGGATTTCGTCCGCCGAGACGACTTCGTCCTGGGAAATACGACGGGCTTCGAACGGGACACCGGTTTCCTCTGCCAACTCGGCCATGAAACCATAGCGTATCCCTTCGAGGATCAAGTTGTCCTTCGGCGGCGCCAATAGCTTGCCCGCGGACACCACCCAGAAATTGCTGGACGAGCCTTCGGTCATGAAGCCATCACGGAACTGGATCACCTCGTCCACCCCCGCCTCGGCTGCCTGCTGACGCGCCAATACGTTGCCCAGTAATGACACGGACTTGATTTCGCAATGCAGCCAACGCTCGTCAGGGATACTGATCACACGTATGCCTCGTTCGCGCTGTTCGGCCGTGGGCGGCGTGAATTCCGTCGTCATGCCGAACACTGTGGGCGTGATTTCCGTTGTGGGAAAGGCGTGCTCGCGCTTGTAGACGCCGCGGGTGACTTGCAGATAGACCACGCAACTCGGTGTCGCCGAGCGGCGGATCAGCTCATTCACCAGCTCCAGCCATTGCTCGCGCGATTTCGGTGATGGAATGCGCAAGGCCTGCAAGCTGCGGTCCAGGCGATTCATATGCTCGGTCATGCGAAACGGCTTGCCGTGATAGACCGGCACGACCTCGTAAATACCATCACCGAAAATGAACCCCCGGTCCAGCACCGAGATTTTGGCCTCGTCGACGCGCGTGAACTCACCGTTGAGATACACCTGGCTATCGCCTGGCATGCCCGGAATCATGAATGGCCCCTAAATTCTAAGATAGCTAAAAAATGAACAGGCACAGCTTCGGATCGCCGTTATACGCCGAACCTTCGCTGTGCCTGTTCATGGATATGAATCGCAAAAAAGAAAATGTACTGCACTGCCCCGGCGATTGCTCGCCCCGATGATTTTTTCACCCGGGGGCCAGCGGATAGGCCTGCTTGCCCCAGCTCGACAGTGCGTATTAGTTCGCTAAAAAAGCCTATTCGAACTGACGTTTGACCAAGTCGACCATACGGCCAAAAAAGCCGGCGCGTTCAACTGCATCCTGCACCACCAACGGCTCAGTACGCAAGACCTTGCCGTCCAGCGTCAATTGCAGCGTACCGACTTGCTGGCCCTTGGTCAGCGGTGCGACCAGCGGATCGGTGCGTTGCGCCACGGGTTTGATCTCGCCGGACTTGCCGCGCGGGACGGTCACCCAGATAGGGGGCGCGGGCGGGCCAAGCTTGACGGTCTCGACCGTGCCTTCCCAGACGCGAGCGTCCAGGCCAGGTTGATTCTGGTCGTACAGTTTGACCGAGTCAAAATTCTGGAAGCCCCAATTCAGAAGCTTCAGGCTTTCTTCGGCGCGCGTGGCTTCGCTGTCTGCGCCAGCCAGCACGGTCAACACGCGGCGGTCGCCACGCAACGCAGTCGACACCAGACAATAACCGGCCGCATCGGTGTGACCGGTTTTCATGCCGTCGACCGAGGGGTCCGCCCATAACAGGCGATTACGGTTGGGCTGCGTAATCTTGTTATAGGTGAACTCTTTTTGCTTGTAGTAGTGGAATTCTTCGGGGTGGTCTTTGATCAGAGCCACGGCCAGTTTGGCCAGGTCCGACACCGTCGTGATGTGCTGCGGATCAGGCAAGCCCGTGGCATTCATGAAATGCGTATGAGCCATGCCCAGGCGCTCGGCCTCCTGGTTCATCAGCGTCGCAAACGACGCCTCGGTGCCGCCCACCGCCTCGGCCAAGGCCACAGACGCATCATTACCCGACTGCACGATCACGCCTTGAATGAGCTCGTTGACCGTGACGGGCTTGCGCGGTTCGACAAACATGCGCGACCCACCAGTGCGCCAGGCGTGCTCGGAAATCGGTACCTGTTGATCAAGCGTGATCCGCTTTTCGTCCAACGCATTGAACACCACGTAAGCCGTCATGATCTTGGTCAGCGAGGCTGGCTCGATTTGCATGTCCGGATTTGACGATGCCAATACCTGGCCGCTGGTGACGTCAATGGTGATCCACGCACGCGCTGCAATGGTGGGCGCCGGCACAGCCGATAGCTCCGCCAACTGCGCGACGCCGGCTGGGGCCGCAGCCGCTACGGCTGGCGTAGGCGCCGCCGGCTGCTGTTGTTGCGCCCAGGCGGCAGATGTTGACGCCATCATCAGCGCCGACAACACCGCGCCAGCCAGGACACGGCGGGAAAACGCAACAGAAGACGGAAAGGAACGAGTGAGTTTCATCGGCAAAAAAGGTCCACGATCAAAAGCAACTCAGGCGGGTGACACACATTGGGTTAACAAGCCTGCAGGCGGTCAAAGGCCGCATCATCAACAACCGGCCTCATGAAAAGCAGCATCATTATAGGCAGGCCAGTCTGACCGCGCGGCAGCGATAACGTTCAACAACAGTAAAGGCGCAATGGCACAAGGCCCGGCAGGCCCGAGGCGTGACATCATGCAGCCTGCGAAGGGGTGAGAATCAGTCCAGGGCGACCTTCAGGCGTGCCTGCACCAAGGCTCGCAACACGAGCAGCTTGCCGTGGAAAAAATGCGAAGCGCCCGGTACGACCACAATCGGCACATCCCGCGGACGCGCCCAGTTCAGCGTTTCAGACAAAGGCACCACGTCGTCCTGTTCGCCATGCACCATCAGCGTGTCGGCCGGTACGGCGACCTCTGTCTCTTGAAAACGCTGGACCGCCGCTCCCATCAGCATCAATGCCACAGGCAGCGCTGTATCGCCCGCGTCGGCCAGGCCCGCGTATGTCTGTGCCGCGACTGCCGTTCCAAAGGAAAACCCCGCCAACACCCAGGGCGCCGACGCCCATTCAGGGTAGCGTTCCCGGACTTGCGCGACCAGCGCCAGCATGTCCTGTGTCTCACCGCGGGCCTTGTCGAACTGTCCTTCGGATTGGCCTACTCCGCGAAAATCCGGACGCACGGCAACCAGGCCGTGCTGTACGCATGCGCGGGAGATCGTGGTCACCACCTTGTTATCCCGCGCCCCGCCTTGCAGAGAATGCGGATGCAGGACCAACGCCCAGCCCCGTGGCGTACCAGCGGGCCAATCAATGGCGCAATCTATACGGCCGGCCTCGCCGGTAAAAGCCTGGATTTCGGTACGAGCAGACATGAGGTGAGCGCAAATTAAAAAAGCAGCCTGCATGTTACCAACCTCGCCTGCGCTCTGTCTGGCTTGAGGGGCTGAGGCCGCGTCGCCTGTGCAATGACGGCCTCAGCGTTAATTCTGCTGTGGCCCGCCCTGCGGGCCTGATCAGTGATACCTACGTTGGCGCACTCCGCGCGCCCGCCTGCTTGCGCAGGGCGCTACGATTGATCAAGCGCCTACCGACATGCCAGTTGTGAACCGTTTTGTCACAGGCGCCGTGACCCCTCCCGGCCTCGTGCCCTACAATCGCCGCCATGCTTACTGATGCCCGCCCCATTGATCTGCCGACGCCCGAGGCGTTGGTACGCGAGCTGTCTGCGCGATTGGACGGCTTTCAGGACATTGCCTGGCCTGCCAGCACCGGGTCGACCAATGCCGACTTGCTCGCGCGGGCGCGCCACTGTTCGGGCCCCTGGCTGCTAGGCACCCACCAGCAGGCGGCTGGCCGCGGACGCGCCGGACGCCCTTGGCAGAATCGTATCGGGGCCACGCTGATGTTTTCGTGCGCCTTTCCCGTACACATGCCGCCCCATCGGCTGCCCGCCCTGTCGCCTCTGGCCGGGCTGGCCGCGGGCGAGGCGCTGCGCGGCCTCGTACGCGGCGCCGATCCGCTGCGCGTCAAATGGCCCAACGATGTGCAATGGCACGATGCCAAATTAGCGGGCGTCCTGGTCGAATCGACCCGTAATCTGGCTCTGCCGGACACCTACACCATTGTGATCGGCATGGGGGTGAACCTGACTGACGCTGATCGGCTGTCGCAGAGCCTTGGCCGTTCCGTCGCTGACTGGGCAACCGTCATTGAGCAGACAGGCAGCCCCGCCGTCAGCGTGGCTGACATCGTATGCGCCTCGGCAAACGCCTGGCGCCAGGCTGTTCAGGACTTGGAAACCGCCGGATTCGACGCCTTTCGCCAACGATTCGGCGCCATTGACGCCCTGGCAGGCCGCGACATCAATGTGATAGACCAAGGCGCTGTCCTATTCAGCGGCACGGCGCAGGGCCTGGACGAACATGGTCGGCTCCTGGTGCAGACACCTCAGGGGCTCGTCCCCGTATCCGTCGGCGAAATCTCGATTCGCCCACGCACCGCGGAGCGAGCGCCATGATTCTGCTGATCGACTCAGGCAACAGTCGTCTGAAGGTCGGCTGGCTGCGTCCGTCCGCGGGGACTGGCGCATCGGACGATGTTCAATGCGCATCCACGGCTGGCAGCACAGCACCGTCGGGCGATGAATCCAACCTCACCGGCTCGACGGGTGCCGCGGGCTCTCGCGAGCCCGCCGCGATCGCCTTTGATAATCTCGATCCGCACGCGCTGGGAGACTGGCTCGGCACGCTGACACACAAACCCGTCTCGGCCTTGGGCGTCAATGTTGCCGGTGACGAACGAGGGGCCGGCATTCGCGATGCGCTTGCACGCCACAACTGCCCCGTACATTGGGTCACCTCGGGCGCCCATCTACTCCATTTGAAAAACGGCTACACCCAGCCCACGCAACTCGGCGCCGACCGCCTGGTATCACTACTCGGGGTGCGCAGCCGTTTGGCGGCCGGACACGCTCCATTCGTGCTGGCCTCGTTCGGCACGGCTACGACTATCGACACAGTGGGGCCCGACGACACCTTTATCGGCGGCTTGATTCTTCCTGGCCCGGCTTTGATGCGTAGTTCGCTTGCTCGTGGCACCGCCAATTTGCCCTTGGCCGATGGGTCCGTCACTGATTTTCCGACTGACACGCACCAAGCCATTGCCTCCGGCATCGCCGCTGCACAGGCCGGGGCGGTCGTGCGGCAGTGGCTGGCTGCCTGCCAGCGCTATGGCGAGCCTGCCGCACTCTATGTCGCAGGCGGCGGTTGGCCCGAGATGGAACACGAGACGCAGCGCCTGCTGGCGCAGGCGGGCAGTACGATGGGCGCGGTCCCTGCCCCCTGCTATCTGGACCGCCCTGTCCTCGACGGCCTGGCCCTCATCGCATCCCAAACCGACCCTCAATCCCTGTGAGCGAACCCTCATGCGCGTGCTTTTTCTGCTGATCGTCGTCGCCAACGTCTGGGCCTATGCACTGGGACAGGGTTGGGTCGGCGCAAGGCCCGACGATGCTGGCCGAGACCGATCCAGATTCGGCCAGGAATTGAATGTGGAACGCATCCGCGTCGGCCCGTAACCCGCGCGCAGCCCTGTTCGGTTGCGCCGAGCCAACTCGGACCGCCTCGAGCCGGCAACCTCGGCCCCCTCGCTTAAAACGGCCACGCAACGAACACTTGTTTCAAAACGTCCATCAACCGGACACCCGTGCTGGTGCCCGGCAGGCCCTGCCCCTCTCTCACGCTACGATGGCGGCCACACGAAACGAGCCCTTCTTCTTTTTGCGTTAAGAATTCCCAACGCAACAAGGCCTCGTTCAGAAACAGGAGTGTAGACACCATGAAAAGCGCCCATACGCAGCGCTGGCTGGCCTTGGCAGCCATTGCCAGCACCTTGACCGTAGCCGCCACCGCGTCCCAAGCCGCCGGCTACCCCGATCAGCCCATCACTCTGGTCGTGCCGTATTCGGCTGGCGGTGGCGCCGATAACGCCGCACGCATCATCGCCGAAGGCATGGGCGCGGTTTCCGGACAGAGCATCGTCATCGAAAACAAAGGCGGCGCCAGCGGTTCGATCGGCGCCTCTTACGTCGCACGCGCCAAACCCGATGGCTACACCGTGCTGTACGACTCCTCGGCATTCACCATCAACCCGGGGTTGCGCAAGCTGCCCTACGATGCCAAGAAAGACTTCATCCCGGTATCGCAGGCGGTTTCCGTCCCGAACATCCTGGTCGCCGCGGAAAAATCGAGCTTCAACAATCTGTCCGACTTCATCGCCGCTGCCAAAGCAAAACCCGGGCACTACACCTATGCATCCTATGGGCCTGGCAGCCTCGCACAGATGGCCGCTGAGCTACTGAAAAAAGACACAGGCATCGACGCCGTACACATTCCCTACAAGGGTGGCGCGCCAGCCATCGTTGACGTCATGGGCGGCCAGGTCGACGTGTACTTCGCCAACGCCGCATCCAGCCTGAACTATGTCACCAGCGGCAAACTCAAAGCGCTGGCTGTCTCCTCCGACAAGCGCATGCCTGAATTGCCCAATGTCGCCACCGTGGCAGAGTCCGATCCCAGTCTCAAAGATTTCAATGTGTATGAGTGGAACGGCTTTTTCCTGCCCGCAGGCGCGGCGCCCGACGTCGTAGCCAAGCTGCAGGATCTCGTGCAGAAAGCCCTCGCACGTCCGGAAACACGCGACAAACTGGCCAAACTGGGCCTGACCCCGGTCGGCTCCAATGCCGGAGAGTTCGCGCGTTTCATCGATACAGAACAAGCGCGTTGGGCCGAGGTGATCAAGGCCAATAACATCACGGTCAATTAAATCTGCGATAAGTAAAAGGAGGAACCCATGAGCCGCCAAGACGATTTCGAACAAGGCCTGAAAAACCGCCGTGCCGTCCTGGGCGACGCATGGGTCGAGCGCTCGCTGTCCCGCGCCACCTCCTTTACCGCCGACTACCAGAACCTCATCACCCGCTACGCATGGCACGACATCTGGAGCCGCCCCGGCCTGCCTCACAAATCGCGCCGCATGATGGTCCTGGCTGTCACGCTGGCGCTGGGGCGTTGGGAAGAATTCGAGCTCCATGTGCGCGCAGCGCTGACCGCCGCAGATGACTCGCGCCTTACCCCGGACGAGCTCAAGGAAGTGCTGCTGCAGAATGCGATCTATGCGGGAGTGCCGGCTGCGAATACGGCGTTTAATTTGGCGCAGAACATCTTGCGTGATGTTGCGAGTGACATCGGTTATGAGTTGCGGCCGGCGGATCCACGGCAGGCGGATTTGTTTGCGGAGTAATGGCTGCGTCTTCCGCACATTCAGGCGCGGGCATTACGGCACCTGCTCACAGACCCTTGCGATTAGACAACACTCCTTCCTGTTACATTTACGAAATTCGTTTATGATGCCTCATCTCAAGACTATGCCCAAAACCGCTATCTAGTAATAAGTAGCGGAATTACCGTTATGAAACTTGTCCCCGTTATTTTGTCCGGAGGAGCCGGCACGCGCCTTTGGCCCGTTTCCCGGCAACTGCATCCCAAGCCGTTCATTCGCTTGGCCGATGGCCAAAGCCTGCTGCAAAAGGCATTCTTGCGGGCAAGCAGCTTATCCGATGTCGCGGAGATCGTTTCAGTCACGAATCGCGACCTGCTATTCAAAACGGTGGACGAATACCGCGAAACTGGCATCACGGTACCGCGTGGTTTCATTCTAGAGCCCGAGGGCCGCAATACCGCCCCAGCGTTGGCCGCGGCAGCACTGACCGTGCAAGCCCGCCATGGAGACGATGCCGTCCTGCTGGTGCTCAGCGCCGACCACCTGATTTCCGATGCGGCGGCCTTCAGCGAGGCCGTCACCAAAGCGATCACACTGGCCCAGCAAGGCAAGGTCGTCACCTTCGGCATCAAGCCCTCGTCGCCCGAGACCGGTTATGGCTATATCGAGGCCAAAGGCACCGACGTATTGCGTTTTGTCGAAAAGCCGAACCTGGAAACGGCTACCGAATATGTCAACAGCGGCCGTTATGCCTGGAATGCCGGCATCTTCTGTCTGACGGCCGGAACCGCCCTGCGCGAACTGCGCAAGCATGCGCCGCAGATCAGCGAGGACGTCGCAGCAGCGCTTGAAACCGGCCGGAAAACGAGCAACGACACAGAGTTCCAAATCGAACTGGACGCCGACGCCTTCCATCAGGCCGAAGACATCTCGATCGACTACGCCATCATGGAAAAAACCACTGATGCCGCGGTAGTGACGTGCGACATCGGCTGGAGCGACATCGGCTCATGGAGCGCGTTGGGCGATCTTGCACAAACCGATGGGCAAGGCAACAGCGTCGAAGGCGAAGTCGTCCTGCACGACGTCAGTAACTGCTACATCCGCAGCGAGGAGCGCTTGGTAGGCGCGGTCGGCGTGGACAATCTGATCATCGTCGACACGCCCGATGCGTTGCTGGTGTCCGACAAGACACGCGCCCAAGACGTCAAGGCCCTCGTCAGCCAATTGAAAGGCTCCGGCCACGAAAGCGTCAAGCTGCACCGCACCGTGCACCGTCCTTGGGGCACCTATACTGTGCTCGAAGACGGTCCGAGCTTTAAAATCAAACGCATCGTCGTCAAGCCAGGCGCCTCACTGTCGCTGCAAATGCACTACCACCGCAGCGAGCATTGGATCGTCGTGGAAGGCATGGCGCGCGTCGTCAACGGCGATCGCGAAATGCTGGTGGCCAGCAACGAGTCCACGTTCATTCCCGCCGGCCATAGACATCGGCTTGAAAACCCCGGCAAGATCGACCTCGTGCTGATCGAAGTCCAAAGCGGCTCCTACCTGGCCGAAGACGATATCGTACGGTTCGAAGACGTCTACGGCCGGTGCTGAACTATACGCACGGAACGGCTTGTTTACCCCCCAAGGCTCCAAACGGAGCCGCTATTCTTTGTAGTATCCCGGTAGTCATCGCGCTCGAGCATCGCGAAAGACCCGTGCCGCTCCCGTGCGCTCATCTGTAATGCTTATCGCACCAAGAACACTATGCTAAGAGCCCTGTACGCCTACCGCGGCTTCATACTCGGCAATATCAAACGCGAATTCCAGTCGAGATACCAGAACTCGCTGCTGGGCGCGGCCTGGAATGTCATCAATCCGCTGGCGATGATTCTGATCTACACCGTGATCTTTTCCGGTGTGATGCGGGCAAAACTGCCCGGCGCCAATACGACGTTCGCCTACAGCGTATATTTGTGCGCCGGTGTGTTGACCTGGGGCTTGTTCACCGAAATCGTCGGCCGCTCGCAAAACGTATTTCTCGACAATGCCAACTTGCTGAAAAAGATCAACTTCCCCAGATTGTGCCTGCCCGTCACCATCCTGGGCAGCGCCATTCTGAACTTCTGCATTATTTTCGGCCTGTTCGTCGCATTTCTGATCATCAGCGGCAACTTTCCCGGCCTGGTATTCCTGGCGCTGATTCCCATACTGGCCATCCTGATCGTGTTCGCAATTGGCCTGGGCATGACGCTGGGAGTCATGAATGTGTTCTTTCGCGACGTGGGCCAGTTTTTTGGAATCTTCCTGCAATTCTGGTTCTGGCTCACCCCCATCGTCTATCCTCGCAACGTCATTCCGGAACGCTTCCAGCATTTGCTCGAATTCAACCCCATGGCAGGCGTCGTCGGTGCCTGCCAGACCATCCTGGTCGAACATCGCTACCCGTCCTGGCCCAGTCTTTTGCCCTGCGCAATCCTGGGCATCGTGCTCTGCTTTATTGGCATGAACCTGTTCCGTAAACACGTCGGCGAAATGGTGGATGAACTGTAATGGGTGCTATCGTCGTCAAAAACGTAGGCAAGGCCTACAAGGATTATCCGACCCGCTGGCACCGGCTCGCAGAATGGATCTTGCCTGGATCGCGTAAGCGTCACAGCCTGAAGTGGGTGCTCCAGGATATTGATTTCACCGTCGCGCCCGGCGAGGCGGTAGGTATCATCGGGTTCAACGGGGCAGGCAAGAGCACACTGCTCAAGATGATCACGGGCACCACGCAACCGACCACGGGTTCCATTTCCTTGTCAGGCCGGGTTGCCGCCATGCTGGAGCTAGGCATGGGTTTTCACCCGGACTTCACCGGACGCCAAAATGTTTATATGGCGGGGCAGCTTCTGGGTTATTCAGGCGAACAGATCAATGGCCTGATGAAGGACATTGAGGCCTTTGCGGAAATCGGCGAATACATCGACATGCCGGTACGCGTCTATTCCAGCGGCATGCAGGTCCGGCTTGCATTCAGCGTGGCCACGGCTGTCCGCCCCGACATCCTGATCATCGACGAAGCCCTATCGGTGGGCGATGCTTATTTCCAGCACAAGAGCTTCGACCGGATTCGTGAATTCCGTGCGCAAGGCACCACCTTGCTGCTGGTATCTCACGACAAGCAAGCCATCCAGAGCATCTGCGACCGCGCCATTCTGTTAAATCAGGGCAATATCGCTCACGAGGGCAAGCCCGAAGCCGTCATGGACTACTACAACGCCCTGCTCGCGCAGCGGGAAGGGCACTTGATAGAAATCAAGCAGACCGAACTCGAGGACGGTACGCTGCAAACCGTGTCCGGAACTGGCGAGGCGACAGTCAGCGAGATAGCCTTGATCAACGAAAAGGGCGTCGCTGCCCAGACGCTGAATGTGGGCGAGAAAGTTCGCCTGCGTATTCAAGTCGACGTACGCAAAGATCTCAAAACCTTGATTCTGGGCTACGGTATCAAAGACCGATTGGGACAAGTCATGTACGGCACAAATACGGCGCATACGCGTCAACCCGTCAACGACGTCCGTGCTGGACAACGCCTTACCTATGATTGTGATTTTCCGCTCAACCTTGGCCCGGGTACGTATTCCATTCAGACCGCCCTGGTGAACAGCGAAACCCATCTCGATGAAAATTACGAGTGGCGCGATCTGGCCCTGGTATTCCAGATCGTCAACATGGACAAAACCGATTTCATCGGCAGTTCATGGCTGGAGCCCAAGATAGGAATCTCATTGAAATGAATCTCGTGTCTTACGCGCAGAACCTCGAAGACATCATGCTCTGGCGAGCGTTGAAATCTGTCTCCGAAGGCTTCTACATCGACGTTGGTGCCAACGACCCGGAAACGGACTCCGTTACCAAGCTGTTCTACGATAGAGGCTGGCATGGCATCAATATCGAGCCACTGCAGCAGCACTTGAAAAAACTGCGGGCTGACCGGCCGCGTGACATCAATCTGGGTTGCGGCGCTGGCGCTGAACCCGGCCAGCTAAAGATCTGGGAAAGCAATGTGCGCGGTTGGGCAACCATGGATGCCGAGGTAGCGGCGCGCCATGAAGCAGAGGGCAACAAGGGTCAATGGCATACCGTCGATGTCCGCACGCTCGCGGATATCTGTGCCGAACATGGGCCTGCCGATATTCATTTCCTGAAGATAGACGTCGAAGGATTCGAGTACGAAGTCCTGCGCGGCATGGATTTCACGCGCTTTCGTCCGTGGATCGTGGTGGCCGAGGCCACTCTGCCAAATTCCAGAATCGAGAGCTACGCGCAATGGGAGACCCTGCTCCTGCAGGCAGGCTATCTGCATGCCTATTCCGACGGGCTGAACCGCTTTTACGTGGCCAACGAACATCAGGATCTACTCGAGGCCCTGAAATACCCGCCTAATGTCTTTGATGCCTTCAATACGGCTAAAACACAGGCGTTGCACGACTGGGCGCTGGACAACGAGGCCCGTATCAAGGTGCTGCAGCAACAGGTCGAACAAATGACTTCGGAGGCTGCTGCATTGAATGAGCGGCTGACTACGCAAACTGCGACGCTGAGCGAGCAACTAGCTCAACGCGATGCCAAGCTTGACGCGCTGTCGGCCGACCTGGCTGAGCGCGAGGCACGGCTGGCCGACATGTTCTACAGCACCTCATGGAGAGTGACCGCACCGTTACGCTGGCTGGGTATCCAGCGTACCCGACTGCAAGAACAAGGTCTGAAAAGCCGGTTACGCCGGGGAGCGGTCCAAGCCGCGCGCCTGGGCATCCGATTCGTACGCGCGCGGCCCGGACTGCGCAGCGCCCTAGCCCGCCTCGCCCATAAAACCGGCCTGTATGGTCCGTTGTTTCGCCTGTATAGCCGCATGAGCCAGGCCACGGCAGCCGATTTTTCACCGCACTTCGTGACACCGCCTGCCGATGCGCTACTGACGCCGCGTGGCCGACGCGTCTACAACGACCTGCTGCAAACCCTGCGCAAGGAGAATCACTGATGCGCCTGCTGATCGACATGCAGGGTGCGCAGACTGAAAGCCGATTCCGCGGAATCGGCCGTTATACCGTCTTGATCGCCCAAGCCATTGCCAAGTTGCGCGGTGAACATGAACTGATCTTGCTCGTCAATGACTTGTTCCCGGAAACCATCGAACCTATCAAGGCCGCCTTTAAGGATCTGGTGCCGGCCAGCCACGTACTGACTTGGCAAACAGCCGGCCCGGTACATGAACGCGACCCTGGCAACACACCGCGGCGCCTGGCCGCCGAAAAGCTCCGCACGATTTTCCTGCAGGCGTTGGATCCCGACGTCATATTCATTCCGAGCCTGTTTGAAGGCTACGTCGATGACGCCGTCACGGGCCTCGAGGCCGACTTGGGTATACCCGTGGTCGTCACTATCCACGACCTGATTCCGCTGAGCAATGCAGCGTACTATCTGGATCCCAATCCGACGTACAAACAGTTCTATCAACGCAAAATTGACACCCTGCAGGCGGCGACAGGGTGGGTAGCCGTATCGGAATATTCGCGTCAGGAAGCTTGCTCGGCGCTGCGCTTGGATCCGCAACGGGTGATTTGCTCGCTTGAGGGATGCGCACCTGTCTTCCATCAACCCGCTACTTCCAGTGCGGCGCAAGACCAGGCATTCTTGCGCGGTTACGACATTCATCGCGACTTCTTGCTCTACTCGGGTGGAGCGGATGAACGCAAGAACCTACCCCGGCTTGTGCGCGCCTACGCATTGCTGGACGCATCTACGCGCCAAAGCCACCAATTAGTCTTGGCCGGCAAGATGCCGCAAGGTGATATCGACAACTTGCGCCGCATCGCCGCGCAATCCGGCCTGCAAGATCACGAAGTCGTATTTACCGGTTACGTGAATGACGACGAATTGGCTCAGCTGTATCGCTGTTGCCAGCTGTACGTGTTTCCCTCGTGGCAAGAAGGTTTTGGCCTGCCCGCGCTGGAGGCAATGGCTTGCGGTGCAGCAGTCATCGGCTCCAATACCAGCAGCTTGCCTGAGGTCATCGGCAATCCCGATGCACTGTTCAATCCCTTGGACGAACAGTCGATAGCCGAATGCATACGCATCACGCTCGGAGATCCCGGGCGCCTGCAAGCGTTGCGCGAGTGGGGACGACAGCGCGCACAGAAATTCTCATGGGAAGCTGCGGGCCAACTCACGTTGGAGTTCTTGCAACGCATGGCTCGTCGCGACGGCCCGGCCGCCTCCTGGGCAGCTCGCCAACAAGCGGCTGAGACTCGCTACCGTGCCCTGCTGGAGGCCATCAGCGCCATTCACCGCGCAACCCCCTTCGAGGACCGCGATCTCAAGCTGCTGGCCAATGCCATTGCGCACAATATGGCCGCCGCCGAAAACTTCTTTCGAGCGGGCGCACTGCCACAACGCATCGACTGGCGCATCGAAGGGCCTTTCGACAGCTCGTACAGCCTGGCGATCATGAATCGTGAGCTGGCTCGCGCCCTGTCTGCGTTGGGACACGACGTCAGTCTGCACTCCACCGAAGGACCGGGCGATTTCGAGCCCGATGCCAACTTCCTCAAACACAATCCCGATCTGGCAACGATGCACGAGCGGGCCATCGCTCAGCCGCACAGCAGTGCCTGGGTCGCCAGCCGTAATCTCTACCCTCCCCGAGTCGATGACATGCAGGCGAGGCTGAATCTGATGCATCTCTATGCATGGGAGGAATCCGGTTATCCGCTGGATTGGATCGACGCATTCAACGTCAGCCTGCAAGGCATGTCAGTCGTCTCGAAGCATGTGCACAAAGTCATGGTCGATAATGGCCTGAACGTACCTTGTGTCGTGTCCGGTAACGGCGTGGACCACTGGAACCGCATCGAGGCCGAAACCGGCGCGGCGACGCTTGCCGAAGCCGGATTCCGCTTCCTGCACGTCTCGTCGTGCTTTCCGCGCAAAGGCGTCCAGGCCATGCTAGCAGCATATGGCCAGGCGTTTACAGCACAGGATGATGTCGTGCTGGTCATCAAGACCTTCGCCAATCCGCACAACGAAGTCCACGATTGGTTGGCCCGGGCCCGCGCAGCACAACCGTCGTATCCCAAGGTGCAGATTATCGAGGCCGACCTGAGCGATGCGCAGCTCAAGGGGTTGTACCAACAATGTCATGCGCTGCTGGCCCCCAGCAAAGCCGAGGGCTTTGGCCTGCCTCTGGCCGAGGCCATGCTATCCGGCCTGCCAGTCGTTACGACGGCATGGAGCGGACAGCTGGAGTTCTGCACGCCGGAAACTGCATGGTTGGTCGATTACGACTTTGAATATGCGCAAAGCCACCTGGGCATCTTTGACTCTGTATGGGCAAACCCCAAGATAGACGCCTTGCGCGACGCCATACGAGACGTTTACGAAGCATCTGCCGAAATACGCCAAGCACGCGTGAATCGCGGCCGCGAATTGCTGCTGTCGCGTTTTTCCTGGCAGGACGTTGCTGGCCGCATTGTGCGCAATGCCCGTGACAGCGCGGTGGCGCAAGCTTCGCCCGCGCCTCGTATCGGCTGGATCACGACCTGGAACACGCGCTGCGGAATTGCCACCTACTCGGAACACCTGCTGCATTGCTTGCCCGCACAGGTCCAAGTGTTGGCTGCTCGCAACCCTGAACTCATCGCACGCGACGGCGAGAACGTATCGCGCTGCTGGGACGCCGCCGAACATGAAACACTGGCGGAACTCTCGGCCCAAATCGAAGCACGCAACCTGGATACGTTGGTCGTGCAGTTCAACTACGGCTTTTTCAATCTGGAGAACTTGGCACGCTTCCTTCAGGCGCAATGCGATGCTGGGCGTGTTGTCACCGTCGTCATGCATGCCACGGTGGATCCCGCGCACGTGCCACACAAAAAACTGGCCATTTTGCGCGATGCGCTGAGCCGCTGTGCGCGCGTCATCGTGCATGCGCTGGGCGACCTGAATCGCCTGAAACAATTGGACCTGGTAGACAACGTCATGCTGTTCCCGCACGGCATCGCAGTGGAGGAGGATGCTTTGCAGGCCACTGCCAGCCGCCCCGACAGCAAGAGCGAAATCGTGCTGGGAAGCTATGGTTTTTTCCTGCCCCACAAGGGCTTGATCGAGTTGATCGAGGCTGTGGACATCATGCGCCGCGCTGGCCGGGCAGTCCGGCTGCGCATGGTCAACGCCGAATATCCGGCACCGGAATCGACCGAGCTGATACGCCAAGCCCGTGCCCGCATCGCCGAGTTGAATCTGGGAGATCACGTCGAACTGCACACTGACTTCCTCCCCGACGCGCAAAGCCTGGCGCTGCTGCGTGGCACGGACATCATGCTGTACCCGTATCAAAAGACAGGCGAATCGGCAAGCGGCGCGGTGCGCTATGGTCTGGCAGTGGGCAAACCCGTCGTCGTGACCCCTCTATCCATCTTTGACGATCTGGGCGATTCGGTTTTCCGACTGTCGGGCATCGCCCCGGCGGATATCGCCCATGGGTTGGAAACGCTGTTGCGCGATATCGCCCAAAACCAGAATCACGTGCAACGCACTCTGGACATGGCCACACGCTGGCGCGCCGATCACCGCTATGAGCGCCTGGCTCGGCGACTGTATGGCACGCTCTGCGCCTTGTCGTGTGCGAGGGCCGGTCAATGAAGGTGGTGCTGTCGATCGATTCGATCCGTTACCCCTTGACCGGCATCGGCCGCTACACCTATGAGTTGGCCCATCAACTCGCCTTGCTGCCTGCGATTTCCGAACTGCTGTTGATGCGCAACTTCGGATTCACCACCGACCTGCCCGGCGAGCAAGACACGCCCCCGCGCGTCGCAATGGACTGGCGCGGCATGCTGCTGAAGAATCCTTTGAGCCGCGGCCTTATCCGCGCCATGCTGCCCACGCTGCGAGGCCGTGCGCTGCGCCGTCACCAAGGCGCCGTCTATCACGGCCCGAACTTTTATCTGCCTCGCCATAAGGGCCCATCGGTCGCTACGTTTCACGACGTCTCGGTATATAGCTGCGCCCAGTTCCATCCCGCTGAACGGGTGCGCTATATGCGCGGCGAGATCGAAGACGCGTTGAAACGCACCACTTTCCTGATTACCCCGTCGGAGTTCGTGCGCAGCGAAGTCATGCAGCTGTTTGGCGTGTCCGCTGACCGGATCAAAGCCACACCGCTGGCAGGCTCTCCGGATTTCCGTCCTCGCGATGCGAGCGAGACCCGCTCGGTCCTGACGCCCTTGGGATTGACTCACAACGAATACACCCTATTCGTGGGAACGGTGGAGCCCCGCAAGAACATTAGCGCCCTGCTCGATGCCTACGAAGGGCTGCCCGAGTCAATGCGCCTACGTTGGCCATTGATTCTGGCGGGCCACAAGGGCTGGTCCAGCGAAACGCTGCATGCCCGATTACGCCAGGCCGAAACGGCTGGCTGGCTGCGTTATCTGGACTATCTACCCAACCAGCAACTTGCGACCTTATTTGCCGGGGCGCGGCTTTTCGTGTTTCCCTCGCTATACGAAGGCTTTGGATTACCAGTGCTCGAAGCCATGAAATCCGGTGTGCCGATCGTGTGCTCAGACCGCGCATCATTGCCAGAAGTCGCCGGCCCGGGTGCGCTGATGTTCGAGGCGGAAGATATCGCCGCACAACGTGAATGCATCGTACGCGGTCTGGAAGACGAAGATTGGCGCCGCAGAGAAGTCAGTCGCAGCCTGGCGCACGCGTCGCAATTCAGTTGGGAGCGTTGCGCTCGTCAGACTGTTGAAATCTATGCCGAAGCACGGCGGTTGGCTTGATCGACCAATACACGTTCATAACATTCCCGATAACTGCCTGCCATGCGCGTGGCAGTGAATAGCGTCTCATAGCGTCGATACGCTTGTTCGCCCCACCGCTGCACCTGCGCAGGCTCGTTCCAGAATCGATCCAGCGCCGCGCCCAATGCCTCAGGATTTTCAGGCGGCACGACCAGTCCGCTTTCGTTGTGCAGATTGACGAAGCTGGTGCCCGTCCCGATCTCACATGAAATCATCGGTGTGCCCTGTTGAGCCGATTCGGCCAAGGCTAATCCGAATGCTTCGGAACGCAAGTGAGAAGGGAATACAAAGCCGTAAGCCGCTTTCAGCAATATTCGCTTGTCGTCATCAGACACTGCTCCCGCAAAATGCAGATTGTTCAAGCCAAGCTGTTGCGCCTGCCGACGCAGCGCCGGCAGCTCTGGCCCGTCCCCAGCCAACACGACGGGATAGTCGCGCCCCTTGAGTGCATCCACCAGCGTATGCAACCCCTTGTAGTAGCGCAGCACGCCCAGAAACAGGAAAAAACGCGCGCCAAAGCGTTCATGGAATCCGAGCGCGCGCACATCGTCGCCAGGAGCCGGCACAGATGGCTCAATACCCAACGGGATCACGTCGATCTTGTCGCGCCAATGACGTAACACCGGACTGCTGTCGACCAAGCTGGGAGACGTTGCCACGATACGCGACACGCGTGCCAGCATGCGATCGCGCAATGGCGCGTAAAAAGTATTCAGCCGGGCCTGGTTCACCACATCCGAGTGATAGGTCAGCACCGTAGGAATACCCGCGCCTCGCGCCAGATAGCAAATATCTGCGAACGGCCAGGGGAAATGCAAGTGCAGCAGATCCGTATCTGCCAACTCTTCTTTGAAATGCCGAAGCAAGCTGAAAGAAAAGCCCGTGGAAGCCAAGTTCAGGTGCCGCTTGTAACGCACCAGCTCGTAATGTGGCGAACGTTCACGTCGAGGCTGGCCAGGGGTAAGTACGACCACCTTGTTTTGCACCCCCAGCGGCGCAGTGTGCGATGCCAGAGTATGAATAGCATGCTCAATGCCCCCGTACGTATCCGGCGCAAAGGTTTTGAAGACATGGGTCACTCGCATCAATGGCGGCGCCTCTTCTTCTTAACAATCATCCATTTTGGAATACGGAAAAGCACCAACTTTCGATACAGCACAACGTACCCTGTGGCAAATGCCAGCACGCACACCATCAACACGACGGGCATTTGCCAGAACAGCACAGCAGGGATGACGCCTAACGACGACAGCAGCCACAAATACGGCGACGTCAGGGAATTGCGCCAAGTCAGATGGTGCGCTTCGCGCGATCCCACAACCCATCGTACGACACGCTTGTAGATCAGCATGTGCAGATGCACGCCATCAGGCGCCCCCGGCGAATTGCCGCGCACCCACCGTTTGCGATAAATAGAAAATAGCGTCTCGAATACGGGGTAGATACACAGCAGCAGTGGGAACCAGGCCGACACCTCGGGATGGCGCGCCAGCAACAGCACCGACAATTCACCGATCATGAAGCCCAGGAAATAGGCGCCGCCATCACCCAGAAAGATATGGCCGCGCGGATAGTTCCAGATCAGAAAGCCAATCACGCCGCCCAGCATCCCCAGGGCCACGATCAGCAGCATGCGGTCGCCCAGATAAAAACAGACATAGGCGAAACCAGCGAAAATCATCGCCGACACCACCGCCGCCAAGCCGTTATACCCATCAATGATATTCAGGGCATTGGCTGCGCCGCCGATCGCCACAATCGTAAAAACGAAAGATATGGCGCTGAACTGCAGCAGCCAGTCCAGGCCAATGATGTCCACCCGCGTCACCGCGGCATCGAGCAGAAAATACGCCAGGGCCCCGGACGCCATCGCCAGCGCCAAACGGGTCAAGACCCGTACGCGCTTGGTCAGATCCTCCGCGAATCCGCCCAAAAAGGCTGGCGCAGCCGACAGGCCCAGCAACAACATGCTCCAGAGGACCTCGGGCTCGCGAAAGCCTGCCACCGTACAGGTGGCAGCCATAGCGATCACCAACGACAGGCCCCCCACTCGCGGCACAGGCTTGGCGTGGAACTTTTGTACGCTGCCCAGTTCCGAATCCAGAGTCCAGCCATTACGCCAGGATCGGCACCTAACAAGTAGCGCAGTGAATACCAACGAGGTAAGAAATGCCGTCAACAAATATTGCATAGCAAAGCAGTGTTAGAAACCCCCAAGCTGCCAGGGTCCGTGCGGATTCTATAGGTAGGTACCCATACATAGTGTTTCCGGATTGATCCGCTGGTATTTGCGCACGTCCCCATCAGACACCAATGCATGCGTATCTATCGCTTCATTTCAGTCGTCGCAGCTATACTCGCTGGAACAAATGTCTCCTCTTGGCCACTGCAAGCCTGGGATTCTGCGCTCTTGGTGATCTGAGCCGCACAATAGAATCCATCGCCCTTCAAACTCTGTGGCAAAAACCACAAAAAGATTCCATAAGACCAGGTAGGTTTAGAATATTTTACACAAATTATGTAACAATTTTGTCACGCTGTCGTAGCACCTTAACAGCACCGATAGGCTGTCCAAGCCGTCCCAGCCTGCCGCTTCCTTTTTCATGACGCCATCATCTTTACCCCGTATCTCGCTACTGATTACCTTACTGGTAGCATTTCTGCCTGCTCTGACGCTCACTGTGGGTTTAGGCAGCGGTCTGGTCTACATACTGGCTTTCGCCTGTCTCTGCATTATCTTGACCGCGCCTGCTGCACGCGCACTGCAGTTGCTGCATCCCTACCGCTGGCTGGCGCTCGTGTTGTGCCTGCCGCTGGCTGCCGTACTGCTCAGCCAGTTGCTCAACGGTCATTTGGAAGGCCCAGGCATTGAGCGCGGTCTGCGAATTGCCTTGGGCTTTCCTTGCCTGCTGGCGGGTTTTCTATTGATCGACCGTGACCGGCTACGCCATTTCGTCTGGGGCGTGTACGCCGCGGGCATTGGCGCCACGGCTATCGTGTGCTATTTGGCGGGCCCCACGTTAGAGCGCCCCCTCACGCCCCAATTCAATGCCGTCGGCTACGGCAACCTCATGCTGCTGATGGCCGTGCTGACCCTCTATAGCCTGAGTTGGCAACTCACCCGCCATCCACGGGCCGAACAGGCGCTCAAACTCGTCGTCGCAGTCATTACCTGTCTGGGTTTCGTCCTGACACAAACTCGCACCGGCTGGATGGCCATCCCGATCTTTGCAGCGATCGGCATCGTGCTGGCCGGTTGGCTCCACCGCCCAATGCGGGCATTGGCTGCGCTGCTGGGTATCGGGCTGGCCGCACTGGCTATCGGTGCGTCCAGCCCGGCATTGCGTGAACGCGTCGCCCAAGGCGTTCACGAGATTCACGAATGCGTCACCGTCGCCCCCACTGCCGACACGTCCATGTGCATACGTCTGCAGCTATGGGGCGCAGCATGGCATACGATCAAACACTCTCCCTGGTCGGGAATCGACGGTCAATCCACATTCTCGGACGAACTGCAGCAGCTGGCTGCTGCGGGTCGAGTCTCGTCTTTTGTGGCCCGGGATTTCGGCGAACCGCATAACGATCTGCTGCTGGCGCTGGCCACTAACGGCCTGCTTGGTGGCCTCGCCCTGCTCATTCTGTATTTCGCCCCGGCGGCGCTGTTTGCGGGCCGGATGCGCCATAACGTCCCTCAGGCGCAGCGCGTGGCGGCGGCCATGGGACTGGCGGTGTGTCTGGGTTTCGCTGTCTTTGGCCTTACCGAACTCATGTTCCGGGGCATGCGCACGGTCAGCCTGTACGTGACGTTCATCGCGCTATTTACCGCGCTTTCGGCGCCTGGCCAGGGACAGGGGTCGACAACGGCGCTACCGGCTAAATAAACTCGCGCGGGGCTCGCCAGCTAAGACGACAACCACGTCTGCAAGGTCTGCAGGGTCCGCTCGGTGGCGCCGGCATGTGCTGCTGCCCAATCGCGTGCCGCGCAGCTCATGGCCAGGCGACGGTTTTCGTCGTCCAAGAGGGCCAATGCTGCGTCTAATGCTTGTGGAACATCGGAGGCCCGCAGCGCGGCGCCTGCGGCGATCGCATCGGTTGCCGCCTGTTTGAAATTGAACGTGTGTGGCCCGACGATAACCGGCACGCCGGCGGCGCAGGCCTCGATCAGATTGTGCCCACCCAACGGCACGAAACTGCCTGCAACGATGGCCACATCTGCAGCGGCAAAGTAAAACGGCATCTCGCCCAGCGTGTCTCCCAGCATCACATCGACATCGAGATCCGCGAGCGGCAAACTTTCTGTCTGCGTCAGTGCCAACTGCCCCTGCTGCAGCATTGCCCGAGGCGCAAGGTCTTGCGGGGCGTATTTGCGGGCTTGGGTGCGCCGCATGTATGTCAGCCCCGCGGCATTCAGTTGCCGGGCAACCTCCTCAAAGCGTTGCGGATGCCTGGGAATCACCAGATACAACACTGACCGCTGGCTCCTGGCGCGTGCCACTGCCGCCATATCGAGCGCCGTATCGCCGGATCCCGCTATCGCCACTGCCCCGCTCATCTGCGCGTTGCGCAGCGTCTTTATCGCTTGCACGAATAACGCATCTTCGCCTTCGCGTGTACTCGCCACGGCCACCACTGGCCGCCCCACCGCTTGACGCCAAGCCCGGCCCTCTTCGACCTGCGATGCGGGCAAGCTGAGATCGAATTTCAAATTGCCTGTCACGCTGACCTGGCGCGCGCCCGCCTGCTCCAGCCGCTGGGCGTCTTCGGGGGTTTGTGCCAGCACGGCATCCAGCCCCGCCAGTGCATCGCGCAACGCCCGCCCCATCCATCCCGCCTGGCGCAGCGAAGAGGCAGAAAATCGCGCACTGATCAGCGCCATGCGTATCCCTTGGCGATGCGCCTGCGCCAGCAGGTTTGGCCATACCTCGCGCTCGATCAACAGCCCGCAACGGGGCCCATAACGCCGCAAAAATCCGCGCACGGCGCCAGGAAAATCATAGGGCAGCCATGTCTGACGCAATTGACCGGCGGCGATGGCCTCGGCAAACAAGCGAGCGCCTTCGTCCCGACCTGTCGCTGTCGTATGCGTCAACAATACTGGTAATCCACGTTCCAGCAAGGCCTGTATCAAAGGCTGTGCCGCACGTGTTTCTCCGAGGCTGACGGCATGCACCCAGATGGGCGGCCGGGCAAAGGGAGCCGGACTGCGGTCATCCGCGCGGCCGAACCTTGCTCCTGAAAAAATACCCCAGTCGCCGCCGGCGCGGCGAGCACGCCGCCCCATCCAAAGCCAGACCAAGGGAGCCAGGGCATACAACGCCAGAGTGTAGGTGCCGCGTCGCATGTCAGCCCGGTGCCATCACGATCAGCTTGCCGCCAATGCCTGGTCGACAGAGGCCAAGACGGCCTCTCGTGACGGCGGAGCGCCACGGTCCCCGAGGCTTGCAGTGAAATTCGAACCGATCAACGGCGTGCGTACCGGGGTGGATGCCCGATAGATTCCCACCGTAGGGCGTCCCAAGGCGGCCGACAAGTGTGTCAAG
>Ga0182743_1001050_pt1 | contig 29153 bp, 22 predicted proteins | sample eDN3rd30CKraftOP_FD_128522 | JGI IMG/M metagenome (GOLD analysis project Ga0182743, IMG submission 128522) | Enriched Organic Plus compost microbial communities from Emeryville, California, USA - eDNA 3rd pass 30_C Kraft OP (version 2) (version 2) ... | reverse complement strand
TGGGGCATGGTCAACTACTACCTGAACGGCCGCTCCAACCTGATCCGCGTCGGCCTGATCAGCCCGACCGACAACCTCGAGGACCTGTGGCTGGTGTGCGACTGGTACCGCCGCTTCGCCAGGGCTTACAACCGCACCAACGGCCACGTCAACTCGCTCGACGCCGGCGACCTCTCGCCCGTGCTCGAGGAACGCGTGCTCCAGGTCTTCGAGGCCGACGCCTACGCCTGCGACGAGGAACTGAGCGCGGCGACCGCCAGGTTCAACGCGATCGCCACGCAGTACAACTTCCTCGTCCACTGCGAGAGCCGCTCCGGCCTCCACTCGTCCGGCCCGTACCGGATGGACGGCAGGCGGCTCATGCACGTGCGCGACTTCTTCAACCTGAGCGAGAGCACCCTGCCGTGGATGGACGAGATCTCTGCCGACGTCCCGTACAACAACCTCTCGCTGGTCGAGATCACCGATGGCGTCTCGATCGAGGTGACCGACTGGGGAACCGCCTACACCCAGCCGGAGTCCCACCAGGACCGGGTGATCGGGGTCGGCCTCTACACCTCCGACTTCCTCACCGACCGCTACGTGCCGGTCGGCATGGGGTCCCGCAAAGAGCTCGTCGATACCCTGAACGAGCTCACGGAGCTGATGACCGAGGCGACGCGCAAGTTGTACCGGCGCTTCAGCGAATACAGCATGGACCAGATGATCGAGGCCGGGATCGTCACCTACTACCAGGCTCCCGTCGACATCCTGCGGATGGCCGGCCTGTTCGAACAGAGCGAGTGGGACACGATCGACCAGCGGACCCGCCGGCTGTGGTCGCTCAACAACGAGGAGTACTCGCTCGACTCGTACGTGGACCATTTCAACCTGGCCGCGGGCAAGCTCGGGGCCCAGAGCGAGTACTACCTGCATCCGATCTCCTACGGCGTGTGGCGTCGGGGAGGGGGCACCGAGGACCTGCCGCAGACGGGCCGCACCCGCGAGTTCGTCCCGGCCAGCGTGCTCACCGACCACGACTACTCGCTGCGGGTCAACCCGAACGGGATCGACTCGATCCAGGGTGACCGCAAGCTGCCGGAGAAGACCGGCAGGTACGTCACGAGCCAGGGCGCGCTGAGCCAGGACGAGATGAACCGGGCCGCCCGCGAGTACGACTCGCCGCTGCTCAGGGAGCCGTGGCGAAACCTCGACGACGCGGCCGTTAAGTGGTCCTGGGACAAGCCCGAGACCGAGGCTCTCTACAACTACGTGCAGGAGAATTCACGCCTCGTCAAGGGGCGCGGCTCCGGTCTGCTCCGGACCGACATCGAGGCGATCCGCGAGGCCGCCGGAGAGCCCGCCTGGTCCCGCGTGCAGCCCCTCGCGCCGGTCGCCTGAATCCCTTTTGTGGAGCCGAAAACGTCGCGTTCCGAACGGCGTTGGAAAGTTCGACAAAGCCAGTGTGAGAGATGTCACGCAGGCCGCCTGATCGCCCGTAGTGTGAATTCCGAGGAGTGCCGTGTGGGCACCGATGCAATGAAACGAGGAGAGGGTCCAGGATGAAACGTTCACGAGCTTTACTTGCAGTACTCGCAGCACTGATGTTGTCCCTGTTCGCCGTCGCATGCGGGGGGTCTGACGACTCCTCCGATTCCGGCGACAGCGGGAACGGGGGCGGCGGCAGCGTCGAGGCCGCCCAGAAGATGGTCGACAAGCTGATGGATCCGACGCAGGCGGAGTTCCCCAAGCCGACCGAGGCGTTCGATCCCGGCAAGGGTCGTGTCGCGGTCATCTCCTGCGGCAACGCGGGTATCAACTGCAAGGACGGCTCGGAGGACGCTACCGACGCCGCCAAGGCGATGGGCTGGACCCCGTCCCCGGTCTTCGACGGCGAGTTCAACCCCGCCAAGCAGGCCGGCTACATCCGCCAGGCCATCCAGGAGAAGTACGACGCGATCGTGCTCGTCTCGATCGACGCCAAGTCGATCAAGGCCGCCGTCGATGCCGCCGCGAAGGCGAACATCCCGGTCACCTGCGTCATGTGCTCCAACCCCGGCATGGAGAACGTCGTCACCGACGTGACCACCGGTGGCACCGCCGACGGCGAGGCGATCGGCTACTGGACCGCTGCCGACTCGGGTGGTGAGGGCAAGGTCATCGCGTTCGACGATGCATCGTTCCCGATCGTCAACGTCCGCGTCAACGCCGCGAAGGAGATCCTGGCGGAGAACTGCCCCGACTGCGAGGTCGAGGTCAAGGACATCGCCACGACCGAGCTGACGGAGCCGGGTCCCCCCACCTGGACCGCCACGCTGACCGCGAACCCCCCGGGCTCGTTCAAGTACGCGTGGTCCGCCTATGACCCGTTCGCGATCCCGATGACCAAGACGGCCGAGCAGCAGGGCCGTGATGACATCAAGATCACCGGCTACGACGCGTCGCCCGACTTCGTCGAGCTGATCAAGCAGGGCGGCGATGCCGCCGCCACCACCGCGGCTCCGTTCGAGTACGCGGCCTGGGGCGCGGTCGACCAGGCCGCCCGCAAGGTGGTCGGCGCCCCCGAGTGGGACGGCACCGAGCTCCCGGTGATGCTCGTCACCAAGGACAACGCGGACGACCCCGCCCTCGAGGCCGGGTTCTTCAATCCGCCCTTCGACTACAAGGCAGAGTTCAAGGAGCTCTGGGGCAAGGGCTGAGCCAGTGACGAAGAGGGGGCGGGCCACGGTCCGCCCCCGACTCGTTTCCTTCGCCCGAGGAGGATTCGCATGACGAAGACACCAAGACTCACCGTCAACGGACTGAAGAAGTCGTTCGGTTCGAACAGGGTCCTCCACGGCATCGATCTCGCCTTCGAGCCCGGCCAGTTCATCGGTCTCATGGGACCGAACGGCGCCGGCAAGTCGACGCTGATCAAGATCCTCGACGGCCTGTACTCGGCCGACGAGGGTTCCATCAAGCTGGACGACGAGGTCGTCCGCAACCTGGGTTCCCGCAAGGAGTGCGGATTCATCCATCAGGACCTCGGCCTGATCGAGGACATGACTATCTGCGAGAACCTGCGACTTGGGCAGGCCCCGATGAAGCTGGCCGGCCCAATCCTGAACCTGAAGCGCGAGCGCGAGGCGGCGGCGGAGGCCATCTCCCGGGTCGGGCTCGACCGGGACGTGGACACCCCGGTCAGCGCCCTCTCGCCCGGGGAGAAGACCCTCGTCGCCGTCGCCCGCACGCTGGATCGTGGCGCCCGGATCCTGTTCGTCGACGAGGCGACGTCGACCCTGCCGGCCGCGGACTCGCGGCGCCTGATGGACGCGCTGCGGGCCACGGTCGATGACGGTGCGACCGTGATCATGGTCAGCCACAAGCTTTCGGAGATCCTCGACGACACGGACCGCGTGGTGGTCCTGCTCGACGGGGAGGTCTCCACCGACGAACCGACCGTCTCGCTCGATCGCGAGAGCCTGGTCGAACGGCTCGTCGCCCACGAGTCGGAGGGCGCCGTCGAGGAAGACGCCGTCGCCTGCGAGCCGGGTGAGGAGTTGATAGCGCTCGAGGCGGCCTGCGCCGGGCGCGCCGGGCCGGTCAACCTCTCGCTCCGCGGGGGAGAGATCACCGGGCTCACGGGCCTGCCGGGCTCCGGGCTCCACGACATCGGCTTCCTGGTCCACGGCTCGATGAAGCCGGTTCGGGGCAAGGTGAAGGTGGACCGAAAGATCAAGCGGGCCTTGGTGCCGCCGCACCGGGAGACGCAGGGCGGCATCCCGCTCAACTCGATCCGCGAGAACCTCACCCTTTCCTCGCTGGACCGCTGGCGGAACCTCGGCCGGCTGCTGGCCCTCCGGCGCGAGGAACGGGACGCGCAGCGGATGACGACCGACCTCAACGTCGTGCCCGGTGACGCCGCGGGCCCGTACGGCGTGCTCTCGGGCGGCAACAAGCAGAAGGTGATCTTCGGCCGGGTGCTCCTGCGCGAACCCCAGGTCTACGTCCTTTGCGAACCGACCCGCGGCGTCGACATCAAGACCCGCACCGAGATCTACCGCCTGATCCGCAAGCTGCGCTCCAGGGACGTCGCGGTGCTGGTCATCAGCTCCGACTCCGAGGACCTGTTCGCGGTCTGCGACCGGATCGGCGTGGTCGATGACGGAACCGTCGAGGAACTGGTCCCGGCGGAACAGATGAACACACAACAGTTGGAGGCTTTGGTCTGATGAGCAGCGTCACTGCAGGTGGGAAGGTCGCGTCGGCGGATGCCCCGTCGGTCCTGAAGCGCTTCGCCACTTCGCCGACCCTCCAGGGGTCCCTGACCACCATTGCCTTCCTGCTGCTCTTCGTCGGTTACTGGATCTGGCTGGGCGACACCTTCGTCAACGTCGACGCGCGCCTGCTGGACGTCCATCAGAACGCCCCGATCCTGGTCCTGGGCCTGGCGGTGATGGTCACGCTGATCGCCGGCCAGTTCGACCTCTCGGTCGGCGGCATGTGCACGCTCACCACCTTCCTCTCGATCGGCCTCGTGGTGGACAAGGACTGGGCGTTCGGGATGGTCCTGGCCGCCTGCATCCTCGCCGGCCTGGTCGGCGGCCTGATCAACGGCCTCCTGGTAGTGAAGCTGGGGGTCAACACCTTCATCGCGACGCTCGGCACGGGCGGCGTGTTCCTGGGCATCTCGAACGTCCTGTTCGGTGGCACCCAGCTCGCCCCGACCGAAAAGAGCCCACAGCTCCCGACCTGGTTCACGGGTGACGGTTCGCTCGGCTCTTTCGGCGAGAAGTTCCCCTCGATCATCGTGTGGATCGGCCTGGCGGCCTGTGCCTACGGCCTGTTCCGCTGGATCCAGGCCCGCCGGCCGGAGGGGCGCACCGCTTCCTCCTGGACGGTCGTCTCGGCGGCGATCACCGTCGTGATCGCCGCGATCCTGTTCGCGCTGAACCTGCCGGCCTGGGTGAACGGCGTCTCGGTGACGATCGGCGTTCTCGCTCTGATCGGACTGATCCTCTGGGTGGTGCTCCGGTACACCACCTACGGCCGGTACCTGTACGCGACCGGCGCGAACCCGGAAGCCGCCCGCCTCGCCGGGGTGAAGACGGACCGCGAGACGATCACGGCCTTCGTGATCGGCGGTCTCCTCGCCGCGACCGCCGGGGTGCTCCTGGCCGCCAACCAGGGCGCCGCCTCCCCGGACATCGGCACGGGCTTCCTGCTGCCCGCGTTCGCAGCAGCATTCTTGGGCACCGTGATCATGTCGACGGGGCGCTTCCACGTGTGGGGCACCCTGATCGGCGGCACCTTCCTGGTCTGGGTGACCCAAGGCCTGATCGTCGGCGGAGTTCCGTTCACCTGGACGGACGTGATCAACGGCGTCGTTCTGGTTGCCGCCGTTGCCGTGTCGACGATCTTCCGCCGCCGCGCCTGAACCTCCGGCGCACAAGGGTGTCGCCCATCCCCAGGGTCGGCACCTCAAGCCGGCCGCAGCTCTCTCTCCCAAATCACCGCGCGGCCGGCTTGGCGGTGGCTTTCCTTGTCTCAAGCCCGGGTCGGCCATCCGGCCGGCCCGGGCCCCGGCCCCGAGCCGGGGGAGAGGTTCAATTCACCGGAGAATGACACGGGCAATTTGAACCGAGCCCTGCCCCCCGACCGGGGTTCGGCCTGGCACTCGCCCTATGGAAGACCGATGGCGACTGCTGGAAGGCCTACCGGATCGTGGGCAGGCGAAGTCCCCCGCAAGGTCAACCCGCCCGACGTCGAACTCCCACCGAACACGTACCTCACAGGCGAGGGATTCCGGGGCCGCGTCGAATTCTGGGGCGACGCCTTCTGGGGGAGGTCATGTTTCCGGGCTGACTGCGGCGGCGGGTGCCGAGGTCGCGAACCTGCCGTGGAATCGTCCCCGCTAGAAATTCGGCAGGCGCTTTTCGGCAAACGCCTTCAGGCCCTCGGCCGCTTCATCGTCGGCGAAGACCTGGTCCGCCAGTTCCAGTTCCTTGTTGAAGGCGTCCTCGATCGGGAGGTCGATGCCCTCTCTGACCGAGGCCTTGACTCGCTGGACCGCGAGGGGGCCGTTGCGGGCGATTCGCCTGGCCATGGCGAGGGCGGCGTCTTCGAGTTCGGCGTGGGGGACGACCTTGTTGACCAGGCCGATCTCGTAGGCGCGCGTGGCGTCGAAGAACTCGCCGCTCATCATGATCTCCATCGCGATGGCGCGGGGGACCTGGCGGGGGAGGCGGACCGTTCCGCCGCCGCCCGGAAAGAGGCCCCAGTTGACCTCGGGGAGTCCGAAGCGGGCGTGGTCGGCCGTGACGCGGATGTCCGTTGAGAGCATCACCTCGAAGCCGCCGCCCATGCAGTCGCCGTTGATCGCGGCAATGACGGGCTTGTCCACCGGCGCGATCTCTCCCTTCATGTAGGCCTCCTGGTTGTCCGCGGCCTTCAGCTCGCCCGCCTGGATCTTCGGGACGAGCTTCTTCAGGTTCGCGCCCGCGCAGAAGGACTTCTCGCCGGCGCCGGTGATCACCGCCACGCGCAGAGCGTCGTCATCGGCGAACTCGCGCCACGTGCCGGCGAGCTGCTGCATCGTCTCGGCGTCCATCGCGTTGCGGGAGGCGGGATCGTCGAAGGTGATCCAGAGGACGTTCTCCTCGCGGACTTCGGTGCGGATCATCGGGTCGGGCCTTTCGTGTCGCTTGTGAAGATCAGTCGAGGCCGGCGAAACCGGCGGCCTCGTCGAGCAGGGCCGGGACGTCGTGCTCCAGGCGCACCGCGTACTCGGTGTCGAGGAGGCCCTGCGTGTACTGGGCGTAGGCGCCCTCCACGATCGCGGCGAGCTTCCAGAACGCCATCGCCATGTACCAGTCGAGGTTCTCCACCGACCGGCCGGTCTTCTCCTCGTAACGCGCGGCGAGCTCCCGGCGGCTCGGGCTGCCCGGGAGACGGGAAACCCCCTGGACCCGAGGCATCGCCATCTGCTCGGGGCGGTCCGGGCCCCAGAAGGCGAGGCAGATCCCGAGATCGAACAGGGGGTCGCCGATCGTGCTCATCTCCCAGTCGATGATCGCGCTCACCTTCACCTCGTCGCCGAACGTGATCAGCGAGTTGTCGAGGTGGAAATCGCCGTGCATGATCGCCGGGGGCTGGTCGGGCGGGAGGTTGTCGAGCAGCCACCGGCCGACCTGGCTGAAGCGGGGGAGGTTGCGGACCCGGACCCGTTCGTACTGCTTCGTCCAGCGGGGGACCTGGCGGTCCAGGAAACCCTCGGGCCGGCCGAAGTCACCCAGGCCGAGCGCCTGCCAGTCCGCGTTGTGGAGCTTCGCGAGGGCGTCGATCAGGGCCGGGCCAATCCCTTCAGCCGCCCGGCCCGGATCGACCCCGTCAGGCAGGTGGTCGGTGAGGGCGAATCCGTCAACCGCCTCCATGACCAGGAACTGCCCTCCGTCTTCGTCGGTGCCGAGCCCGATCGCCTCGGGCGAGGGAACGTCGGCACCGTTCAAGGCTTCGAGGATCCGGAACTCGCGCTCCATCGAATGAGCGCTCGGATCGATCGCGTCGGCGGGCGGGCGACGGAGGACGAAATCACCCTTCGCGTCCGAGAGGCGCAGGGTCTCGTTCGAGTTGCCGCCGCTGAGCGGGGTGAGCTCGAAGGGACCGCGCCCGGGGAGGTGCTCGGCCAACCAGCCGTTCAGCCGGTCGGAGATCGTCAGCGTGCTCATGAGCAGATAATGCCCCGGCCCGGCGGCCCCGACTCGGGGTCTTGACCGGGGGTTTGGAGAACCCCCCAAGCCGGGGCCTCCAGCGAGCGGGCGCGGTGGTGGTCCTCACATAGGTTGGGTCCATGAGCTGGGACTTTGAGACCGAACCCGAATTTCAGGAAAAACTCGACTGGATGCGCGAGTTCGTGCGGGAGGAGATCTACCCGCTCGAGACCCTCGACATCGACTACCTCCAATTCCGCGAACTGATCAAGCCGCTGCAGCAGCAGGTCAAGGACCGGGGCCTGTGGGGCGTCCACCTCAGTCCCGAGCAGGGCGGTGCGGGCTACGGCCAGGTGAAACTCGGTCTCATGCACGAGATCCTCGGCGCTTCCGAGCTCGCGCCGCCGGTCTTCGGAGTCCACGCCCCCGATACCGGCAACTCGGAACTCATCCACGTCGCCGGAAACGAGGAACAGATCGAGAAGTGGGGCAAGCCGGTCCTGAACGGGGAGTTGTGGAGCGCGTACTCGATGACCGAGGAGGGCCGCGGCTCCGACCCGACCATGCTCCAGACCAGCGCCGTGCTCGACGGTGACGAGTGGGTGATCAACGGGGTCAAGTTCTGCGTCGGCAACGCCAACCGTTCCGACTTCCACATCGTGCTTTGCCGCACCGAGCCCGACGAGGGCACCGAGAAGCACAAGCGGCACTCGATGATCATCGTGCCGACCGACACCGAGGGCGTGGTCAACCGCCAGATCGGGCTCATGCACGACCCGAATTCCGAAGGCCTCGTCCACACCCACTGCGAGGTGACCTACGACAACGTGAGGGTGCCGGCCGAGAACCTGCTCGGCGGTCGCGGCGAGGCGTTCGTGCTCGCCCAGAAGCGCCTCGGTCCCGGCCGCATCCACCACTGCATGCGCTGGATGGGGGTCTCCCGCCGGGCGCTCGACTCGCTCTGCGAGCGGGCGGTCTCCAAGAGCGTCCACGGCAGCCGGCTCGCCGACAAGGAGATGGTCCAGGACTGGATCGCCACCTCCGCCGCGGAGATCGAAGCGGCCCGCCTGCTCACCCTGAAGGCCGCCTGGAAGATCGACAAGGTCGGTGCCTCCGGGGCCCGGCAGGAAATCGCGATGATCAAGTACCACGGCGCCAAGGTGATGCACGACGTGCTCGACCGGGCGATCCAGATCCACGGGGCGCTCGGCTACTCGACCGACATGCCGCTCGAGGAGGCCTACCGCTGGTCCCGGGCCGCCCGCCTGTACGACGGGCCCGACGAGGTCCACAAGGTCTCGGTCGCCCGCCGCATCCTCAAGGAGTACGAGCCGCGGGACAAGCCGACCGACCACATCCCCACCCGCCGCAAGGCCGCGATGGAGAAGTGGGGCCCGATCATCGAACGGCTCGAGACCTCCAGCGTCTGATGGGCGAGGTGAGGCCCGCCAAGGCCCTCCTGATCGACTTCGGCGGGGTTCTCACCTCGAGCGTGTTCGAGTCCTTCCGGGCCTACATGGACAACGTCGGGGTGGACCCGAGGCTGGTCGAGAAGCTGCTCCGCGAGGACGAGGCCTCCAGCCGGGCGCTTGTCGCGCACGAGTCCGGCAACGCCCCGCTCGAGGAGTTCGAGCGGATCTTCGCCGGGCGGCTCCGCGCCCACGGGGCGAACGTCGAGGACGAGGGCCTGGTCGCGCGCCTGACCTCGAACCTGCGTCCGGACCGGACCATGATCGCGGCGGTCGAACGGATCAAGGAGCAAGGGTTCCCGACCGTGCTCGTCTCCAACTCGCTCGGCTACGAGGCGTACGAGGGCTACGGGCTCGAGGAACTGCTCGACCATCTCGTCGTGTCCGGCCGGGTCGGGGTGAGGAAGCCCTCACGGAGGATCTACGAACTCGGCGCCGAGGCGGCCGGGGTGCCGCTCGAGGACTGCGTGATGGTTGATGACCTGAGGCAGAACATCGAGGCCGCCGGGAAGATCGGCATGCAGGGGGTGCTCCACCGGCGCCCGACCGATTCGCTGCCGCTGCTCGGCGAGATGTTCGACATCGATTTCAAGGACCTGCTGGTCGCCTGCGAGGTTTCGGCCAGGATCGAAGAAGGAGGCGCCCATGAGTAGGACCGTGCTGGTGACCGGAGCGAGCCGGGGGATCGGCCGGGGCATCGCCCTCGCCTTCGCCGGCGAGGGCGACACCGTCGTGCTGTCGGCCCGCACCGTTTCCGGCCTCGAGGAGACCGCCGCGGCGGCGCTCGAGCGCGGGGCGGCCGGGGTCGCTGCAGTCTCCGCCGACCTCAGCAATCCCGACGACTGCGACAGGCTGGTCGAGCGGGCCACCGAGTCGGTCGGCTCGTCGCCGCTCGTGGTGGTCCACTGCGCCGGGATCACCGAGAACCGGAAGGTCGAGGACATGACCCTCGAGGGCTGGAACCGTGCCTTCCAGGTGAACGTCACCTCGGCGATGCAGATCGCCGGCAAGGCGATCCCCGCCATGAAGGAGGCCGGGTGGGGACGGTTCATCGCGATCGGCTCGCTCTACTCGCGGATGGGCGTCGCCCACACCGCCGCCTACACCTCTTCCAAGCACGCCCTGCTCGGGTTGGTCCGGGTGCTGTCGGCCGAGCTGATCGGCAAGGGCATCACCGCCAACGCGCTGCTGCCCGGTTTCGTCGACACCGAGATGGTGCGCTCCGAAGCAAAGGCCGCCGCCGAGGCGCGGGGCCTCACCGAGGAGGAGGTGATCAGGAAGTTCCTGCGGATCCAGCCGCTCGGCCGGATGGTGACCACCGGGGAGGTGGGGGCACTCGCCGTCTACCTCGCCTCCGACGCCGGGGCGCCGATCACCGGCCAGGGAATCAACATCGACGGAGGAGCGATGCAGCCATGAGCGACACCGAACCCACCGGCCCCCTCGCGGGTGTCCGCGTACTGGACCTGACCCGGCTCTTGCCGGGCGGCTTCGCCACCGCGATGCTGGCCGACCTTGGCGCCGAAGTGATCAAGGTCGAGCAGCCCGGCACCGGCGACTACATGCGATGGGATGACCCGAAGATCGGCGAGGAATCCGCCCACAACTGGACCAACGACCGCAACAAGAAGTCCATCACCCTCAACCTGAAGGATCCGAGCGCGGTCGCCGCCCTGAAGAAGCTGGCCGAGACCGCCGACGTGCTGTTCGAGGGCTTCCGGCCCGGGGTGGTCGACCGCCTCGGCGTCGGCTACGAGGACATGAAGAAGGTCAACCCGAAGATCGTCTACTGCTCGTTGACCGGCTACGGCCAGGACGGGCCGCTCGTGAAGGAGCCGGGCCACGACCTGAATTACGCGGCGCGGGCCGGGATCACCTCGATCACCGGGCCGAGGGACGGGGTGCCGACCCTGATCGGCGTCCAGATCGCGGATCTGGGCGGCGGCGCACTGATGTCGGTCGCCGGCATCCTCGCCGCGCTCTACCGGGCCGCCACCACCGGCGAGGGCGACTACGTCGACGTCGCGATGACCGACGGCGCGTTCGCCTGGACCTCGATCTGGATGGGCGACCACTTCGCCACCGGTGAGGTCCCGAAGGCCGGCGAGATGATGCTGAACGGCGCGAGCCCCTGCTACCAGGTGTACGAGTGTGCGGACGGCAAGTACCTCACCGTCGCCGCGGTCGAGGAGCAGTTCTTCGCCGAGCTCTGCGAGGTGATCGGCCGGCCCGAACTCGCCTCGACCCAGTTCGAGTCGGGCGAGATCGAGACGTGGCGGGGGATCTTCCTCGAAAAGCCGCGGGACGAGTGGCTGGAGCTCTTCAGGGGTCACGACGTGTGTGTCGGACCGGTGAACGACTTCGCCGAGGCGGCGGCCGACCCGCAGCTCAACCACCGCGAGATGATCGTCGAGCTGGAGCGGCCCGGCCACGGCACGTTCAGGCAGATCGGAACCCCGATCAAGCTGAAGGAACACCCGGCCCAGGTCCGCACCCCCTCCCCGAGGCTGGGGGAGCACACGGAGGAGATCCTGTCCGAGGCGGGCCTCAGCCCGGACGAGATCGCCGCCCTCACGGACAACTGAACTCTGACGAACGACTGAACGCTGACGAACGACTGAAACTCCGCGCTGACGGACGCTGAACGCTGACGAACGACTGAAACTCCGGAACCCGCGTTTCGGTAGAACTGAAACTCCGGCGCCCGAGTTTCCCGGGCCGCCGAGTTTCAGTTCCCTCGAGGCTGGAATTGGAGTTTCACTTGAGGTGGGGGAGGACCTGTTGTGACATTCGGCGGCACCATGATTCCGGTGGGCCCGCCATCTGGAGGGTTGCCTGGTCCACTCCCGCCTCCTTCATGGCCAGGAGCTCGGCGGTCACCTCTTCCGGGGTACCGATCTTCGCGATCGTCCGCATCGTGTCCGGGTTGACGAAGTGCTGCAGGTGGTCCGGCACGAAGACGAGGTAGCCCTCGTAGTTGTCGGTGTGGCGGGTCTTCTCGTCGAGTCCGGCCCGGTACTCCATGTAGGCGTCGAAGCCGGGTCGGAACGGTTCCGGGACCTCGGACGAGTGCTCGTGGTTGGCGGTCAGGTAACGAAGCCGGCTGACGACCAGGGGGCCGAGCGCATTGCGGGCCTCCCGGGTCTCCAGCTCCGCCTCGTCCTCGATCGGGTAGACCGCGAACACGGTGCCGACCTTCACCTCGGACGGATCGCGCCCCACGGTCGCGGCGCCCTCGGCGAGGTTCTCCCGGACCCGATCGATCGCCTCGGCTCCTTCCCAGCGGACCAGCACCCCGTCCGCCTCGGCGCCCGAGCGCTTCTGCCCCTTCGGGCCGAACGCCGAAACCCAGATCTCGACGTCGTTCTCCAGGCTGATCCAGCGGCCGTCGGGGTGGAGGAACCGGATCGACTTCTCGCGATCGCCCTCGCGGTAGATCGTCTCCTCGCCGGCCAGCAGCTCCCGCACGTTCCGCACGTGCTCGAACATCACGTCCTGGGTGGCGGGCTTCATCCCGATCGACCACCGGGCCGAATTCCCGATCCCGATCCCGAGGAAGGTGCGGCCCGGGGCGGCCTTCGCGAGGGTGGCCATGCCCTGGGCCGTGTTGAACGCCGGCCGGGAGAGCGGTTGCGTGACGCCCGGCCCGATCCTGATCCGGCTCGTCGCGCGGGCCGCCTCCAGCATCGCCATGTACACCTCTCCGAACACGAGTGGACTCTCGTAAACCCAGAGATGCGTGAACCCGCTGTCCTCGAGCAGCTTCGCCTGCTCGCCGACGCCCAGGTGGGCGTCGACGTACACTCCGACGTCCATCAGGCGCGGCCCGGTTCGACCATGACCTTCAGCGAGGCGTCCTTGTCGAGCTGGGTCAGGAAGGCCTTCGGCGTGTCCTCGAGCCCGAACGTGTGGCTGATGAACACGTCCTTGTCGATCGCTCCCTGCTCCATCAGGCCGATGACGCGGCCGAACTCGTCCTTGTAGGCGAACGACCCGTGGATCTCGAGTTCCTTCTCGACGAAGCGGTCGGGACGGAGCGTGACCCGTTCCGGGTACATCGCGGCGACCGACATCCGGCCGCCGTGACGGATCACCTTGAGTGCGTCGGCGAAGGCGGGGGCGGCGCCGGAGCACTCGACGACGACGTCGGCGGCGGCGCCCATGCCGTAGCCGCCGGGACCGGTCACCGCGACCACCCGCTCGACGGTGTCCTCCGCGACCGGGTCGATGACCGACTCGGCACCGAGCTCGAGGGCGGCCTCGCGGCGGACGGGGGAGAGGTCTACCGCGAGCACCCGCGCCCCGGAGAGCGCCAGCCAACGGACCACGCCGAGGCCGATCATCCCGAGCCCGAACACGACCGCGACCTCGCCGACCTGCGGCCTGGCAAGGGTCACCGCGCGGAGCGACACGGCGAGCGGCTCGACCAGCGCGGCGGTCCGGTCATCCACGTTGTCGGGCAGCGGGAAGACGGTCATGCCCGGAAGAGCCTTCGGCACGAGCACCTCCTCGGCGAACGCTCCCTGTGTCCCGTAGCCGATGTTGAGCTCGGCGCCCGCCCCGCAGAGATGCCAGTCGCCCGCGAGGCAGCGCGGGCAGGCGAGGCAGGGGGTGAGCGGCCGGACCGTGACCCGCTGTCCTTCGCTCAGGCCCTCCACGTCAGAGGGGTCGAGGATCCGGCCGGAGAACTCGTGGCCCAGGACCTGCCCGGGCCGGGCGGCGAAGCCCCTCTCGAAGCTGTGGAGGTCGGAACCGCAGACGCCGCAGGCGGCGATCTCGACCGTGATCTGGCCGGGACCGGCGACCGGCTCGGGCCGGTCGACCATCTCGATCACGTGGGGTTCCCTGTACTCGGCTACTCGCATCGCTACAACCTCGCTCCCAGGCCACCGTCCACGTGGACGACCGAGCCCGTCATGTACCTGCTTTCCGAAACCCACTCGACGACCTGGGCGATCTCGTCCGCCTCGGCCGGGCGACGGAGCGGGATGCCGGAGACGATCTTCTCCCTCGCCCGTTCGTCCAGTTCGCTCGTCATCTCCGTCTCGGTGAAACCGGGCACGACCACGTTCACGGTGATGCCGTCCCGCGCGAGCTCGATGGCGAGCGACCTGGTGAGGCCCTCGAGTCCCGCCTTCGCCGATCCGTACGGGGTGTCGCCGGGGAAGCCGCGCCGGCCGACCACGGCGCCGATGTTGACGATCGCGCCGCCCTCGCCCATGTGGGGAAGCGTGGCCTGGCAGAGCCTGAACGGGCCGACCAGTCCCGCGTCGATCACGGCCTCGTAGTCGGCCGGGTCGAGCCTGCCGATCCGGGCGCCGATGTGGAGCGCCGCGTTGTTGACGAGCACGTCTATGCCCTCGCCGTACGCCGAAGCGGCGTCGCGGGCGATCCGGGAAGCGGCCCCGTCGGCGGTGAGGTCGGCCCGTATGGCCGACGCCTCCGCTCCCCCGTCTCTGAGTTCCTTCGCGAGCGCCTCGACGGCCTCCCCGCGGGCGACCATGACGACTCGGTCCCCCCGGTTCACGGCCCGCCGGGCGATCGCGGCGCCGATGCCCCGCGACGCTCCTGTGATCAGCCAGGTCTTGGTCACGCACCCATGCTCACCCATGGCTCCGGGGGAAACCAGGGACCGCGCCGCCGAGCTTGTGCACTTGTCCAGTCTTGATGCGGGTCAGATTGGCTGGACTCACCGGCCGGATCCCGTTAGCCTTGGAACCATGAGGGGGATGGAGTCCACCGCCCCCGGCCGTATCAGGGCAGGGGCCGCTCTCAGTCACATCGCGATCGGGACGATCGTCCTGGTGGCGCTCGTCCTTGCGGCAGGCAGGTCGACCGCGGCCGACATCACGCAGCCCGAACAGGGTTCGCGAACCTTCAACTACGACCCCGATGCGCAGGGGTTCTCGGTCCCGGAGGGCGTCTACTTCCTCTACTTCCAGGCCCGGGGAGGCCACGGCGGCGGCCAGAGCCGGCACATCGCCGCGGGTGGCAAGAGCGGCGTGGTCACCGGTGTGGCCCCGGTCTCGCCCGGCCAGACCCTCGAGGTCGACGTCGCCCGATACGGCGGCGCCAAGGGCGGGGACGGCTATCGGCACGGAGGCGATCACGGAACCACCTGGGGGCCGAGCGAGGGATACTCCGGGGCCGGAGGCGGCGGCGCGACCGGCGTCGTGAACCTGTCGGCAGGGCGCGCGACCCTGTTCGTGGCCGGTGGCGGCGGGGCCGGCGGTGGCAACGACTCCGACGGGGCGGTAGGTGGTGCCGGTGGCAACGGGGGACTGCCGGCCGAGCAGGGCTATCCGGGCTGGGACGACGACGGCGGGCCGAACGACGAAGGCCTGTTCGGCGGCTGCGGCGGCTGCCGGGCCGACGGCAACGGCGGGGGTGGCAAGGACACGGAGTGGGGCGAGGTCCATGGCGGCGGTGGCGGCGGCGGGGGCGCCGGCTACGCGGGCGGCGGGGGCGGCGACAACGGCATCTGGGAGTTCCCCCAGGTGCAGCCGGTCGGCGGCAGCGGCGGCGGGGGCGGCAGCTCATTCATGCCGTCATACACCCTGAAGCCCGCCTACTCGACGAACACCCTCCAATGTGGCGCCGACACCTCCGACCCCAATTGCGACGGGCAGGTCACCTTCTCGTGGGGTTACCCGGCCACTGCCGTGTCGGTCTCCTCCGGCAGTGGCCAGTCGGTGACCGTGGGCCAGCACTTCGCGGCCCTCGGCGCCCTGGTGACGGACGAGGACGGGATCCCGGTGCCGGGCGCCGAGGTCGAGTTCGAGGTGCCCGCCAGCGGCCCGAGCGGCACGTTCCCCGGCGGCCAGACGAAGGTCAGGGTCACCGCGGGGAACAACGGGGTGGCGACCGCGCCGACGCTCACCGCCAACGATGCGGCGGGCCAGTGGACCGCCACCGCGAAGATCGCCGGCTCGGCCGCGCCCGCCACCTTCTACCTGACGAACGTGAAGGCGAAGACGAACACGGAGGTCGGGGCGGACCCGAACCCGTCCTGGTACGACCAGCCGATCCAGGTCTCGGCCAACGTCGTCTCCGACAACCCCGACATACCCCTCACGGGCAACGTCCAGTTCATGATCGACGGCGCCCCGGTCGGCTCGCCGGTCCCGGTCGACGGCCTCGGAAACGCGGTGTTGCCACCGGGAGACACCCCGCTGCTCGATCCCGGCAACCGCGAGATCAGGGCCACCTACGTCGGTGACGGCGCCCACGCCTCCAGTACCGACGTCTCGACCCAGGTCGTCGAGAAGCTGCCCGTGGCGGTGAACGTCACCAGCTCCAAGAATCCCTCCGAATTCGGTGATCCGGTCACCCTGACCGCCGAACTGAAGGGGGCGGTGCCGTTCGGCGCGACGCCCACCGGGACCGTGACCTTCGTCGCCCCGTCCGGCACGATCGGGATGTCGCCGGTCGATGCGTCCGGGATCGCCGAGGTCGACACGTCGAGCCTGCCCGTCGGCTCGAACCGCATCACCGCCCGGTACCAGGGCGACGCGACCCACTCGGCCGCGACCGGCACCCTGGTCCAGTCGGTGGGAGACTCCGCGACCTCCTCGACGATCTCCAGCTCTGCCAACCCGACCGTGGTCGGGGATCGCCCGACCTGGACCGTGAGCGTCCTGACCATCGAAGGCGAGGCGGCGGCCGGGACGGTGGACGTGTCGGCGGCCGGACAGGAGATCTGCGCGGATGTGACCCTGGACGGTGACGGGGAGGCGAGCTGCCAGGCACCTCAGGCGCTGGAGGCCGGCGAGTACGAGGTCACCTCCGAGTTCACCCCCGGCAACCCCGGCTACCTGGCGAGCGAGGGGTCGATGACCCAGGTCGTGACCAGGGCCCGGGCCGAGGTCCAGCTCGGCGTGGCGCCGCCCGCGATGACCGTCGGCCAGTCCCCGGTACTCACCGCAGACGTCTCGTACGGGGTCGGCAACGAGGCCGAACCCGAGGGGACGGTCCAGTTCTCGCTCGACGGTGAAGCGGTCGGCGACCCCGTGACGGTCGCGGAAGGTTCCGCTTCGATCGACGTCTGCACAGAGGCCCCGGCGGCCTGTCCCCTCGGCGCGGGAACCCACCTCGCATCCGCCCGGTTCTTCCCCTCCGATCCGGACCAGTCGACCACCGGCTTCAGGAGCGTCACGTTCCCGGTGACGAAGGCCCCGAGTTCCGTCACCGTCACCGCCTCGGCCGACCCGACCCCGGCCTTCGCGCCGGTCAGGCTCGAGGCGAAGGTGAGCGGACCTCCCTCGCTCGGCGAACCGCGCGGCAGGGTCCAGTTCCTCGTCGACGGCCAGCCGTGGGGTGAGCCGGTGATGCTGGCGGAAGGTTCGGCCCGTTCCCTGTTCGACTCCCACCTCCGGCCGGGAACCGCCGAGATCGAGGCCGTGTACCTCGGATCCAACCTGCTCGAGCCGTCGGAGGACTCGCGCACGATCACGGTCGGGCCGCCGAACCCGGACCACGGGGCGCCCCGCCTGCTGATCCGCAACACCTCCGCCAAGGTGAACCGCCTCGGGTCGCTGCGCCTGCGCGCGACCTGCTTCGGGGAGAAGGGAGCGAAGTGCGAGGGCACGCTCGTGCTGCGCACGCTCCACGCCCAGCCCCTGCCGCGCGCAGGCAGGAAACCCCGGAAGCTCAAGCCCTACACCGAGATCGGCACGCGGAGAATCACGGTCCCGGCCCAGAAGACCCGCGACCTGCGGATCGACCTCAACAACACCGGCGGCGGGTTCCTCACCGCGAGGAAGAAGGTGACCTCCTTCGTGTCCCTGATCCCGTTCCCGGGCACTTCCCAGATGGACCGCCACAACGTGGTCCTCGCGCGGTCACTCGCGCCGCGGATCCGGGTGCTGCGGCGGGTGGCACCCCTGGTTCGCCGGGGATGGGCGCTCGTCAGGGTTCGGTGCGTTCCGGGCCGCGGCATGTGTAGCGGCCGGGTCGACCTGAAGCTCGGATCCCGCATCGCCGGCTTCGAGGGAGTGGTGCTGAAGAGCGGGAAGGCGCGAACGGTGAGGGTGGGCCTGAGGCCGTGGGCCCGCCGGATCGTCGCCCGTTCGCGCGCGGTGGTCATGACCGCGCGGACGGTTTCCCGGAGCCGGGTCGGGGCCCCGACCCGACACAGCAGGCGGGTGATGGTCCGATGAGGCTCCGGATCTCCCTGCTAGTCGCCCTGTCGCTTTCGCTCGTGGCGAGCTCGTTCGCGTTCGCGGGAACGGAACCGACCGATCCCGAGGCCTGCCCGGACGCGCCGAGCTCGACCGTCAGCTTCTTCTACGAGGGCGACCATCCCCAGTACGTGGAGGTTCCGGTGGCCGTGCAGAAGGTCACGATCTCCGCGACCGGCGGTCACGGAGGCCAGACCGGCAGCACCGCCGAGGGCGGCAACGGCGGCACCGTGATCGCCACGGTGCCGGTCGACCCGGGCGACTGCCTCGAGATCTACGTGCCGGGCTACGGGGCCGATACCCAGTGGGGCATGGACGAGGGCGGAGACCGGGGCACCCAGTGGGGTCCGGGACACGACGCCTCTTACGGCGCGGGCTCGGCCGGGGTGAAGATCGTCGGCGGCCCCCGGCTCGTCACCGGAGGCGGAGGTGGCGGCGGCGGGGGCAACGCCGCCTTCGACGGGGGTGCCGGGGGCGACGGCGCGCTCGGGGACGGGCCGGACACGGCCCGTGGGAGCGACGGCCTCACCGGCAAGGGCGTGCCGGTCCAGCTGCCCTGGGACCTGGGCGGCATCGGTGGCTGGGAGAGCGGCGGCGACGGCGGCGACGGCAGCGACGGTTCGATCGACCCGTTCTCGGGGGCCGGCGGCGGTGGCGGCGGCGGGATCCACGGCGGCGGCGGGGGTGCCAACTGGATCGGCTACCAGAAGAACAACATCCTGAAGCCCGTCGGTGGAGGGGGCGGCGGCGGGGGCAGCTCCTACGCGATCTCGACCGCGGAGGACGTCCAGTACCTGGTCCAGAACCGAGACTGCAACGGCGAAGGAACCAATCCCGCCTGCCAGGGCCGGGTGGACATTTCCTGGATCGAAACCCCGACCAAGGTCTCGGTCTACGGCGGCTCGGCCCAGGCGACGCCGATCACTTCCCGGTTCGCGCAGCCGCTCAGCGCTCGCGTCACCGCCGCGAGCGGCGATCCCGTCCCGGACGTGAACGTCGAGTTCAAGCTGCCGACCAAGGGTCCCTCGGCCACCTTCGACAACCTTGGCACCACGACCACCTACAGCGGGGTGACGGACGAGAACGGGGTCGTCACGACGCCGCCGTTGACCGCCAACCACACCGCCGGCAACTGGGCCGCCACCGCTACTGCCGACAAGGTGCCGGTGCCCGCGACCTTCGGCCTGACCAACAAGCAGGCGACCACGGCAACCTCGCTCGCCTCCGCGGTGAACCCGTCCGCGTCCGGGCAGCCGGTCACGTTCGGGGCGGTCGTCGGGGCCGTCCCGTCATCCGCGGAACCGGTGGAGGGGGTCGTGTCGTTCGAGGTGGACGACGAATCCTTCGGTGACCCGGTCCCGGTCCAGCCCGACGGCACGGCCGTCTCGGAGCCGGTGCTGCTGCCGCCGGGTGAGATCGCGATCGGGGTCCGCTTCGAGGGCAGCCAGGGATACAAGACCAGCACCGCGACGCTCACCCAGACCGTGGAGAAGGCGACCCCGGCGGTGAGCGTGGCCTCCAGCGAGAACCCGTCGCAGCTCGGGACCGAGATCGAGTTCACCGCGACCGCCTCCGCCCCCGCCGGTGGTGGCCCGGACCCGACCGGATCGGTCCAGTTCTCGGTCGACGGCACCGATGTCGGCGCTCCGGTCGAGCTGGTGAACGGCCAGGCCGTGTTCGAGTACACGCCGGCGCTGGGACCGCACGTCATCCGGGCCCGGTACCTCGGCGACGAGAACTACGTGTCGGCGTTCGGATCGATGGTGCAGAACGTGGGTCCCGACGCCACCGCGACGCAGCTCGGATCATCCGTCGCCTCGCCGTTCTTCGGTGAGAGCTTCACCGTGACCGCCGACGTCTCGGCGAACGTGACTCCTGAGGGAAGCGTCACGTTCTCGGCCGCGCGGATGGGTGAGCCCGACCTGGAGCTCTGCGCGGACGTGACGGTCGAGGGCGGTTCCGCGAGCTGCCCGGTGGACGGTGGCCTGCTCTCCGCGGGTGACTACGAGATCGTCGCCTCGTTCACACCCGGTGCGCCCGGCATGGATCCCTCTGACGGCCGGATGGCCCTGACGGTCCGGAAGGCCCAGACCACGACGATCGTCAATGCGGATCCCGACCCGATCACGTTCGGCGACCCGTTCGCCCTCGACTCGGACGTATCGGCGAACGCGCCCGGTGGCGGCATCCCGGAGGGCGAGGTCCAGTTCGGCCTCGCCGGGGACCCGCTCGGTTCACCCGTGACGCTCGATCCGGACGGGAACGCGCGGCTCCCGGACCCCGACGTGCCAGCGGTCGGGGCCGGTCCGCAGCCGATCTCGGCGTCGTTCACCGGCAGCCAGGACTTCGCCGGGTCGAGCGGGGCCGGGGTGCTCTCCGTCGACCCGGCCGACACGACCATCTCGCTGTCCTCGTCGGCCCAGCCGGCGAAGGACCTCCAGCGGATCACGTTCACCGCGAAGGTCGGCACCGACGCCGCGGGCTCGCCCCCGGTCGAGGGCGATGTCGCATTCGAGATCGACGGGATCAGCACCGGCGATCCCGTGCCGCTGGAGAACGGTTCGGCCGAAACCTCGGTCGACTCGCTCGCGCCCGGTCGCCACGACGTCCGCGCCACCTTCGTGGGCACGCCCGACTTCTACCCGTCGACCACCCAGCTCATCCAGACGGTGGACTCGAAGCCGCCGCCCCCGCCGGGTCCGATCCCGTGCGGTCCCGGGACCGTGAAGATCACTTCCCTGTTCGTGCAGGGTGACCGGGTGCGGGTGCAGGGCGTCGCCAGGCAGTCGCTCTCCGGTCGCCGGGTCCACATCAACCGGGGCGGCCGCTGGCTGGCCCGGACCACCGTCCACACCGACGGCACGTTCAGCATCTCGGTCCCGGCCACGAAGGCGCGGGGCTGGGCGGTCCAGCGGTACCGGGCGAAGCTCACGGGCAAGTTCTCGCGTCCGTCCTGGATCGGCCGCCGGATCCGGCTGGTCTCCCGCAGCGACGCCGCGGGGCGGAGGAACGGGAAGCGGGTCACGCTGCGCTTCCAGGTCCGGCGACTCGGCACCAGGCGGCTGACGCTCGGCCGGATGACAGGTTGCGGCAAGAGGAACTTCGAACCGATCCGGAAGCTGCGCCTGAGCCCGGCGGGACGGCTGAAGCTCACGCTGCCGCGACCGAAGGCGGGCAAGGCCTTCGCCGTCTACCGTCTCGCCGGTCCGGGGATGAGGCGGATGTCGGCCCCGATCGTGATTCGCGCCGCCAGGTAAGGCGTTGTGGACACCTCCATGGGTCGTGGATCCACGGCCTTTCGTCCCCGCACGGTTCGGGGGAGACTTCACCCGATGACTGACTCCGCCGAAGCCAAAGCCCGCCCGTTCGACGCCGTCATGTTCGACATGGACGGCACCCTGGTCAACTCGCAGGAGGCGATCCTCGCCTCCTACCACGACGCGACCACCTCGATCCTGGGCGAGCCGTTCCCGGTCGAGAAGGAGGACGTCGAGAAGATCATCCAGATGCGCGGGCAGGAGTCCTTCCCGCTGATCGCCGGGGGCGACCACGCCAAGGCGGAGGAGATCCGCAAGGCGTTCGGCGAGGCGTACAAGATCCACCAGGAACGGATCCCGCTCTTCCCGGACGTCGAGGTGATGCTCCGCACCCTGAAGGACGCGGGCATCAAGCTCGGCATCGCCACCTCGAAGGCCCGCGAGCGCCTTGAGGTGGACCTGAAGCGGACGGGGATCGGCGAGTACTTTCACCTCACCCTGACCGGTGACGACGTGGAGAAGGCGAAACCCGCCCCCGACCAGGTGATCGCCGGGATCGAGCATTTCGGGGTCGAACCGGAACGGATGCTGTTCGTCGGTGACGGCGCGAACGACGTGATCGCCGGTCGCGACGCCGGCGCGAAGACCGCGGGGGTCGAGTTCGGCTTCCACCCCGAACTGGTAGCCGCCGAGAACCCGACCTACATGCTCGCCTCCTACATGGAACTGATCCCGATCGTCCTGCCCGAGAGGGACTGAGCGGGGAGACGCCGTGATCCGGACGGAGGTCAGGGACGGCGTCTTCCTCTGGATCACGATCGACCAGCCGGACGCGCTGAACGCGTTGGACCCGGAGTCGATGGCCGCGCTGGCCAAGACCTGGGTCCGGTATCGGGACGACGACGACCTGCTGGTCGCGATCGTGACCGGTTCGGGCGAACGGGCGTTCACGGTCGGCTCGAACCTCAAGACGTTCATCCCGCGCCTCCAGTCCGGGGAGATGGATCCCCGTGACAACCAGGGGGCGTACATGAAGGGCAGCCTCGGTCCGGTGTTCAAGCCGGTGCTGGCGGCGGTCAACGGCGATTGTCTGGGCGGCGGCACGGAACTCCTCACCTGCACCGACATCCGTGTCGCCGTCCCGCACGCCCGCTTCGGGCTGCCCGAGGCGCGGTGGGCGGTTTTCCCGGGCGGCGGCGGGACCACCCGGTTGGTGCGCCAGCTCGGCTACGCCCGCGCGATGGACATGCTCCTCACCGGCCGGATGATCGATGCCGGGGAGGCGAAGGAGATCGGGCTGATCAACGAGATCGTCGAACCCGGCCGCCTCGAGCCCCGGGTCCGGGAGATCGCTGAGGAGATCGCCGGCAACGGCACCCTCGCGGTCCGCAAGATCAAGGAATCCGCCTGGCGGCAGATGGACCTGCCCCTCGAGGAGGCCTACGAGCTGGAGTCCGAGCTCGGCCACGAGGTCTTCCTGGACGAGCAGGCGAAGGAGGGCATGGCCGCCTTCGCCGAGCGCCGGGAACCTTCGTTCCGACGCCTGCCCCCTCGGTAGATTCGTCCCGATGCGCAGTCGTTTCGTGGTGTTTCTTGCCTTGGTGGGAGCCTTCCTGGGCCTGCCGTCTTCTCCGGCGTCGGCCGACCCGGGCGCATGCCCGGGAGGCTGGGAATGTATGAAGGTGAAGGTGCCGCTCGACTGGTCCGGCGAGATGCCGGGCGAGCTCGAGCTGCCGCTCATGGTGACCGAGGGCAGCGGACCGGTCGTACTGGACCTCTCCGGCGGCCCCGGCCAGCCCTCGACTCCCTGGGCCGAGTTCAGTCGCATCAAGTTCGGGCGTCTCGCCCCGGAGCACCGGGTCGCGGTGATCGACCAGCGCGGAACCGGCGAGACCGCGATCGATTGCGGTGCCCTCCAGCGCCTCCACATCACCGATTTCACCGTCCGGCCGCGGTCGGCAGTGCGGGCCTGCGGCGAGCATCTCGGGTTCCGGCGCAGCTTGTACTCGACCACCGCGTCGGTGCGCGACCTCGAGGAGGCCCGCAAGACGATCGGCGTAAAGAGGATGGCGATCACGGGTACCTCGTACGGGACGTATGTGGCGATGCGCTACGCCCGCGCCTACCCGAACCGGGTCAGTCGGCTGATCCTCGATTCGGTGGTGCCGCAGGAGGATGTCGACCCTTTCCTGAGGGCGACCCTGCGCCGCGCCGGGATGGTGTTGCGCCGGGAGTGCGGCAAGGGCCGCTGCGGCTTCCGGACCGATCCGGCGAGAGACCTGGCCAGGCTGGTCAGGAAGAAGCCCCGGAAGGTCAGGCTGCCCGGCCGGAGTGTGCGGCTGCGGGTCGACGGACCGGCGCTGGTTGACTGGGCGACGTCGCTCTTCAGCTTCAAGGAGGGCGGTGTCCCGGACTTCGCCCGCGCCGTCCACCGCGCCGCCCGGGGCGACTACCGCAAGCTCGCCCGGGTCGCGGCCGAGGCGTGGCAGGTGGCGAAGCCGTCCCCGGCCTCGGAGATGTCGTGGGGCCTCCACGCGGCCACGGTGTGCAGCGATTTCGATTTCCCGTTTTCGGTCGGCAGTGACGCTCCCGGGCTCCGGGAGCACCTGGCTCGTCGGTACTCGTCGGCGATCCCGGCCCGGGCCTTCTGGCCCTTCAATCGGGCGACCGCGCTCGGCAACGGGGTGATCCGGACCTGCGTCGACTGGCCGAAGACGAAGGTGGCGCCGCCACCGAAGCCCGGCAGGCTCACCCATCCGACCTTGTTCATCGCCGGCCAGTACGACCTCTCGACCCCGGCGTCATACGCCAGGCGCGAACTCCGCCGGGCACCGAAGGGCAAGCTGGTCGTGATCCCGAGGGCGGGCCACGGCGTCGCCTTCGACACGAAGTGCTCGCTCCGGGCGATCAAACGGTTCATGGCGGGGAAGCTGAAGGGCGACCCCTGCCGCAGGTCCGGCGGGTAGCCGGTCAGCCGAGCGCGATGTCGTGGACGACGCCGGCCGCGGCCCGGTGGCCCTCGGCGATCGCGGCGGCGACCGACGGCGCCCCCTGGGTGGCGACGTCACCGGCTGCCGAAAGGCCGGGAACGCTGGTGTGCTGGAGGAAGTCGACCTCCAGCGGATCGACGATGTAGGGGTTCGCCGGCTCCCGGGGTCTGGCACCCAGTTGTCTCGCCAGGTCGGACCGGTGCCGCATCCTCGCCGGCACCATGATCGAGTCGAACTCGACCTGGTCTCTGTCGGCGAACGCGACCGCCTCCAGCGAGCCGCTCTCGGTGACGAGGCGCTCCAGCGGCGTGGAGACGACCGGTACGCCTGACCTGGCGAGACGGTCCGCGGTGTCGTCGTCGAGTTCCCTGCCGTCGCTCAGCACGGTCACCCGGTCGCTCCAGAGCCGGATCAGTTCGGCCCGCATCGCGTCGGGCTCCGATTCGACGATCACGGCGATGTGGCCGTCGCGGACCTCCCACCCGTGGCAGAACGGGCAGTGGAACGCGTCCCCGCCCCACAGCTCGGCCACGCCCGGCAGGTCGGGGTACTCGTACTTCATGCCGGTGGCGAGGATCACCCGCGTCGCGGTGACCTCACGGCCGTCACCGGTGGTCAGCGCGAAGCCCTCGTCGCCCCGGGTGCCCTCGACCACGGTGCCGGTCACCCGTTCGACGCCCGGGTGTCCGTCGACCTCGCCGATGGCCTTCTCGTAGAGCGCCGCGGGCGGCGTCCCGTCGTTGCCGAGCAGGCCGCCGACCCCGGCGTCGGGCCGGTTGCTCTGCTCGCCCGCATCGACGACCAGGGTCTTCCGGCGGGCCCGGCCGAGCACCAGGGCGGCGCTGAGTCCGGCGGCACCACCCCCGACAACCACACATTCGTAGTCCGTGTCCACGGACCGAGCCTGTCACCGCTCGGCCGCGGTGTCAAAGCGGGATCAGTCGCGGGCGAACTCCGTGATCAGCTCGACGGTCCTCTCGGGCACGTCCAGCATGGGACAGTGGCCGACGCCGTCGAGGATCACCCAGTCCGCGTCCGGCATCCCCTCCCGGAAGCGGGCGGCGGCCCCGGGCCAGGGCAGGATCCTGTCCTCGGTGCCCCACACGAACCGGGCGGGGCACTCGATCGCGTCCATGTCGAAGGCCCACTCGGCGGTGCGACCCATCTCGGCGAGGGCGATCGCCTCGGTGCAGCCCGCGGCGCCGAGCAGGATCTTCCGCGCGAGGTCGGCGGAAACCACCTCCGGGGTCTCGGTCAGGAACTGCACCGCGACGGCCCGGCCCTCGGGAGAGGCGACCACCTCCTCGACGTTCTCGGCCGCGGCGACGACCATCGGCTGCATCTGCTGGAAGAAGTCCATGGTCTCCGCGAGCTTGGGGTCGCCCTCCGCCCAGCCGCCGGCGGGAGCGAGCGCGTTCACGGTCCTGGCCCGGCCGTTCGCGGCGAGCCGGAGCGCGGCGTAGCCGCCGAGCGAGTTGCCGACGATGTGGGCGGTCCCGATCCCGGCGTCATCGAGCAGCTTCTCGATCCCCTCGAGCATCAGCTCCACGGTCGGCTCGCCGTCGATGCCGGGGCCGCCGGCGTGCATCGGCAGGGTCGGGATGTAAACCTCGTAGCGCTCCTCGAGCGGGGCGATGACCGGCTCCCAGATCTCCCAGGTGGCCGTGAAACCGTGGATCAAGACGAGGGGCTCACCGCTACCGCCGCGATGAAACGGAGTGAAATCGCTCATTCGCGCATTGTCCTGAACACGTCGGATCGACCCGTCGATCTTTCCGGTGTGCCGGGAAGGTTCGAGGGAGCTCAGGGCCGGGTGAAGTCGAGGATCAGCTGCGCCGTCTCGATCGGCACGTCGACCTGCGGGCAGTGGCCGACCCCGTCGAGGAGAACCCAGTCGACGTGCGGGAAGGACTCCCGGTAGCGGACGGCGGCCGTGGGCCAGGTGAGGATCCGGTCGCTCGTACCCCAGATGAACCGGACCGGGCATTCGATCTGCGCGGCGTCGATCGACCAGTCCTCGCCGCCACCCGTCTCCGCCAACTCGACCGCGTCGGTGCATCGCGCGGCCGCCAGCACGATCCTGGTGACCTGCTCCGGTGACATGACCTCGGGATGCTCCGTCAGGAACTGGACCGTCCGGGCCCGGCCCTCCGGCGTCCTCACGAGGGCGTCGACGTTCGGGGCGGCCACCCTGATCTGGCGGTCCATCTCCTGGAACAGGTCCATGGTCTCGTCGAGCCCGGGATCGCCGACGGCCCAGCCGCCTGCCGGGGCGATCGCGACCGCGGACCGGGCCCGGCCGCGGGCGGCGAGGTCCATGGTCACGTACCCGCCCAGGGAGTTGCCGACGATGTGGGCGGTCTCGAAGCCCTGCTCGTCCATGAGGGTCTCGATGCCGTCCACCACCGCCCGCAGGCTCGGTTCACCGGTCAGCTCGGGTCCCCCGGCGTGGGCGGGGAGCGTCGGGACGAAGACGTCGTGTTCGGCTTCGAGCGCGGCGATGACCGGCTCCCAGATGTGCCAGGTACCGGTGAACCCGTGCAGCAGGACCAGGGGCGAACCGCTGCCGCCGCGGTGGAAGGGGGTGAACTCGCTCATGCTCGGCTTCCCATGCTCCCCGATTCATAAGATCGCCGGGTGACGACCACGATCGCGATCGTCTCCGACACCCACATGCCCAAGGGCCGGCGGGAACTCCCGAAGGAGTGCGTCCGGGCCTGCCGGGAAGCCGATCTGATCATCCACGGCGGCGACTTCGTGGAGGCTTCGATCCTGGAGCTGTTCCGGAGCTTCGGGCCACCGGTCACCGCGGTCCACGGAAACGTCGACTCCGGCGAGCTGCGGAACTGGCTGCCCGAGACCACCACGCTCGAGGTCGAGTCGGTGCGGATCGGGCTGGTCCACGATTCCGGCCCGAAGAAGGGGAGGCTCGCCCGGATGCGGAGGCTCTTTCCCGAGCACGACGCGGTCGTGTTCGGCCACTCGCACCTCCCGCTCCACGAGGAGGAGGACGGATTCCAGATCTTCAACCCGGGAAGCCCGACCGAACGGCGCCGTTCCCCGTTCAGGTCGATGGGAGTGGCCCGGGTGGACGGGTCGAGCCTGGGTTTCGAATTGGTCGATCTTGGAACCTAGAGGTGCATGGAGGTCGCGAAATCGAAGGACGGCACGGAGCTCGTCTACGAGCGCACCGGGACGGGACCGACCGTGATCCTGGTCGCCGGCGCCCTGACCGGCAGGGTCGACATGCGCCCGCTCGCCGAGGCATTGTCGGAACACATGACGGTGGTCAGTTACGACCGCCGCTCACGGGGTGACTCGACCGACACCCAGACCTCGTTTCCCGAGTCGGCCATGCGGGAGATCGAAGATCTCCATGCCCTGGTGACCGCGATCGGCGAGTCGTACTGCCTGTACGGGCACTCGTCCGGGGCCGCGCTCGCGCTGCGGGCCTCGGCGACGCTCCGGCCGAGGAAGCTCGTGCTCCACGAGGCCCCGTTCCACCCGGACTCCCCGCCGCCGGACGAGGGGATCGGGGGCTTCAGCCAGGGCCTCCAGGAGCTGTTCGAGCGGGGCGATGACGAGGGCATGGTCGAGCACTTCCTGAAGTCGGGCGGGGTCACCGACGAGCAGATCGAGGCGATGAAGAAGGGCGATGACTGGGCCGGCTGGGTCACCAACGGACGCGCCCTCGCCTACGACTCGGCCGCGATGGGGGACCGCTCGGGTGGCCGCATCCCGACCGAGGTGCTCTCGGAGATCGCCTGTCCGACCCTGACCCTGGCCGGCAGCGAGACCTACGACAGCCTGATCGAGGTCTCGCGAACCCTCGCCGGGAAGATGATCGACGCCCGCTTCATCCTGGTCGGAGGGGCCAACCACGAATCGGGACCGGACCTGATCGCCCCGCCGGTCAGGGAGTTCCTGGCCGGCTAGTTCGGGGCGAGCGTGCGGATGGTGCGCTCGTAGGTTTCGTTGTCGCCGGGATCGACGATCGGAACCAGGAGGGGCGTGACCCCGTCCTGGCTCATCCGGGCCATCATTTCCCGACACTCCTCTTCGGTGCCGATCAGGCCCATGTCGTCGGCGAAATCGTCGGGGAGCGCGTCGGCCATCGCCTGGAGCGAGTCCCGGCCGAGGACGTGGTCGACCACCTCGCCGAAGCCGAGTTCGCGAAGCGAATTCTCGTAGACCGGGACCCGCATGTAGGAGGCGGTCTCGCGCCGGAACCGGTGGATCTGGGCGTCGAGGTCTGCGCCGACCGCGACCCGGATCGGCAGCACCAGCTCGTGATCCGGCTTGCCCAATGGTCGCTCCCGCTCGGCGAACCCGGCGAGGGTCGAGCGCGGGGCGAAGTTGAGGATCAAGCCGTCGGCGTGCTCGCGGGTGAACTTCCGCATCTTCGGGCCGAGCGCCCCGATCACCCGGCGGGGCGGGGTGGAGGTGGGCTTCTCGAGCCGAAACCCTTTCGAGGAGAGCACCGGCCCCTCGTAGTCGGTCGGCCTCCCGGTCATCGCCTGGTCGACGATCGCGAACAGGTCCCGAACGGTGGGAAGTGCCTTGGGCAGCTCCTGTCCATGCCAACCCTCGA
>Ga0182743_1001047_pt1 | contig 29211 bp, 27 predicted proteins | sample eDN3rd30CKraftOP_FD_128522 | JGI IMG/M metagenome (GOLD analysis project Ga0182743, IMG submission 128522) | Enriched Organic Plus compost microbial communities from Emeryville, California, USA - eDNA 3rd pass 30_C Kraft OP (version 2) (version 2) ... | reverse complement strand
GTGGCCCGGGATTCGTTCGTTCTTGCCCGACCTGCCCGAGCCGGCACTCCAGCAGATGTGGAACGGCGCTTCCGGCCCGGCCCTCGCCGCGCAGGGCGTCTGCTTCTACCGCAAGCTCAAGGAAATGCAGGACGGGCACGGCACGAAACCGCTCCGGTCCGCGAGGGTCCTCGATTTCGGCTGCGGCTGGGGCCGGCTGACCCGGATGCTCGCCCGGGACGTCGAGCCCGGGAACCTGTACGCCTGCGACCCGGTCGAGCGGATCCTCGACGTCTGTCGCGAGAACCGGGTGCCCGCGAACCTGTTCCGGAACGAGTTCCTCCCGGACCGCCTCGACGTGGACGAACCGATCGACCTCGCCTTCGCCTTCTCGGTCCTCACCCACGTCTCGGAACGGACCGCCCGCGCCACCTTCGACGCGGTCATGGACACCCTCGTCCCCGGGGGGCTCTTCGTGTTCACGATCCGGCCCGTCGCCTACCTGGACCTGGTCCCCGACCTCGCCGCGGCGCTGGCGGCCGAGGACATCGACCGCGCCCGGTTCGCGACGGATCCCGTGTACCTGTTCCTGGCCCACAGCGCCGACGAGCATCCGCAGGCCGCCGGCGACGAGATGGACTACGGCGAGTCGGTGATCAGCCTGCCCTGGATCGAAGGCAACTTCGGAACCGCGGCGGAGCTGGTCGACGTGAGCGTGATGGTCGGCGACATCTACCAGGTGGTCGTGACCATGAGGAAAAAATGACGTGACGATGGCTGCCGTCGAGACGACCAACTACGAGAAGTTCCAGACCGGCAACCCGGTGGTCCAGAGGATGATCGGGGACTTCTTCCGGACGGTCGCGGAGACCGTCGCGCCGCTGGAGGCGAAGACGGTCCTGGATGCCGGCTGCGGGGAGGGCGAGACCCTCGAACGGCTCTCGGGGATCCTGCCCGACGGCCCGGTCGGGATCGACCTGAACCCCGAATCGGTCGCGTTCGCGAAAGAGCGCCTCCCCGGGGCGAGGATCAGCGTCGGCAACCTGCTGGACCTGCCCTTCGAGACCGACTCGTTCGAGCTCGTGCTCTGCCTGGAGGTGCTCGAACACCTGCCCGACCCGGCCGCCGGACTCAACGAACTGCTGCGGGTGAGCAGCCGCGACGTGGTGGTCTCGGTGCCGCACGAACCGTGGTTCCGGCTCGGCAGCCTCGCGCGCGGCAAGTACCTGAAGACGTGGGGCAACCATCCCGAACACGTGAACCACTGGAACCCGAAGAGCTTCGCGACGTTCCTGGGTGGTCAGACCGAGGTGGTATCCGTGCGGAAGTCGATGCCCTGGATCATCGCTCACTGCCGGCCGCGTCGAACCGGCTGATGGTCAATTCCGGGTCGTTGGCCGGAGTGATCACCTTCTCGATCCAGGCCCGGTGCTGGGCACCGCCGTCCGTGTTCGTCGCCACGAGCATCTGACCGAGAAGCCCGAGCGAGAAGAGCTGAACGCCGACCACGATCATCAGTACCCCGAGGAAAAGGAGGGGCCGGTCGCCGATCGCCTCGCCGCCGATCCAGACGATCGTCAGGTAGAGGCAGATGAGGAACCCGAGCAGTCCGAGTCCGACCCCGAGCACGCCGAACAGGTGCAGCGGCCGCTGGCGATAGCGCCCGAGGAAGGCGACGGTGAGGAGGTCGAGGGCACCGCGCTGGTAGCGCTCGAGGCCGAAGCGGGAACTTCCGTGGAGCCGGGGGCGGTGGTTCACCGGCACCTCCGAGACCCGCCAGCCCTGCTGCGCGGCGAAGACCGGGAGGAACCTGTGCATCTCTCCGTAGACATCCATCGAGCGGGCGCACTCCCCGCGGTAGGCCTTGAACCCGCAGTTCATGTCGTGCATCGCGACCCCGGTGACCCGGGCGGCGAACCAGTTGAAGATCCGCGAAGCCAGCCGCCGGGTGAACGGGTCCTGGCGGTCCCGTTTCCATCCCGAGACGAGGTCCGAACCGGCCTCGAGTTCCTCGAGGAGACGGGGGATGTCGGCCGGGTCGTCCTGGCCGTCCCCGTCGATCGTGATCACGACGTCGCCCCTGGTCGCCTGGAACCCGGCCGCGAGAGCCACCGACTTTCCGAAGTTGCGGCGCAGGCGCACCACACCAAGGCGGGGATTCTCCGCGGCGAGTTCCTCGAGCACCGCGAACGTCCCGTCGGTGGAACCGTCGTCGATCACGATGGTCTCCCATTCGACCCCGAGCCCGGCGCAGGACTCGTCGATCTCCGCGATCAGTTCCGGGAGCGCCTCGCGCTCGTTCAGTGAAGGAATAATCAGTGAGACATCCATGTTCTGGTCGTTGGGATCGTCTTCGGACCCGATCCACTGATCGAGCCCGGTTCCCACGGCTCGAACGCGTCCACTCTAGATCAGACGCCGCCCCCGGGCCGGGCGGTCCCCGGTCTGCGGCTTTCCTTGCTCTCCGGGGGCTGCTCCGCCGGGCTCAGGCGGTACCGGCCCGGCAGATCCTCAGGTCCGCGCCGGGAGCCGTCAACTTCCACGGCAGGCCCGCGAAATCCGGAAGGTCGACCAACTTCGCGGCGCCGGGAGCGAGGGTCGCGAGCTCAAACGTCGGCTCGTCGGCGAGGAGGCCGGCGATCAGCTTCCCGCCGGTGGGTGAGACGACCCTCACCGGCCCGCCGGCGCTGATCTCCTCCGGGCTGACCCGCCGGCCCGGCCGGCAGCTGCCGGCATCCTGCACGGCGCCAAACGCACCCACCCGCCCGATCACGGCATCGAGGAACTGCCGCTCGCTCTCGGGCCGGGTGTACAGCTCGCCCGGTCCGGACCCGAACTCGCCGAAGGGCGAATCCGCCATCGCGGACAGGACCCCGATCTGGGTGGATGTGTCCGCGTTCCGGTCCGCCGTGCCGACGAGCCTGAACACGCCGGCGCTCGCCCGGATCTGCTTGCTGTAATCGCGGGTGAACGTCGCCCCGTCCGACAGGACCATCACGTTCACGGCGATGGCTGAGACGGTCGCCACCGCCAGCAAGGCCAGCAACCGGGTCGGCGGCCGGCTCGGCCCCACGGCGGCGAACGCGACGAGCATGACCGCCACGGCGGCGGGATACATGTACCGCGAATCGCCGGGGACCCGCACCTCTCCCGCAGCCAGGGCCTGCATCGCCCAGAGCGCCAGTGCCACCACCAGCGTCATCGCGAGGGTTTCGCTGATCCCCCGTTTGTAGATGCTCCAGCCGAGCAACGCCAGGGCGGACACCGCCAGCGCGGATCCGACCGGGTGTTCCACGTGCTCCGTGAAACCGGCGAACGGGTAACCCAGGCCCGAGAGGGCGGCGAGGACCGCGTCGAGGGCCTGGAAGGACCAGGCGGGGACGACCAGAATTCTCACGAGTTCGATGTCGGAACCGGAAGTCTCGACGTCCGCTGTGACCATCCAGATGCGCCACAGCAGGTAGAGGCCCACGGGAGCGAGGACCACCCAGAGGCGCGGCCAGGAGCGTCGGTCCTTCACGATCAGCAGCCCGATCCCGGCGATGAACGCGAGGATGATCGAGTAGCTCAGCACCCCCAGGATCAGGAACGCGCAGGCCAGGACGTCGCCCCTGCGGTCACCCCTCTCGAAACAGATCAGCGCCGCCAGCCCGAAGGCGACGGACGAAAGAACAGTGAACCCGTTGCCGTGGAAGCTGTGGAGGTGGTCGGCGCCGAAGAAGAGCAGGACCAGGCAGGGAAGGAGCGCGACCCAGGGATCGACCCGCCGACGGGCCCAGACGAAAAGCAGCCAGACCGTGATCAGGACGGTGGCGAGCGAAAGCAGCCGGAACGGGAGGTAGTCCATCCCGTTCACCTCGAGGATCGCCCGGTAGACGACGCGCGTCGTCGCCAGCAGGTGTCCCCCGTGAGGATCCAGGATCTGCCGGAGGCCGAGGTTCGGGGCCTCCGCCACGAACACCGCCTCGTCCCCCGTGAAGCCGACGCCTCGCCCGAGCAGGAGGATCAGGACCGCGGCGAGAACCATGGCCGCCCCGAGGACCCGGACCGGATTGCGCGGTTCCTCGAGGAAGCGGTTCACAGTTCCTCCGCTATCCGGGGGGCTTCACGCCGGAACACCAGGATCGAGACCACGCAGATGGCGAGGTAGATCGCGATCGCGGGCAGGAGATGTACCCAGCCGCCCGCCGCGGCCACCGCGCCCGGCGCGCCGGGGTCGATGATCCAGTGCCGGGCCTGTTCGAAGATCGGGGCGAGGGGATTGAGCATCACCAGGTCCATGTACTGGCTCGGGACGATCTCGAGCGGATAGAGCACCGGGGTCGCGTAGAAGAGCGCCGTCACCGCCACCGACCAGATGATCCCCACGTCACGGAACCTCGGATAGAGCGAGGCGAGGAGCATCGAAAGCGCCAGGGAGAAGACGAACAGGAACGCGGCGATGACGGGAAAGAGCAGCCAGGTCCAGGTGATCGTGACCCCGAAGGCGACCACGAAGACGAACACGGCGACGAGGTTCGCGCAGAAGTTGAAGAACGCGGTCAGGACCACGGCCAGCGGGATCACGAGGCGCGGGAAGTGCGTCTTGCGGACGACGCCCTCCTGGTTCACCACACTGACCACCGCGGTCTGGGTCGCCTCCTGGACGAACGAGATCATCACGATGTTGAACAGCAGCAGGACCGGGTAGTGGTCCACCTCGGACCCGATGCGGAAGATCTTCGTGAAGACGAAGAGCAGGACGGCGAAGAGCATCAGCGGCCGCGCGAGGGACCAGATGTACCCGAGCGCCGTGCCGAAGTAGGTCTTCCGGAAGTCGTTGACCGAGATCAGCAGCAGCAGGTCCAGGAAACGGCGCCAACCGCCGCCCAGAGCCGAGGGCCCGATGACCGGCTTCAGTTCCGGGTTGTCGGCCCTTTCCATCGTCTCCGCCATCAGGAACCCTCCTCGGTCCTGACCACATCGACGTCGTCGACCAGCTTCACGAAGCCGCTCCCGACGTCGGTTCCGAAAACGACGAAGTCGGCGATCCGTAGCGCCCGCATTCTCAGATCCTTCGAACCGCCGTCTGCGAACGCCTGGGCGTGCACGTAGTAGCGCCCCGGCCTGAGCAGGTTCTTCACCTCCGCCGAGAACTTCACCCGCTCACCGGGACCGATCGAGTCGATCCCCGTCTCGGCCAGTCGGCTGCGGAAGGCGAATACGTGAGAACCGCCCTGGTCGGTCACCCCGAACTCCACTACCGGGTCCTCGAAGTCACGGATGCCCTCGACCACCGCATTGACGTTGAAATCCTCGCCCTCGTGGACGTTCTCGATCCGGTTGCCTTCCGGGTCGGACATCCACGCGTCGACCACGTGCGCGTCGTCTCCATCGTCGGAGGCGCCCGGATGGAAGCCGGGCCGCTCGTCGCGTTCCACGAAGTTCGCCCGCAGGTACCACTCGCTGACCTCCTCGGGGCTGCCGAGGAAGCTCACCTTGCCGTCGTGGATCATCATCGCCCGGTGGCAGAACTTCTCGATCGAGGCCATGTCGTGGGTGACGAGGATGATCGTCTTGCCGGCTTCGCGGAGATCGTGGAAGACGTCCTCGCACTTCTGCTGGAAGGCCGCGTCGCCCACCGCCAGCACCTCGTCGATCAGCATGATGTCTGCCTCCGCCTCGACCATGACCGAGAAGGCGAGGCGGACGAGCATCCCCGACGAGTAGTTCTTGATCTTGAGCTCGGCGAACTGCTCCAGCCCGGCGAACTCGAGCACGGAGGGAACGATCGCCTCCGCCTCCCGGCGCGAGAGGCCCATCATCACCGCGTTGAGGACGATGTTCTCGCGGGCGTCCATCTCCGGGTTGAAACCAACCCCCAGTTCGATGAACGGGGCCATGCGCCCGGCGACCCGGATCGTGCCGCGGTCCGCCCGGTAGATCGAGCCGAGAATCTTGAGGAGCGTGCTCTTGCCGGACCCGTTCAGGCCGACGATGCCGAAGAACTCGCCCTCGTGGACGTCGAAGGAGATGTCCTTGAGGGCCTCCAGCTCGCGGAAGCTGCGTTTGCGGAACGGGTGGACCGCGCGTTCCTTCAGGGAATCGACTTTCTGGTCCGGGATGCGGAAGGTCTTGCTGACGTTGCGCACCTCGACGACCACCGGTGCCTCCAGCACCGCCGCAGATGCTTCGGCGTGGGTGTCGCTTGGTGAGTTTCCGGGCAACGGTCGCTCCAGGTGGCCAGCGATGCTATCCCAGCCGTGCGGCCACTCGGTCGAGCAGGGTCTCGTCAAACGAGTCGTCCCAGTCCCTCGGCCAGTCGAAGTGGGCCCCCGCGAGGCGGGCCGGAATGTCACCGGTCCGTGACACCGCGCGCTCGAGCGCGGCGGCGATCGCGGCGGGATCGGGATCGACCCCGATCACGTTGGCCGAGATCGCGGCCAGCGCGTCCGCGGTCTTCGATTCTCCCCAGGTCGTGGTGACGGTCGTCATGCCGGCCGACGCCATCTCGAACGGCACGAGGCTGGGATGCGGCGCCTCCATCAACGCCACGCCCAGGTCGTGGTCGGCGAGAAAGCGGGCGTAGGAGGCCTGGTCGGTCCGGGGAAGCAGCTCGAGGCTCCGCCCGGCCCCGAGGTCGACCTGCCCGCCCGGGCCCGTCGTCCCGATCGCGTGGAAGGTCCACTCCGGTCCGAACGTTCCCTCGGCGACCGCCCGCCTCAGCGAATCGAGCGCCACCTCCCAAAGGTTCCGGGCGGCGTGGGCCTCGGGCCGACCGTAGAGCAGGAGCTTCCGCCCTTTCCGGTGGCGCAGTTCATCCTCTCCCGGGGGCACGACCGGGGTGATCGCGTTCCTGAAGGTGAGCCGGTCTCCGCCCGCGGCGGGCCCGTCCCCGAACACCCCGATTCCTTCCTGCCTGAAGTAGGCGGCGAGGATCCCGGTCGAGTACAGCGCGTCGTGCGGGAAGTCGTAGGACTCCCGGGCGAGCTTGCGCCACATGCCCTCGGGCACGGTCAGCGGCTCGTACTCCTGGATCAGGTAGAGGAAGCGCTCCGAACCCGCGGCGCTGGCCAGGCGGGTCGCGATGTGGGCGGTCCACCAGGTCGTCGCGATGTAACGGTCCTCGAGGCTGGTCCGGAACGGCTCGCGCCCGTCCCGGGCGAAGCAGACCTCGACCCGGTCGAAGAGGCCGTCGAGCTGGCTGAAGCTCTCCACCCGCTCCTTCCAGTCCGGGGGCAGGGGCGGAGTCGGGTCGACGGTCACGATGCGGGTGCGCAGGCCGTGCTCGGCCAGGCGCCGGGCCAGGTTGAACTTCGCGATGTAACCGCCGAAGAAGTGGTCGAGGTCGATGGTCGGCACCAGCAGGTTGACCCGCCTGGGCTGGTTCGCCGCGGTGATCGCGAAGAGCGGTGCGACCTTCTGGCGCATCTGGGCGGTCATCTCCTTTTCCGGCTTCAGGGCCGTCGCCCCTTCGACCCGCTTGCGGGCCCGTCCGGGAAGGCGCCGCTTGATGCCGGCGAGGTGCCGGTAGAGGAGGCCCCGAACCAGGACCCGTTCCATGCCCATCGTTTCCCCGTGTCCGAAGAAGCGGCGCAGGGGACGAAGCGCGAGCCAGAACAGCGCGAGCACCGAGCGGTCGCTCCGGTAGAAGCGTTCGAGGGCCCGGCGTTTCGAGCCGGTGATCCTGTCCCCGCAACGGTCCAGCACGAGCCGGCTGATCGCCTTGAGCCGGAGGTAGACGTCGAAGTAGGCCGAACCCCACCCCGCCAGGATCCCGCGCCAGTACCGCGGGTCGAGCCGGCGCCACCCGAGGCTCTCCAGGCCCGCGTTCGCCTTCTCGTGTCCCAGCACCGCGCCGCCGTGCTGGACGTAGTCGTAGAGCGGCCGGTCGACGTAGGCGATCTTCCCGATCGAGAGTGCGATCAGGGCCAGCCAGTGGTCGTGGTACTGCTCGCCCGGCACCTCCGGGAACGGCAGCGCCAGCTCGGCCACCTCGCGGGTGAAGATCGAGGCCGCGCCGGTGACCGTGTTCGCGACCAGCATCGAGATCAGGTTCGTGTGGTTGTTCTGGCGCACCGTCCAGTACGTGTCGGCGATCACCGACCCGTCCTCGCGGACGAGACGCTGGTCGCTGTAGGCCAGGCCCGCGTCGCCGAGTGCCTCGACCAGGCTGCTCAGCTTGTCCGGATACCAACGGTCGTCCTGGTCGCTCAGCGCGATCAGGTCGAAGCTCTCGGGGACCATGCCGATCGCCCGCTCGAAGTTCCGGTAGAAGCCGAGCCTCTGTCCGGAGTGCGAGAGGACGAACCGCTCGTCGTCGCCGATCAGGCGCTCGATCTCCGCCAGCGCCTCCGGTCCGGAGGCGTCGTCGCTCACGAAGCAGGTCCACTCCACGTCCCGCTGGGCGCGGATCGAGTCGAGCTGGGCCCGGAAGAGATCCGGGTCCGGCTCGTGGGTCGCCATGCAGATCGCTACGTTCATCGTTTCGCGTAGACGACGAAGACGCCAGTGCTCCGCATGCGCTCATCCTGGTCCACCACGACCTCCATCCCGCGGGCGGCCAGGAGGCGGCGAACGCGGTCAAGGCGACCCTCCTCGTCGTGCACTTCGGCCACCACCTGCCGGACCAGGGACCAGTGCCGGTCCTCGATCCCCTCCAGCACGTCCAGTTCGGCCCGCTCGACGTCGATCTTCAGCAGGTCGATCCGGTCGATCTCCTGCTCGTCGATCACCGCCGAGAGCGGACGCAGCCGGCACGACACGCTGATCGGTTCGAAGGAGCTCTCCAGCCGGAGGCGGATCTCCTCCTCGTCCACACCGAGATCGGCGAGCACCCGGCCGACCATCTCCCGGTCCCGGTCGGGGTCCGCGTAGCTGCTCGACATCGCCGCCGCGCCCTCGTAGTACACGAACGAAACGGTCTGCTCCTTCTCCGCGAGCCCGTACCGGTAGGTGTGGACCGCGGGCAATCGCTCCACATTCCGGACGAGCAGTTCGTGGTTTGCGGGAACCGGCTCGAAGCTGTGGACCTCCGCGACCCCGCACTCGGCGGCGAAGAAGGCCGCAGCCACACCCACGTTGGCTCCCGCGTCGACGACCACGTCTCCGGGGCCGGCTTCGATCCCGTGCTGGAGATAGGTGCGCTCATCGACGATCTCCGAGACCTGGAACAGGAGCTGGGACACGTCGCGGTGGGTCAGGTCCCGCTTGAGGTCGAAGCCGGAGTCCGCCGCGTCGCTCAAGTCGGGTTCCTGGCGAAGGCCCAGACCTGAACGGGCAGGTCCGGTTCGTTGTGCATCGGGTGCCAGCGGCGCAGCGCGGACCACCGGTGGAGGTTCCCCACCACGCACTCGGCGTTTCCCCAGGAGCCGACGGTATCGACCTCCAGCCCCGCTCCCTCCAGGAGAGTCGCGAGACCGCGCGGCGTGAAGCGCCAGTAGTCCTTCATGCCGAACGCGGGCAGTTCGTGGATCCGCACCAGGAACGGGGTCGAGACGAGAACCCAGCCTCCGGGGCGGCACAACCCGCGCAGGTTGCGGGCGGCGGCGACCGGGTCGACCACGTGCTCCAGGACCTGTTCGCAGATCACCACGTCGAACGGGCCCCGCCCCTCGAGCGGTGCGCAAAGGTCGAACTCGGGGTAGTCCAGCGAGGTGAACTCCTTCCAGCCGCTCCCGGCCCGTCCGTCACCGGAGATCTCGGCCGCCGTCAATCCGGACGGGCCGAGCGACGCGATCTTTTCCTCCATCGCCAGGTTCAGCATTTCCCGCTGCCAGTGACGGTCTCCGGGGCGGGGCTCCGGGAAGATCCGGCGTCCGGCGGCATCGGCGGCGCGGGCCACCGCGGGACGGAGCTTCCTCAGCAGGTCACGGGAACTCAAAACGCCCCCTTCCAGATCTCGGGTATCTCCTCGATGTAGATCCGGAACCCGGGCATGCCCGTTTCGTTGAAGAACCAGTGCTGGAAATCGGCTTCCTCCACGATGTGGTTGTGGGTTCCCCAGCCGCGTTCGAGGTCGTGCTTGCTCCAACCCGTCCTGCTCCGGGTCAGGTGCCGTTGGTGACACCGTTCGTAGTCCACCCGGTGGAGATGGACCAGGTACAGGTCGGGATCCGGGGCGAAGGAGAAATCGGCCAGGCGGTGGAACCCGGGCGCCCACTCGACGGGCTCGGTGGTGAGGGACACCTTGTTGTAGAAGGCGTTCCAGCACCAGTAGTGGCGCTGCTCCGTGATCGCTTTCGACGGGTCCAGGGCGGGCTCCCGGTCCGGCATGTGGATGACCTCGAATCCCAGGCAGTTGACGAAGGGCTCGCGGAAACGGTCGATGTACTGCCCCAGATCCCCGAGCGAGGGATGGGGGACGATCAACTCGTCCGTGTCGCAGTAGAGCACCGTGTCGTAGCGCTCGAGTAGCTCCGCGTGCCGGGCCGCGACGAAGTCGCGCTGCCAGACGTTGTCGAACTCGTCGCGATGGGCGGGTATGCGCACGAAACCGTCACCGTCGGTCGAGCCGTCGGTGCTGTCGTGGTCGATCACGTAGATGTCCTCGGGAGCGAAGAAGCGGGCGTAGTACCGCAGCCAGATCGGCAGGAAGAACGCCTCGTTGTGGCTCATCGTCATCACCGCCCGGCTGGGGCGCGGACCCCGCGGGTCGAGGTCGGCCCGAGCCCGGGCGCGGTTCTCGCGGTGATGGTCGAACCAATCGGCCAGCGGATGTGGTGGACCGTTGCCGATCTCGATTTTCTCCGGAACCTCGATCAAGTGACCAGAGCCTATTGCCCGCCGCCGGGCACGTGATTGCCCCTCGGAGTGCTGAGATACGCTCCAGCGATGCTGGCGGAGCGTGAGGAGCGGATAACGGCCGTCGCCGGACACCTCGAGCACGGTGATCCGGCCCAGATCGCCGTCCAGTCCCAAGAGATCGCCGGCGATCTCGTGTACCTGCAGCACGGGATCACGGTGAGTCCCGGGGATCTCGTGATCGACGCCGGCGGCAACGTCGGGACCTCGGCCGTCTTCTTCGCGACCCAGTGTGGCGCGCGGGTGCACAGCTTCGAGCCGGTCCCGGCCACGTTCGAAGACCTCGCGGCGAACCTGTCCGGGATCGAGGGCTGCGTACCGCACCCGTTCGGGTTGGCGAGCGAGGCGGGCGACCGGAAGATGTTCACCTACGCGGACGGCGATTCGGTCCTGTCCGGTGTCGATGCGGAACCGGAACGGATCAGGGAACTGCTCGCGATCGCCGGTCGCAACCTCGGGCTGGACCAGCGGCAGGCGGAGGAGATGGCCGCCCGCCGGTGCGTGCCCCGGATGGTCGAGTGCCGGTTCGAGACCCTCTCGGGGTTCATCCGCGATCAGGGAATCGGTCGCATCGACCTGCTGAAGATCGACGTCGAAGGTTCCGAGGCCGATCTCCTCCGGGGCATCGAGCCCGCCGACTGGAGCCGGGTCGCGCAGATCGCCGGGGAGATACACACGGACGAGCTGCTGCTGGAGGTCGGCGAGATCCTGGCCGCACAGTCGTTCCAGATCGTCACCGAACAGAGCCCGGAGTTGCGTGGGACCCCGGTCCGGTTCCTCTACGCGCGGCGCTGATGTGGGAGGGCAAGACAGTCTCCGTGGTCTTGATGACCTACGCCGAGAGGGACTCGATCCGCAAGGTCATCGAGGACTTCTTCGCGACCGGCTGGGTCGACGAGGTGCTCGTCGTGAACAACAACGCCCAGCCGGGCACCACGGAAGAGGTCGAGGCGACCCGGGCCCGGCAGGTCTTCGAGCCCCGTCAGGGATACGGCCACGCGATCCGCCGGGGGCTCGCGGAAGCCGAGGGCGACCTCATCGTGCTCGCCGAGCCGGACGGCACGTTCCTCGCCTCCGACATCGTCAAGCTGCTCGCCTACAGCGCCGAGGTGGACGTGGTGCTGGGGACCCGGACCACGTCCGAGCTGATCTGGGAAGGCGCGAACATGGGCGCCTTCCTCAAGTGGGGCAACTGGGCGGTGGCGAAGATGGTCGAGGTGCTCTTCAACACGAGCCACCTGAGCGACATCGGCTGCACGTACCGCCTGATGAACCGGGCGACCGCGGAACGATTCGCCTCCGAGATGACCGTGGGCGGGAGCCACGCCGGCCCGGAAATGCTGATGCTGACCCTGAAGAACGGGCTCAAGTTCGTCGAGGTGCCGGTGAACTACCTGCCCCGGGTCGGCAAGTCGTCGGTGACCGGCAGCCTGGTCAAGGCCTTCTTCCTGGGCCTGCAGATGGTGCGATTGATCCTGGGAGCCCGGTTCGGCCGGTATCCGGGTCAGTCCCGCTCCAACCTGTAGAGCTTCCAGTGTCCGGTCCCGGACCCGCCAACCGGTTCCAGGTTCGTGCCCGCGGGAAGCACCAGGCGGCGCTCCGCCAGGGCGTTCGCGTTGTCCACCCGCTCGCCCCGCGCGGCCACGCGCACCTCGAAGTCCCAGGGCGTCCTGAGGTAGACCGGCCCGCCGTCGGCTTCCTCGAACGCCTCGCCCAGCAGCCGGTCCGGCGGGGGCACCTCCTGGAGGAAGGGATGGAAGGGGGGATCGCCCACGGGGAGGCCGACCGGGTGGTAGCGGTGCTCCCCTGACATGTGGGCCACGAGCGGGGTCAACGGGGTGGGTGTGTCGGTCGGGTAGACGATGTCCACCACGGGGTCGGACCCGACCGCCTCGGCGTCGATCAGGGACGCCGCCGCCTTGAAGTCCACGATCTCGCCGTCCGGCCCCCAGAGCTTCACCGCGGCCGCCCCGTACCCGCCGAGCACGAGGACCGCCGAGACCAGGGTGACGAGCCCGCCGGGAAGCGCGATGACCGCCCCGGCCGCGGCCGCGAATCCGTACCAGGAGGCGACCATGTTGCGGGAGCCGAGCAGGTCGGTGCCCAGGGGGATCAACAGCAGTTCGAGCAGGGGCGCGGCCAGCGCGATGGTCAGGAGCAGGGCGAATCCGCCGCGGACCTCACGGGACGGGGACGATCCTCCCGAAGCCCGGCGGGCCACCAGGCCGGCCACCGCCAGCAAGAGGCCTGCACAGATCACCAGGGTGATCGCGGTGCCCGGGAAGGCATCCACGCCGAGTAGCTGGTGGCCGAACGCCCATTGCCTCACGTGGTCGAACTTGGCCTCCACCCCGGTCCCCTGGATCGCCTCCATGATCTTGGTGGTGGGTGAGTCGAAGTCGGCGAGGACCCCCGGGATCCAGGGCGTGAAGAGCACCGCCGCCAGCACGTTGGCCAGCAGCGCCCGGACCCGTGCCGGCGGGTGGACGACGAGCAGCCAGGCGAGCTGGGCGACCAGAACGAACGCCGCCGTGTAGTGGGAGTACATCGCGAGGCAGGAGAGAACTCCGTACCCGACCCACCCCCAGGTGTTCCCGGTCCGGAGGCTCCACAGCATCGCGACCGAGGCAGAGGTCAAAAAGAGGACCATCAGGGAGTAGGAGCGGCCGTTCGCGGCCATGTACCCCATGAACGGACTCAGGGCGAAGATCGTCGCTCCGAACATCCCGGCCCGGATCCCCACCGTCCATCGTCCGAGCAGGTAGACCAACGGGATCGTCGCCGTGCCCGCGATGAGTGCCGGGAGGCGCACCAGTTCGGGGGCGTCTCCGATACGCGTCGTAAACCAGGAGAAGACGAAGCCGAGGGGCGGAGTGATCTCCGCGTTCGACTTTACGACCTTCAGGGTGTCGATCAGCCCGTTGCCGCGGACGATCCAGAGCGTCGAGAGCTCATCTCCGATGAGGGATCGTTCGTACAGGTGGATCCTGAGGACGAATCCCAGGATCGTGATCGCGGCCAGCACCAGCGGCACCAGCCATCTTTTCTCCGCCGCAAACCGCCTGACGCTCGAACCGGCGACGGGCAAGGGTCAAGCGGCCAGCGGAACGTAGATCTCGGGGAACGCGGAAGGACCGAAGAACCAGCTCTCGATCGCGTAACGAGGCTTGGTCATCTCCGGGTCCGAGGCGGTCGAGTGAAGGAAGAACTGGTCGAAGAGCAGCGCGTCTCCCGGATTGAAGACGGGCCGCACCACGCCGACCTCGCCGGCGGCTTCCTGCGCGACGGCGTCGGCGACCTGGTCGGCCAGCCAGGCGCCCTCGGTCCCGGTCGGCACGTACTCCTCGAGCCGCCGCGGGACCAGGTCCATACCGGGAGCCACGTCCCCGCAACGCGAGAGGGAAAGCCAGACGTTCATCGCGCTGACGTCGCCCATGAACTTGCCGTCCTGGTGCCAGGCGCCTCCCACGTCGGGCGTCGCCTTGCGCAAGGTGCTCTTGTCGGCGGAGATGAGCGGCCTCTCGCCGAGATAACCCGTGATCACGTCCGGAAGCCCGACCCGTTCGAAGGTTTCGAGCATCTCGGAAAGCAGCCGGGGGGAGTCACCGGCGAGGACCCCGCCGCCCTGTTCGATCCAGTCCCGGTCGTTGACCTCGAAGGAATCCTCGGGAACGAGTTCGTCGTAGTAGCCCTCGGGGTCTCCGCCCCCGCCGTTCCGCGCCGCCCTCGCGGCGAAGGAACGCTCGATCTCGTCGGCCATCGCGAGGGCCTCGTCCTCCTTGATGAGTCCGCGGACGAGCAGGCAGCCCCCGTCGAGGATCGCCGCCCGGAGCACCTCCGGCGTCAATTCGTCCGGGGTCACCTCCGGGCACTTCGACTCGGGCCCCCGGGCCGGGGCCTCGGGCGCGGGAGCGACGTACTCGGGCCGCTCCGGCGGGTTCTTCAGGATGTCGGCACCGATCAGGTGACGGATCTGGCGCATCTCGCGATCCCGCTTCGCGTCACGGGGCTGCGCCTTCAGCTCCTCGAGCCGCGCGACCAGCTCGGCCCGATCTCTCTGCTGCGGCTTGCGCCGCCGACCGAAAAGACCCATCAGAAGGCGATCGGGACGTAGTTCTCGGGGTAGGCGGACGCACCGAAGAACCAGCTCTCGATCGCGTACCTGGGGTTGGGCATGCTCGGGTCCGAGCCCGTCTGGTGCATGAACAGGTGGTCGAAGATCAGCGCGTCGCCCGGATCGAAGATCGGGCGAGTGATGCCCCGCTCGCCGGCCGCCTTCTCCACGTTCTCCTGGGAGTTCATGAAGTCCAGGACGGCGCCCTCGCCACCCGTCTCGACCAGGTAGTCGAGCCGCTTCGGGACGATGTCCATGCTCGGGGCGACGTCGCCGCAGCGAGAGAGCGAAAGCCACACGTTGAGCGCCCGGATGTCATCGCCCATGAACCGTCCGTCCTGGTGCCAGCCGCCCGCGATCTCCGGGAGCGCCTTCCGCAGGGTGCACTTCTGGGCCGAGATCGCCGGCTTCTCGCCGAGGTAGCCCTCGATCACGGAACGCAGGTTGGCCCGCTCGAACTCGTCGAGCATGTCGAAGAGCATCCGCGGCGAATCGGCGGCCAGGACTCCCCCGCCTTCCTCGACCCACTCGCGCTCGGGGATCCGGAAGGGCTCCTCGGGAGCCATCTCGTCGTAGTAGCCATCGGGGTCGCGCTCGCCCTCGTCCATCTCCGCGCGGAGCTTGAAGCTCCGGTCGATGTCCGCGGCCAGGCCCAGGGCCCGGTCCTCGTCCATGAGGCCCCTGACGAGCAGGCAACCGGAATCGAGGATCGCCGTCCGGAGGACCTCCGGGGTCAGCTGGTCCGGGGTGATCTCGGGGCAGCCGGACTGCTCGCCCCGCGGCGGCAGGGGCGCGGCGGGCTCGGGGTAGCTCGGGTTGTCCGGCGCGTTGTTCAGCAGCTCGATTCCCGCCAGGTGACGGATCCGACGCAGTTCGCGCTCCAGCTGGGGATCGCGGTTCTGGCGGTTGGCTTCGGTGAGCAGGTCGATCGCCTCGAAAAGCTTGCCCTCGGCTTCCAGGCTGCGCGCCTCAAGGGTTTGTGGCAGGGGCTCCTCGACGGCGGTGTTGCTTTCGGCTTTGCGGTTCCTACGTGAACGAAAGAGCATTGATCTCCTGCCTGGTCATTGATCTCAGGGCTAGTAGTTTCTCTGATGCTTCCCCGGGATTCATCGCGGGAAACTACCAGTCTTCATCTATTTCCGATTACTTTGGCAGGGATTCCCGCGGCGGCGTGACCGGCCGCGGCGGCGCTTCAGACCGGCTTCGCCGGCACCCCCACGACGGTCGTCCCCGGTTCCACGTCCGAGACGACCACCGCGTTCGCGCCGATCTTCGCCCCGGCGCCGACCGTGATCGGGCCGATCAGCTTCGCGCCGGTGCCGACGTTCACGCCCGGGCCAATCGTCGGCCCCTGGATGTTCCCCGCCCGCAACCCGGCCGTGACCCAAGGGGAGAGCACGGCGCCGCTCTGGACCTCGACCAGCCCGTCGAGCACCACCTGGCCGTGGACGATGTACACCCCCGGGTGCATGAGGACTCCCGGGCCGATCGAGACCTGCGCGTTGCGCATCGCGAAACGGTGGAGGAGACGGGGAATCACGGGAACGCCGCGCCGGAGCAGGGCCGCCCGCAACCGGTACGAAACGTGGGCCGTGAAGGCGTCGCTGACCCACATCAGCCGGACGATCTGGAACAAAGTATCGAGGCCGGACCTGAACTCGGATCGTTCTCCGCGCTGGGCACAGGTCACCCGGGCATCCTCGACGACGGCCGTCCGGAATCCGGGGTTCCGTTTCTGCAGAGTCCGGAGGAACGCGCGCTTTTCTTTCGGTGTGGGTGATCCGCTCATCGGCGCGGCTGAGCCTATAGCCTGCGCGACCAGCCCATGAGCGAAGAAAACGCCGGAACCAATCCGATCCAGTGGGGCTACTCGCTGGAAAACGTCGCCGAGATCATGCAGCCGTGCCTCGAGGCACGGGGCACCACGACCCTTCTGGAAATCGGGTCCTTCGCCGGGGAACTGACCGAGAGCCTGCTCGGTTGGGGCACTCCCAAGGGAGTGAAGATCAGCACCGTCGAGCCGCTGCCGCCGCCGGAGCTCCGCGAAGTGTTCGAACGCCATCCGGAACTGACCCTGATCGAGGACACCGGCGTCGGGGCCCTGGACGGCCTGGACGAGCTGCCGGACACGATCATCATCGACGGCGACCACAATTACTACACGCTGACCAGCGAGCTGGACAAGATCGCGGAGAAGGCGGGCGAGGGCCCGCTGCCGCTGCTGATGTTCCACGACGTGTGCTGGCCGCACGAACGCCGTGACACCTACTACGCGCCCGATCGCGTCCCCGAGTCGGAGCGCCAGCCGCTCGGCCACAACTGCACCATCGCCCCCGGCAACCCCGGCCTGAGCGAGGGCGGGCTGCCCTTCGAGTGGGCGGCCGCCAGGGAGGGCGGGCCCAAAAACGGGGTTCTGACCGCGATCGAGGACTTCATGGAGAGGCGCGGCGGGCTGCGCCTCGCGGTCGTCCCGGTCTTCTTCGGATTCGGCGTCCTCTGGGAGGAGTCGGCCCCCTACGCCGATGCGGTCGCCGAGACGATCGCCCCGTACGACCGCAATCCGGTGATTGAACGGGCCGAGGCGAACCGGGTGGCCCTCCTGGTGCGGACCCACGTGGACGCCCAGACGATCCGCGAGCAGAACCAGCGCATCGCCGAGTACGAGGAACTGCTCGGCCGGATGCTGCAGTCCACCGCCCTCGGCATCGCCGAGCGGATCACGAAGATCCGCCAGCGCGGGAACCCGATCTTCACCCGCCAGGAGATCCAGGACCTCCTGGACAGGAAGTAGCCCCGCGGGTCACCCTCGAGCGAGGGCGACCCCTCAGAAGTGGGGGATCTCCGACTCCGACTTCTTCTTGCGCCGGAAGAAGTTGGAGATCGCCCTCAGCGGCTTGGTGATCTTCCAGCTGGTGCTGTTCAGGATCTCCTGGAGTTCGGCTTCCTTCGCCTCGTTGATCAGGTGGCCGGCGCCCGCGAGGGTACGGGCCGCGGAAGCCTCGGCCTCGGCGCGCCTCGCGCGATCCTCCCAGGATGTCCCCTCGGGTCCCTCGGGCTTGGGGAGCATGTGCTCCCACTTCTTCGCGAACGCGATGTGCGCGTTCACCCAGGTGTCCAGGTCGCTGATCAACTCGATCGAGTGGTGGTGGATCACCTTGAGATCCGCGGTCACGACCTTCTTGCCCTTCTCGCGGCACTGGTGGCAGATGTCGAAGTCATAGCCGTGGAGGGCGCCGCCGGTTATCTCGTCGAACCGGAGGTTCTTGATCGCCCAGGGCGAAAACGCGATGACGAAACCGTCGATCATGTCGACCTCGCCCAGCTTCGCGTAGGAGGGCGTGCTGCTCGACAGCCAGGTGAGCGCCGGGATCTCGCCGCCACCCAGCTCGTCGTACTTGTGCGTGAAGGAGGCCCAGGTGACCGAACCCTCCCACCAGGCGATGCTGCGGACGCCGACCGCGCCGGCGCACCCCACGAGACCGACGTCCGGGTCCTCGAACTCCTTGCGGATCTTCTGGATGAACTCGGGGTCGGTGATCTGCGCGTCCTGGTGGATCAGCACCAGGAACTCGAGATCGTCCCGCTTCGCCGCCTCGTCGAGGATCAGGTTGTAGCTCCGGAAAAGAGTTCCGGAGCTGGCGAAGCTGAACACCTCCGTGTCCGGCTCTCTGCAGAGTTCGATCCCCGGAGTGACGTACTTCTCGTACTTCTCCGGATCGGTAATGGCACTTCCGATCGCAACCACGGCGGCTGAAGATACCCGAGAGGTGACCCCCGGGCGCGGCCGCCGACGTGGAACGCACCCCGGCAGCCACGGTCGCAGGGCGCCCATCGCGATTCCTGTCAGGATGTCGCCGCATGGGCGAGGGACCGATAACGGGCGAACGGGTCAGTTCGGACGAAGGCGGCTTCAACCCGGCCTGGCAGCGGCATTCCTTCGCCTACGGGGCGATCGCTCCGGAGCTCGGTCCGGGCCGGGTGCTGGACCTCGGCTGCGGGGTCGGACACAGCTTCGATCGCCTCGCTCCCCGCGAGACCGTCGGGGTCGACATCAGCGCGGAGGCCCTGGAAGGACAGGACCGGGAGACCGTCCGGGCCGACATCCGCGCGGTGCCGTTCGAGGACTCCAGCTTCGAGTCCGTGATCTCGATGCACTCGGTGGAGCACGTACCCGACCCCGAACGGGTGGTCGCCGAGGCCGCCCGCCTGGTCGAGCCGGACGGGACCGTCGTGTTCGTGACCCCGAACCGGCTCACGTTCGGGCGGCCCGACGAGATCATCGACCCGTTCCACTACGTCGAGTTCGATCCCGACGAGCTGCGAGTCCTGTGCGAGGCCGCTTTCGAGCGGGTCGAGATCCGTGGCCTGTTCGCCTCGCCTCGCTACATGGAGCTGTTCCACGAGGAGCGCCGCACCCTGGACAGGCTGCTGCGACTCGACCCGCTGCGCCTCCGCCGGCTGGTGCCGATGCGCGTCAAGCAGCACCTGTACGACACGTTGCTCCGCTACTTCCGCAAGGATGATGACCCGCGCGCGGGCCTGATCGGCCAGGAGGACTTCGAACTCCGTACCGAGGATCTCGACCGGTCGTTGGACCTTTACGCGATATGCAGAGGACCGATCAAGTGAGCGAGACAGAGGAGAAGAGAGAAGACCCGAAGGTCGTGGTCGTGATGCCCGCCCGTCAGGCGGCCCAGACCCTCGAGGCCACCTTCTCCGAGATCCCGAGGGATGTCGTGGACGAGGTGATCCTGGTCGATGACTCTTCGACCGACGCGACGGTCCAGCTGGCTCGATCGCTCAACCTGAACGTGGTGTGGCACCCCCACCAGGTCGGCTACGGCGGGAACCAGAAGACCTGTTACCTCGAGGCGCTTCAGCGCGGTGCCGACGTGATCGTGATGCTCCACCCCGACGGCCAGTACGAACCGGGGCTGATCCCCAGCATGATCAAGCCGATCGTCGACGGCGAGGCGGACCTGGTGCTCGGCTCGCGCCTCCTGGTGCCGGGCTGGGCGGCGGCAGCCGGCATGCCCCGCTGGAAGATCATCGCCAACCGGTTCCTGACCACGATCGAGAACCGGATCATGGGAACCAGCCTCTCGGAGGCACACACCGGTTACCGGGCCTACTCCCGTGACCTGCTCCTCACCGTCCCCTTCCTGCGCAACTCGCTCGACTTCGTCTTCGATTCCGAGCTGCTCATGCAGGCCTCGCACATGGGGTTCCGGATCAGGGAGGTGCCCGCGCGGTGCCGCTACTTCGACGAGATGTCCTCGGTCGATTTCAAGACCGGGGTCGTGTACGGGCTGAAGACGTTGTGGGCCGGGTTCAGGCTGATCCTGCACCGGAACCGGATCCTGCCGTCCCGCAAGTACGTCAGCTGAGCGGCTCGAGGCGAACCACGGCGAGCCCGTCCGCCCCCCGTTCCACCGTGACGAGGCGGAACCGCTCGGCGATCAGCCGGAGGGCCTCGACCCCGATCGAGGTGATCCCGGCCTCCTCCGCGATCCTGGCCGCGTCGGCGTCCGGGTCGGCCCGGAGCGCCCGCCACGCCTCGAGGGCGGCGGCATCGACCAGCATCAACCGACCGGGTTCGAACCCGTCGACCCGGCGGGTGAGCTCTTCGAGGTGCGGCCCGGGCACCCAGCTGGCTTCCTTCGAGTCGGTTATCCCCAGCGCGTTGGCGCGACCCGACCGAACCAGGATGTTGACGTCGAGATCGGGTGCCGTCACCACCGCGGCCTCCCCACCCTCGGGGAAGTGCTCCTCGATCAGCCGCCGTCCCTCTTCCGCGCCCGGGACGAGTTCCGGCGGGTGCTTCAGACGCTGCCAGCGCTCGCCGGGAGTGGCCCCGCCGGGAAGCGCCACGGCCAGCACCGAGTCGGGGGCCCGGTCCCTGCTCGTGGGCCACGCGACCGCAACCAGGACCGCGGCGCCGAGCACCGCCGCCACCCCGACCGCCGAGCGGGCGAACCTTCCGAAACCACTCGACCGCTCGAACGCGAGCTCGAGCCAGAGCCCGGCCAGGAGCACGGCCGGCAAAGAGACGTAGGAAAGGATGTGCCAGAGGGACCGGTTGTCGAAGTAGCTGAAGAGGGCGATCCCGTAGGCGGTCAATGCCGCCAGTGCGATCAGCGTCGCGGGCCGGTCCCGAAGGACACCCCGGACCGCCAGGGCGATCACGCCCGCGGCGGATGCGAGATAGGCGAAGGCGACCGCGAGACCGGGGGAGAACGGCGCGAAGTCGTAGGTCAGGTCGCCGATGTCCCCGAGCAGGAACTCCCTGAGGTAGGTGAGGTACGCGCCCCAGTCCGGCAGGGAGCCGAACGCGACGAGGGTGAGCAGCGCGAACCCGATCTGGAAGGCCACCATCGATCCGAGGGTGAGCAGCGCCTCGCGGCCGAGCGCCCTCCAGCGCCGGCCGGGCTCCACCCGGACCAGGGAGACGAGGACGATTCCCGCCCAGGTCACGGACACGTACAGGAAAGACTCGAGGGCCCAGATCGAGGAAAGGCCCACGACGGCAAGGCAGGCGATCCGGAACGGCCGGGCGTGTTGCGGCCGGAGTCCCGCCGCCACCGCGAGCGGCACGAGGAGCATCGGCATTCCGAACCGGATCGCTCCGTGCTGGAGCAGGCTTCCCTGCGGGTAGGCGCTGCCCCAGGCCAGTGCCAGGACGCCGACGAGCAGGGTCGACGCGGCGAGAGCGCGTGACGTGCCGGCCATGCGGAGGGTGACGTATCCCGCGGCGAAACAGAGGGCGGTGAGGATCCCGTCGAGGAAACCGAGGGTGCCGTGGCTGATCGGCACCAGCTCGAAGAACGCCGCGATCAGGTAGATCGAGGCGACCCCGTACTGGGACACCGTCCCGACCAGCATCCCCTGGCCCTCGAGTACCTGGGTGGTGGCCCCGAGGAAGAGGTTCTGGTGGAACTGGAGGACGCGAGTGTCGAGGGCGGCGGTCGGGTCGGTCGCCGCGGCCTCGGGGTAGACGATCATGGTGTCGGGGACGGCGAGGAGCACCAGCAGCACCACGGCCAGGTCGAAGACCCGGCCCGCCCAGGCCGGCGGGGTAACCGAGCCCGGGCGGCCCTGGACCAGGGCCAGGGTGAGGAGCCCGAGCGCGGTCGCGGCGAGCAGCACCGACTTGTCCAGCGAACCCCAGCTCACCACCGTGGCCGCGGCCGCGAGGATCATCACGAGCGCCGCGGTCCAGACGGGCCGGGCGGAAAGGTCCGGCGGACCCGGCCGCAGGAAGACGACCGCCGAGACCGCCAGGCAGAGCAACCCGGCCAGCGCGGTCGCGACCGGCTGGTCGAGACCGGCCTCGACCAGGAGCCGGATCGCGACCAGACACGCGGCGAGGGATCCGATCGACACCGCGGCGGCCGTTTCGAAACGGGAGGGGTCACCGGAGTACCCCTCGAACCGTAACGCGGCCCAGGCGGAGGCCGGCAGGATCACCGCGAAGGCAAGGAGGTAGATCAGGGATTCGGCGTCCTGGTGCTGCTCGCCGAACGGCGGGATGTCCGCGCCCGGCATGAGCGCGAGCAGGGCCGGGGCCAGGACCAGGAACACGCCGCCCGCGAGGGCCGCCGCCGCGAGGGCCAGGACCACCGCCCGCCTGAAGGCTCCGGGCGATCCGTCGGTTCGGCTTCCCTGGGACACGGGGGGATCGTAGACGGCTCCGACCCGCGCTCGATCCCGGCGCTGGGTTCGCGGGTGCGGCGGACCTCAGCCGAGGGCCGACTGGCGCCAGGCGTTCAGGGCCCGGAAGTCGTGGATGGCATCGCCCGGCGGAACGGCCTCCCTGGCGGGCCGGATGTCGGTCGCACCCACCTTGTTCTCGACGCCGCCGTCCTCGCCGGGGGTCACCCGCCACACGCCGGCGCCCTCGCGGGCCGTGAAGACCTCGTCCAGTTCACCGTCCACGAAGAGCAGGCCGGTCTGGTCGTCGGCTCCGTACCCGGCCGGCATGCCCCGGCCGACTTCCGCCAGATACCTGGAGCGACGCTCGGGGTCGCGGTGATAGTGGACGCAGAGACTGCCCCTGAGCAGCCCCAGCCCGTCGGCCGGTTCGGGCCGCCCGGAAGAAGACGTGATCCCGGCTTCGAACCAGCACATCGCGCCGGCGCTCTGGCCGACCACCATCACGCCGCGCCCGAGGCATTCCTCGATCAGCTCGGCGATCCCGTGGGCGCGCCAAACGGCGACGAGATTGACGAGGCTGCCGCCGCCGACATAGATCGCGTCCTGCCCGAGCAGATGCCCCGCCACGTCGATCGGGTTGGCCCCGAGCCGGAACAGCGAGATGTCGCTCACCTCGCAACCCCGGCTTCCGAACGAACGCCGGAATCGAGCGATCTGGTCCTCGGGGTCGCCGGAAGCGGTCGGCAGCAGGCAGATCCGCGGCGACTCCTTTCCGGTGAGACCGACGATGTGGTCGCAGATCGCCTCGTTGCCGTCCAGCCGGTCGAACTCGTGGCCGCCCATCACCAGGATCCGGCCCTTCATCGGCCCGCCTCGATCGGAGTGGATGCCCAGGGGATCGGGGATTCCTCGACCAGAGGGACGTGGTCGGGTGACCCCAGGTACCGGGTGGCGAGCTGGGTCGTCTTGGGCCGGTCGCCCTTCAGCTCGATCCGGTAGGCTCGGGCCTCCGGTCGCGAGGCGACGACCTGTGCCAGTTCGGTGTCGATGAAGTGGAAGGCCGCCCCGTCGGTCGCCGCATATCCGGGCCGCAACCCCTCACGCAGTTTCTGTTCGAAGGCACGATGGGCGGGAGAGCCCAGCTCGAAATGGACCTGGTTCGACCAGGGGAGGAATCCGAGGCCGATCGTCACCTTGGTTTCCTTCTGGTAGGTCGTGACGCACTCGTCGAACCAGCAGAGCGAACCGGCCGAGAGGCCACACAGCACGATGCCTCGCTCCCACGCCTCCCGCAGGATCTTGTCGATGCCGTGGGCCCGCCAGACGCCGAGCATGCTGATCACGCTGCCCCCGCCCACGTAGATCAGGTCCTGCGAAAGGAGATGGTCCCGGATCGAGTCGGCCCCGCGCTCCCGCCGGAAGAGCGAAATGTGCGAGGCCTCGCCCCGGGTGCGGAAGGCGTTGTAGAAGCGCACCAGATAGTGGTCGGCGTCACCGGATGCGGTCGGCAGGAAGCAGACGCGCGGTTTCTTCAGCCCCGTCGCCGCCACCACGAAGTCGTCCAGGAGGGGATTGCCGGATTCCATGGAGAAACCCCCGCCGCCGAAAGCCACGATCTGTCTCCTCGTACCCATGGGGAGATGATTCCCGGCACCGGGTGACCGCCCTTTGGCCCCCGGGCCAGTTTCCGGCCCGGGCGATGCGTCGCTCGGAGAATCGCCCGGGGACCCGGAACAGCCGATCCGCCGGCGGGCGCGCCGTTGTGGGCGTAGGGACGAGGCTTGAGCCGAGCACATAGACTGCCTCGGCCATGCGTGAGAAGAACCCCGAGACCCACGAAGAGAAGCTCGAGTACCTGCGCGAGCTGCGAGACGCCGCCATCAACTCCGCCTCCGAGGCGGCCGTCGAGAAGCACCATGCCAAGGGCAAGCTGACCGCCCGCGAACGGATCGACATCCTGCTCGACCCGGGTTCCTTCGAGGAGCTGGACACCTTTGTCCGGCACCGCACCTACGACTTCGAGATGGACAAGCGGCGCCCCTGGGGCGACGCCGTCGTCACCGGCCACGGCACGATCGACGGCCGCAAGGTGTTCGTCTTCTCCCAGGACTTCACCGTCTTCGGCGGTTCGCTCGGTGAGGTGATGGCCGAGAAGATGTGCAAGGTGATGGACCTCGCCGCGAAGGTCGGGGCCCCCGTCATCGGTCTGAACGACTCGGGCGGGGCCCGCATCCAGGAGGGCGTCGTCTCGCTCGGCGCCTACGGCGACGTCTTCGCCCGCAACGTCGCCAGCTCGGGCGTGATCCCGCAGATCAGCGTGATCATGGGTCCGTGCGCCGGCGGTGCCGTGTACTCCCCCGCCATGACCGACTTCATCTTCATGGTCAAGGAGACCTCGCACATGTTCATCACCGGTCCGGAGGTCATCAAGACCGTGACCGGCGAGGAGGTCGAGTTCGAGGAGCTCGGCGGCGCGATGACTCACAACTCGAAGTCGGGCGTCGCCCACTTCGCGGCCGAGGACGAGCAGACCTGCCTCGAGGACGTCCGCTACCTGATGAGCTTCCTTCCGCTCAACAACATGGAGCAGCCCCCGCGCGTCCAGCCCACCGACGATCCCGACCGCGAGGACCCGGACCTGGACACCTTCGTGCCGGACGACCCGAACAAGCCTTACGACATGCGCCAGGTCGTCGCCAAGGTCGTGGACGACGAGGAGTTCTTCGAGGTCCACGAGCACTTCGCGAAGAACATCATCTGCGGGTTCTCGCGCCTGGACGGCCACCCGGTCGGCATCGTCGGCAACCAGCCGTCCTTCAAGGCAGGCGTGCTCGACATCGAGTCGTCCGAGAAGGCCGCCCGCTTCGTCCGCACCTGCGACGCGTTCAACATCCCGATCATCACCTTCACCGACGTGCCCGGCTTCATGCCCGGGACCGACCAGGAGTGGAACGGGATCATCCGCCACGGCGCCAAGCTCCTGTACGCGTACACCGAGGCGACCGTGCCGAAGCTGACCGTCGTCACCCGCAAGGCCTACGGCGGCGCCTACGACGTCATGGCCTCGAAGCACATGCTGGCCGACTTCAACTTCGCCTGGCCGACCGCGGAGATCGCCGTGATGGGCGCGGAGGGCGCCGTAAACATCATCTACCGGAACGACATCGCCAAGTCGCCCACGCCCGAAGAGCGGCGCGCCACGCTGATCGCCGATTACAAGGCCCACTTCGCCAACCCGTACGCGGCGGCGGAGCGGGGCTACATCGACGACGTGATCGAGCCGCGGCAGACCCGCCCGAAGCTGATCAAGGCCCTGCGTACGCTCCAGACCAAGCGGGTGGCGCAGCCCCGCCGCAAGCACGGCAACATACCGCTCTAGGTTTGAAAAGCGGAGAGTCTGCATAGGCTCTGCTTGCCATCGATCTAGCGCGGCTCTACAGGTACAGGTTCCGCGACGTCGACCAGGCGACCAGGTCCGAGGTGTGGATCCCGATCGCCCGGTACGTCCATGAACTGATGGGCCATCCGGCCAGGGTTCTCGACCCGGCGGCCGGGCGGGGCGAGTTCATCGGGTCGATCGAGGCGGACGAACGCTGGGCCGTGGACATGGTCGCCCACGACGGATCGCAGGCCTTCGAGGGCGTGAACGTGATCGTCTCGGAGATCATGGCCGCGGACCTGCCGGAGGGTCACTTCGACGGGGTCTTCGTCTCGAACTTCCTCGAGCACCTCGACAGCCAGGACGAGGTGTACGAGTTCCTCGTGAAGATGCGCACGGCGACCGCGACCGCCGGCAGGATCGCCCTGCTGGGACCGAACATCGCCTATTGCGCCCGCGAGTACTGGGACTTCGCGGATCACAAGGTCCCGCTGACCCACAACGCGGCGGCGGAGCACCTGTACATGGCCGGGTTCGAGCCCGAGCGGATCATCCCGCGTTTCATCCCGTACTCGTTCCGCAGCAGGCTGCCGGCAACCGGCGGCCTCGCCGCCGCCTACCTCGCCTTTCCTCCCGCCTGGCGGCTCCTGGGGAAGCAGTTCCTGCTGATCGGCCGGAAAGTGACGGAGCCGGCCACAAGAACCCGATCCGGGGCTCCTTTGTCGGGAGGAGCTAGGATGCCCGACTGATGAGCATCACGATCAGCCAGACAGCCACCGCCGAAGAGGCCGCGGCGATCGCGGCCGCGATCCAGCGCTTCGGCCAGGACACCGCCGTGGCGCCGCCCGCCGAGCCCGCGGGCATGGACCCGTGGCTCGAGGCTGCCCTCATCGAGGGCGTGTCCGCGAAGGAAGTCTTCGGCCCCGGGCAGCCCTTCGGCACCTTCTGATCGGCTGCCGACCCTCTCGCACTGCCGCCCCCGAGCAAATACCATCGGAGGCGAAACCAACCGAGGAGGAGTTCATGGCGGTAGTCAAGATCATCGAGCTGGTCGGCAGCTCCCGGGTATCCACCGATGATGCGGCGCAGCAGGCCCTGAAGCAGGCCCAGGACTCGCTCCGGAACATCCGTGCCGTGGACATCGTCTCGACCGGGATCCGCGGGGAGAACCTGGACGAGTACAGGGCCCACGTACGGGTCGCATTCCTGATCGAGGGCAAGGACGTCACCTGAATCGACTGGTAGGTAGGCAGAAGGAGCTCGAGGCCCTCGACCGGCTGGTCGCCGAAGCCGGCGAGGGCGAGTTCCGTCTGGTCCAGTTCGAAGGCGAGCCCGGGATAGGAAAATCCCGGCTGTTGGGGGAATTGGCCCCAGGGTCGCTGCGGAGGCGCGGGTAACCGCTCCGGACCTGGCCGCACCCTGGTGCGATTCCGCCTTGCGGATCATGCCGCCGGGACATCCCCGGTTCAGCCTGCGGGTACTCGGAGCGAAGGCCGCCGCCTCCGCCGCCACCGGCCGGTTCGGGGATGCCCTGGAAGCGATGGGGGAGGCGATCGCGTACGTGCCCGAGGAGGGCGTCGAACAGCGGATCATGCTGGAGACCGCCTGCGCCCAGCTGGAGGAGCTCCTCGGCAACCACCAGGTTGCCCATTCGCGGCTCGTCACCCTGCTCGAGGAGCTCGAGGGCCACAGCTCGATTCACGCGATCGAAGTGAAGATGCACCTCGCCAACGACTCCTTCCTCCGCAACGACTTCACCGAGATGGACCTGTGGTCGGCCCGGGCGCTGGAGGACGCGCACGAGCATCCCGACCCGGAATACCTTGCCGTCGCCCAGGCGACGCGGGCCCTCTGCACCGCGTTCGCCGGCCCACTCTCCGAGGCCCGCGAATGCGTGGACGCCGCCGCCGCGGCCTACGACACCTTCGACGAATCGCAGCTCGCGATGAACGTGGACGGCCTGGTCCGGCTCGCCGAGGCCGAGCTCTACCTCGAACGTTTCGAAGATGTGATCCGGCACGGAACGCAGGCGATCGAAGCGGCGCGCCGTACGGGGCAGAGCCGGCACTTCCCGGCGCTGTACCCGGCCGTCGGGACGGCCGCCAGCAACATGGGCCGCTTCGATCTGGCCCGCGAAACCATGGACGCGGCGATCGACGCCGCCCGCCTTTCCCGGAACGATCACGCCCTCGGTTGGAGTCTGTTCACCAGGGCCATGGTCTCCCTGCTGCAGGGGGACATCGACGAGGCCGACCGGCTCAGCGCCGAAAGCATGGAGGTGGTCGGGAAACTCGAGTCCGGGGTGGTGAAGGTCTGGTGCGGGGTGATCCGCGCCGCCACGCTCGAGGCCCGGGGACGCCGGGAGGAGGCCCTCGCCCTGCTCACCGGGTCCGCCGGCGGGGAGGCGCTGGATCTGATCCCCGGGAGCTGGAGGACCGGCTTCCTGCTCCTCGAGATGGAACTCCTGCTCGGCCTGGACCGCAGGGAGGACGCCGTCAGGATCTACGAACTGGCGGAGGCGCGGGCGGCCGCGTTCGACAACCCGCTCGCCGTGGCCCACGCCCGCCGCGCCCGGGCCTCCATGAGCCTGGCACAGGGCGATCCGGAGCTGGCGATGAGGATGGCCCGCGAGTCCCTCGCCCGGGCGGAGGAAGCGGGCGCGCCCCTGGAGGCGGGAGCCGCCCGCATGGTCCTGGCCGGGGCGACCGCCGCGACCGGGGACCGCGATGCGGCGATTCCCGAACTGGAGACGGCGCTCGAGTCCTTCAGCGAGCTCGGGGCCGAGCGCGGCCGGAAGATGTGCGAGCAACTCCTGCGGGCGATGGGCAAGTCGATCTACCGCCGTTCCGGGTCCGGTAGCGGCGAGACCGGCATCGGGTCGCTCACCCGGCGCGAACGCGAGGTGGCGGGCCTCGTGGTGGATCGACAGACCAACAGGGAGATCGCGGAAACCCTGTTCCTGAGCCAGAAGACCGTCGAGACCCACCTGCGGAACATCTTCGCCAAGCTGGGCGTGTCGTCCCGTGTCGAGGTGGCGAGGATGCTCGAGCGGCAACCGGCCTGAGGGAAGATCAGGGTGCTCCCTGATGTGGGGAACACGGGCCGGCCCGATCATGGAGCCATGGCCCAGTTCATCATCCACCACAAACACGAACCGTCCGAATGCGCCGCCTCGATCGCAGCCTGGCACGGATTCACGAGTCCCCTCCGCGGCAAGCCGACCCCGTCCGCCTGTCTCTTCGGCGGCCACCAGACCTGGTGGAAGGTGGAGGCCGAGGACGCCGACGGGGCACTTCGCCTGTTG
>Ga0182743_1001043_pt1 | contig 29389 bp, 37 predicted proteins | sample eDN3rd30CKraftOP_FD_128522 | JGI IMG/M metagenome (GOLD analysis project Ga0182743, IMG submission 128522) | Enriched Organic Plus compost microbial communities from Emeryville, California, USA - eDNA 3rd pass 30_C Kraft OP (version 2) (version 2) ... | reverse complement strand
GCGGTGTTGTTCATCGCCAGCATGGAAAGCATCATCACCGAGGGCAGCACGTTGAACTGGATGGTGGCGATCCAGAACCCGCCCATCAGCGAATCGAAGAGCACGAAACGCCGCTCCAGCTCCTTGGGCCGCGGCGAACGCGAAGTGATCTGGTAGGCCATCAGCGGCCACAGATAGCAGAACCACAGCAGCAGCCCCCACAGCCACGGCGAATGCCCCTTCCCCCAGAGCACACCGGCGACACAGAAAAACCCCACGGCCAAACCCACCGCGCGCGGCAAAAGCACGCGCTGGGCATAGGAACGGCTGAACCTGGCGGACTCACTCGACAACTTCACGACCATTCCTTGCTGACTTGGCAACACCGCCCATACAAACGGGGCACCACTGGCCATTCGACGAAGAACCGCGGCAATGGCGACAGCCGCTGGAGTACGAGGGTCCGCTATCGCGTCCTGCTCAGGATTTTCGCCTTCACTTTACGCATCACCTTCGTCACCGGCCTCAACAGAGGACTCTCATCGAAGACGGATCGCGCATGTATGTCCGTTGGCGAGGGCCGCTGATAACCGAGGCTCAAGGTGAAGTAGTAGGCCTGGATATCGCTGTTCTGCTGCATGAAGGTATTGAGGGCACCGTCATAATGCATCGGCCCGCCATCGGGATGCCCCGGAGGCCGTTCCAGTATGCGATGCAGGAAGCGCACCAGCCTGTCGATGCTCCGTCCATTGACGGCATAGAAGTGGGCCAGCAGCATCGGCTTCTCGACCCTGGCCCAGGCGGCCCCATTCACCTCTCCCCTGAGCGGACAGCCTAAGTAGGCGATATCCCAATCCAACCGCTGCAAGGCCTCCACAGCCCGATGCCCATACTGCGAAATGTGCCTGGAGAACTGAATGTCGTCCTCCAGAACCAGCACATTGCCCACTGCAGAACGCGACGCCTCCTCGAGCACTCCCAGATGGCTGAGGAAGCATCCCCGCGCCCCGGCACTCGGAAAGCCCTCGGCCTCGGCCGGCGCAAGCGCCTCGAAGAACCGCACCTTGGCGGTATCGATCTGAAAGCCGTTGCGGGCGAATTCCTCGATGGTTTCCTGGCGCCGGTCCCGTCTTGCGGGCACATTGATTATGCGCGCACTGTCGAAATGGTCGACCACATTCACTTTATTGACTCCTGCCAGCCCCGAGCGAATCACGTCCATGCCTGCCGCGATGGCTCTCAGCCATCACTCCCAGCGTAGCCGCGGAAAACGCAAGCGCAACATGCAGAGCGGGTAGGTGCTGCCAGCCAGGGGGTGCCTTCAGCGGGGTAGTCGGTACACCGAGAGTCCGAGCACTCCGGAATGGCTGGCCAGGGCTGAGGCTCCTCAGCCCTGGCAATGGGTCAGGCCATTCAGGGCAGTGACGCAGACAGCAAAAGGCCCCGCCGAAGCGGGGCCTTTGCCAGAGATGGTGCCGGTAAGAGGAATCGAACCCCCGACCTTCTCATTACGAAAGCGATTTAAACCTTAATTGATTCAGGTAGTTACCAACAAAATCAGCAACTTAGCGTCTCATTGAGTCCGATTAAGATGGCCCGTATAGTGGGTTTTGCACCCACCACGCACCCACGGGAAGCCATGAAAGCCAAGCTGACTCAGAGCCTGCTGAACTCCCTGCAGAAGACCGGCACCACCTATGAGGTTCACGATACCACCGTGGTTGGCCTGTTTGTGCGCGTCACAGCGAATGGACACAAAGCCTACGTGCTGAGGTGGGCCAGGGGGAAAAAGCGCACCTTGGGCCGCGTAGGCGTCCTGACGCTTGACCAAGCTCGCAAGGAGGCACTGCAGGATCTGGCCGAAGCCCGCGAACACGGCGAGCCCCTGGCCGTCGCTCTGGGCCGGAAGAACTCCACCACCCCAACTCTGCGCGACTTTATCGACGACCACTATTCGCCGTGGATGGACACCCACCTGAAGAGCGCCAGCAAGACGCTGAACCTGATCAACGTGGGCTTCGCCGAGATCATGAGCAAGCGCCTGACCGAGATCACCCAGCGCGATCTTGAGACGCTGCGCATCACCTGGCAGGCGGCAGGCAATACCGACAGCACTGCGAACCGCAAAATGGCCTCGCTGCGTGGCGCCCTGTCCCGGGCCGTGGAGTGGGGATTCCTCGTGGACCATCCAATGGCACGCCTGAAACAGATCAAGACTGACCGGGCCAGCCGCGTTCGCTACCTCCTACCCGACGAGGAAAAGCGCCTGCGCCAGGCTATGGATGACCGCCAAGAGTCGATCCGAGCAGATCGTGACAGTGCAAACCTTTGGCGCACCGAGCGCAAGAAAGATCTACTGGCCGACCTGCGAGAAGTGCTGTTCGTCGATCACCTCAAGCCTCTGGTGCTGCTCTCGGTGAATACCGGCATGCGCCGTGGCGAAGTATTCAACCTGACTTGGGCCGATATTGACCTGACCAATAAGCTGGTCACTGTCGAGGGCGAGGGTGCGAAGTCGGGCCAGACGCGACATATCCCGCTGAACAAGGAAGCTCTGGAGACTTTGAAGGGCTGGCGGAAACAACATTCCAAGGAAGTCGGTTTTGTATTCCCGGGCAAGAAAGGCGAGCGCCTGGATAACGTGAAGAAGTCCTGGGATGGTCTATTGAAGCTCGCCAAGGTAACAGGCTTCCGCTGGCACGATCTGCGCCACACGTTCGCGTCGAAGTTGGTTATGGCTGGCGTGCCCCTGAACACTGTACGGGAACTGCTGGGGCACTCGGATATTGCGATGACGCTGCGCTATGCCCACCTAGCACCGGATAGCAAGGCTGCCGCAGTTGAGCTCATTTGAGAGCATTTTGAAGTTTTAGAACTTTCACAGCTTCGGTGATTTCTTCAAAGGATGTTTCACCATCATCCTCGCCAAGCTTCTTAGCTAGAAGCTCCCATATCTGGAAAGCACCACCGCTAACGTTCTGAATGTCCTCCAAAGTGATAGGAACAACGCTTCCCTTCTCGGCAAGCTCTTCGGACTTTTGGTAAATCAAATCCCTAGCGTAAGCGATTCTAGCCCTATTAAGCTTGAACCTTGCTATACGCCCTTCTTTATCCGTCTCATAGATCTCTATAAGCAATGGATTAGATTTAACAACAGTCCAAACACAATACTCTTCGTAACTAAGCAAATGCTCCGCGTGAAGCCCTAAATATATTGTTTTCTCTAGATCATCAGGGCTCCAAACCTTGTCAACCAATTGCTGCATCGAGCCTTTGCCTGCCCCGGTTACAACCGTCTGATTGCTCATTGCCCTCTGAACAGCCCACTCAATCACGCCCGCAAGAGTTCTTTTCTGCTCCCTGGCGAGCAGCTCTATCGCGAACTTAGTTTTCGGATCGAGGCGCAATGTCAGCGTCTCGGTTTTCTTCGGGGCGGGTTCTTTCTTGGCCATCTGGCACCTCCTGATGCGCTGAGGATGAATCATACCAAGCAAGCTATCAACAGGCATCGTGTATGTCTATTGACACACAACGAGCCAGATGACTAACCTTTCCTCACTGGCCGCTAGACCCCGGCCAGCCAGGAGAGCCATCTATGAACCAAGCAGCAACCGCCTCCCCGCTCGCCGTCGGTCCCGAAGAGGCCGGCCGGATCAGTGGGCACACCCGTTCCGCAATCTACGAAGCCATCGCCCGCGGCGACCTGCTGAGTTTCAAGTCCGGCAAGCGCCGGCTGATCCTCATCAAGGAGCTGGAGGCCTGGCTGAATCGCATGGCGAAGGAGAACGCACGTTGACCATTCGCCTCTTCGATCACGCTGGCGCTGTACTCGGCCAGCTCCACCTGCCGGCGTCCACCCGCCTGGCAGATCTCGCAACTCTTCGCATCCTGGGTGCCACCCGGGTGGAGGTAATCCAATGAACACTGTGGAAAGCATCGCCGACGACGGCATCGAGCACGCCCGTTATTGCACTGAGCAAGCCCGCTGGCTCAATGCCTTTGGTACGTCCATCTGCGACGCACTGGTTGGCGGTAAGGCCAGCCCCGAGATCCGTGCAGAGCGCGCCAAAGAGCTGTCCAGTCTGATCTGCTACCTGGCCTACGACCTCACCCACTACTCGGAGCGCCGCGCCTCCGAAATGGAGAAGGAGCTCGCCGCTATGCAAGCGCAAGGTGGTGCGGAATGAACATCCATCCCTTGGGCCATGAGTCCGCGAGGCTTATGAGCGAAGCCGGCTACGCCGTTGACGTGATCAGCAAACTGATCCTTGAGGACCAGTGCCGGAAATCTGATCGCGACCGGGAGGGTTATCTCAGCGACTACGACCTTGGCGGGCTGCTCGCAGCACTCACCGTTGCCGGTCAAAGTCTGCAGGAATGTGGAGAGCGATTCCGCGAGTTCCTGCAGCACTCGGAACAGTCCGAAGTGGCCACGACGGCGACGATTGAAGGGCGTGACAAGGAGAGCGCGCAGTGATGAAGGAGGGAGAGAAGAGTGCCCAAAGCGGAGTTGCACCTCCGCCCGGGCAGTACACATTGGTTGGCACCAAGTGAGGTTCAAACTATGGCATCACACTCGTCCACTGAGCAAGACCGCAAAATGATGGAGGCGCTGCGCAAAGGCCCCATCACCACCCTGGAGGCGGCCAACGACCTGGATATCGTTCACCCGCCGAACACGATCCGCCGCCTGCGCAACAAAGGGCACGAGATCATCACGCACTGGACCTACCAGGCTACCGACCCCGGGCGTCCGCCCCACCGGGTAGCTAAGTACGTCCTGCTGCGCGAAGCGTCCTAAGCGTGATCGACTGGCGGGCTTCGGCCCGCTGGTTCCTGCCTGCGAGCTGATGAATGGCGAAGAAAGCCAAACCGAAGATTGATTGGGGTCCGATGGGCGCCTTCGTGATCCCGAAGGCCCTGATGGCGCACCCTGATTTCCGCGACCTGTCTCCGTCTGCACTCAAGGTTCTGATGGTGCTCGGCTACCAGCTCAACGGGCGCAACAACGGCGACTTGTCCGCCACGCACGTCATGCTCCAAGAGTGGGGCGGGATGGCGAAAGCCACACTGGTGGCTGCCCTGAAGGAGTTGCAAGAACGCAACCTGATTATGAAGACCCGAACCAACTACAAAGGTCGGGACGGGGCTCGCTGCGCCCTGTACGCCGTCACCTGGGCGCCCATCGATGAATGCCCCGGCAAGATGCTGGAAGCGGCTCCCACCATCACAGCACCGCGCAAACTGTCCCTCTGATTTTGATTTTTACCAGGTTCAAAAATTGAACTCATACGGTTCAAAAAATGAACCCTTCCATTCCGGTTCCGTCTGGTTAGTTTTTTGCCCCCGGATAAGGGTTCAAAAAATGAACCGTTATCGGCCATTTTCGGGGTTTTGTAGGTTCAAAAAATGAACCCCCTTATAAATTACCACCTGCTACGGTGACTGTTCACAGCACGAAATAGCCCCACGGGTGCTAGTGCCTCGTCAAACGCCACAAACCACTGGAGGAAACTCATGTCCATCGAACGCCCGAAGGGTATTCCCATCGCTGTAGGCCACCGCATTGTCAAAGATGACCAAGAGCCTCAAATCGACCCCTATGGCTTGGCAATGATTGAATCGCTGTGCGGCAGGCTCCAGACCTTGCACTTCGCAGAAGACGACGAGGTACTTAAGGAGAAGCTGGGGCACGCGATGGAGTATGCCGAGAGCATCGTCGATCGCTACAGCTAACGCGCCCTGTGGCCTAGTGTGGCACCGAGTGCCACACCGTGGTGGAAACGCCAGCCGTCCCAAAGGTCCGCGTTTCAAATGCTACCCTTCCGAACTGCCGTTTCAAACGGAACTTGGAACCCAGTGCTAACCGGCTGGGTTTCTCCTGGGTTTCCGCCCCGGATTGGAAAGTGGGCAGATCCGCACCTTTTCCTAAAGGTCGGAATCCCGGCTTTAGAGGAAGTAAGCTTGATCCTCATTCAGGAGAGAAAACCGCTCCACAACGCCGCCGCCAGCGCGCCTTGCCCTCGCTTCCTTTTGAAAGGGAAGCGAGCCCAGTTCCTTCCAGAACGAAACGTGTACGCCTGGTGACGATGGCTGATACCGGAAAATCCGGCGTCAAAAGTGACCCCACCTCACCTTTAAATCCCTCTGATCCGAGGTATTTAAATCCCCGGGTTTCGGGGTATTTGCCGATCCCCCAACGCTCGCGCCAATACCATTCGTCGGGAAAATTTCCGCGCAATCGTGCTCCCAAATCCCATTGAACAACACCGGACAACGCTCGCTTTCATCGCACTCTAACTGTATGGATTTACAGTAATCAGCCTTTTATGGTGGCCCTAGGAAAACCCCTTTCCTGCCACCTCTAGAGGCTTACCCGACATGAAGTTGCACCAACTCCGCGAGCAGCGCACCGCCAAGGTCGCCGCAATGAAAGACCTGGTGGAGACCGCTGCCGCTGCTGGCCGCGACCTGACCGCCGATGAATCCACCAAGTTCGACACACTGAAGGCTGAAGAACGCGCCCTGTCCGCCAGCATCGAGCGCCACGAGCACTTGGCCAGCCTGGAAGTCCGCACCGCTGCCCCGGTCGGCAAGGACACCGCCGAGAACCTGGAAGGCCGCGTGTCGCTGCTGTCCGTCCTGCGTGCTGGCATGGAAGGCCGCAGCTTGGCCGGCGCCGAGGCCGAGTATCACCAAGAAACCGAGCGCCGCACTGGTCGCAAGGCCGAGGGCGTATTCGTGCCCATGGGCCTGCTGGAGAAGCGCGCCAACACCACCAGCACCGCGCCGGAACTGGTGCCGACCGACCACCGCGCCGACCAGTACATCAACCCGCTGCGTGAAGCCCTGATGGCCCGCCGCCTGGGCGTGCGCGTGCTGTCCGGCCTGCGTGGCAACGTCGTGATCCCGAAATTCGGCAGCGGCCTGGAAACGGGCTGGGTAGCCGAAGGTGGCGCAGTACCGGAAGGCGAGATGACTTTCGGCAATGTCGCCCTGTCGCCCAAGCACGTCGGCGGCAAGACCGAGATGAGCCGCCAGCTCATCCAGCAGTCCAGCCCGGATATCGAAACCCTGGTGCGTGAAGACCTGGCCTTCCTGATTGCCAAGCAAATCGACCGCGCCATCATCGCCGGCAGCGGCGCCAGCAACGAACCGCGCGGCATCATCAACACCGTCGGCATCCAGACCGGCAACCTGGCCACCCTGGATTGGGCCAGCGTCATGACCATGGTCCAGCAGTTCGAGGACACCGAACTGACCAGCGCCACCTGGCTGACCACCAGCACCGCGAAAACCAAGCTCGCCACCACCCTCAAGGCAGCCGGCTTGCCCGGTTATCTGTTGGAAGGCGGCCAGGTAGGCGGCTACCCGCTGCACGTCACCCGCCAGTTTGCCGCCGACAGCAACGGCGATTCCCCGGTGCTGCTGGGCGACTTCAGCCAGGTACTGCTGGGCGTCTGGAGCGAGCTGGACATTCTGGTGAACCCGTTTGCCGAACCGGCCTACAGCCGAGGCGGTGTGCAGGTGCGCGCGATGGCCACTTGTGACGTGGCCCTGCGTTATCCCGAAGCCTTCGTGCTGGCCGAGGCGTAACCATGGAACGGCGAGCATTCGACATTGTGCAGAAAGGCCGCACCCTGACCGGGTACGCGGCCCGTTTCAACTCCGAGGCGAACATCGGCGACTTCGTGGAAGTGATCCGCCCCGGTGCCTTTGCGCGAACGCTCGCCGCCCCTTCTGCCGCGAACATCCGCGCGATCTACGAGCACGACGACAAGGCACTGCTTGGCCGTGTCGGCGCCGGCACCCTGCGTCTGTCCGAGGATGAAAACGGCCTGGCCTTCGAGCTTGACCTACCTGACACCACCCACGGGCGCGACCTGGCCGAGCTGGTGAAACGTGGCGATGTGGCCGGCTGTTCGTTCGGCTTCATGGTCGCCAAGGATTCCTGGCAGCCCGGCCCACTGCGTGAGCTGCGCGACGTGGACTTGATCGAAATCACCCTGACGGCTCGCCCGGCCTACGACAGCACGAGCGTGTCGCTGCGCTCGCTGGCGTTCGGTCGCCTGAACCTGGCCCGCCGTTATCTGGAGGCCATCGCGTGAAGTTTCCCTGGAGCAAGAAGCGCGAAACCCGCGCCGACCACTTCGACCCGTATTGGTCGCAATTCCAGTTCGGGCAAAACACTGCCGGCGTTCACGTTGACCACCGCAGCGCCGAGGGTGTGAGCGCCGTCTATGGCTGCGTGTCCGCGATTGCCGAGACGGTGGCCAGCCTGCCGCTGGACGTGTACCGCCGCACCGACGACGGGCGCGAGAAGGCCCGCAACCATCCGCTGTATCACCTGCTGCACGACGCGCCGAACGATTGGCAGACCGCCTTGGAGTTCCGCGAGTTGCTGCAACGGCACGTCCTGCTGCGCGGCAATGGCTATGCCCGGATCGTCTGGAATGGCGCTGGCCGTGTCGAAGCACTCAAGCCCCTGCACCCGGATAGCGTCACCGTCCTGGCCAACGCCAGCAGCGACCGCCTGCTGTACGACGTGACCGACCGCAACGGCAGGCTGACCCGCCTGACCGCTGACGATGTGCTGCACCTGCGCTTCCACTCCGATGACGGCGTGCTGGGTCGCTCCCCTATTCAGGTGGCACGCGACACCATCGGCCTGGCCCTGGCTGAGCAGACCCACGGCGCCAAGATGTTCGAGCAAGGCACCAAGTTGTCCGGCGTCATCGAGACGCAACCCGGCACCACCAAGGAACAGGCCCGCCAGATTCGGGAGAGCTGGGCCGAGGGCTACGGTTCCGTGTCCAACCACGGCAAGACCGGCGTACTGCCGCAGGGCGCGAAGTTCAACACCGTGTCCATGACCCTGGAGGATGCCGAGTGGATCGAGGCCCGCAAGCTGTCGGTCATCGAGGTTTGCCGCCTGTTCCGCTGCCCGCCCGTCATCGTGCAATCCATGGAGAGCGCGAACTACTCCAACAGCGTGGAGCTGGCCCGCCAGTTCGTCACCCTGACCCTGCGCCGTCACCTGATTGCCTGGGAGCAGGCCATTAACCGCACCCTGTTGGGCGGCCCGTTCTTCTGTGAACACAACGTTGAAGGTCTGCTGCGTGGCGACTCGACCACCCGCGCCGAGTTCTATCAGCGCGGCATCGAGGACGGCTGGTTGCTCAAGTCCGAGGTGCGCCGCCTGGAGAACCTGCCCGCTATCGAAGGTATCGACGCAGTTAACACCGAGGTTAACGAGTGATGAAGAAGCGCCGGACGTTAAGTCTCAACAGCGCCGCCTGGAAGCGCCTACGCGCCGAGGTGCTGGCCGATGAGCCGCTGTGCCGCATGTGTGCCGCCCGTGGCCTGGTAGTCGCTGCCACTGATGTTGACCACATCCAAGATAGCCGCGACGACTACAGCGACGACAACAGCCGCGCCAACCTTCAGCCCCTGTGCCATGAATGCCACTCCCTCAAGACCGCCCGCAGCATGGGCAAGAGCGTGACGCTCGGCTGTGACGTGTCCGGCCTGCCCGTCGATCCCGCGCACCCGTGGAACCTCGAAATATCACCAGCAACCGAGGACGGGAAGACCGCGCCCGACCTGCTCTCTTATCGCTAACTGCCATGAAGACCACGCCCCGCCGCCCCCGCTCTGACAGCGCCAAAGCCGCCACTGCCGCCGCCCAGGCCGCCGCCCTTGGGCCGATTGCGCCGCCTGCCTGCGTGCGTGTGTGTGATCGCTCTCGGCCCTTCTGGGATGCCATCGTGCTTGCCCGCCCCCGCGACACCTGGACGGAAGCCGACCTGATCTTGGCTGCGAGCCTGGCTCGTGCCTATGCCGATATCGAGCATTTGCAACAGCGCATCGACGATGACGGCCTGCTGCTGGACGATGGCAAGCCCAACCCGGCGTGCGACCTGCTGGACAAGATGACCCGCCGCGCGCTGGCTACCGCTCGCCAGCTCAAGGTGGACACCATCGCCACCGTGGGCAAGGCGCAGGATATCCACAAGGGAGCGGCCCTGGAGCGCACCGCTCGCACCCGCCTCGATGACGATCTGATTCCGACGCTGGGGACTGTGCAATGACTCGCGCCGAGAAGATCATCGCCTTCATCGAGCGCTATTGCGTGACGCCCGAAGGTGCCGACGTGGGCAAGCCGCTGGTGCTGGCCGAGTTTCAGCGCACGTTCATCCGCGACGTGTACGACAACCCGGCTGGCACCCGCCGCGCCATCCTCAGTGTGGCCCGAAAGAACGGCAAGAGTGGTTTGATTGCCGGCCTACTGCTGGCGCACCTGGTCGGCCCGGAAGCCAAGCAGAACAGCCAGCTAGTGTCCGGTGCGATGAGCCGCGACCAGGCCGCCCTGGTGTTTAACCTGGCCGCCAAGATGGTTCAACAGTCCGAGGGCCTGAGCCAGATTGTGCGCATCGTGCCGAGCGGCAAGCGCCTGCTGGGGCTGCCCCTGAATACCGAGTTCCGCGCCCTTGCCGCGGATGGTAGGACCGCGCATGGATTGTCCCCGGTGCTGGCTATCCTCGATGAGGTGGGCCAGGTACGCGGCCCTCAATCCGACTTCGTGGACGCCATCATTACCAGTCAGGGCGCGCATGCTGACCCGCTGCAGATCGTCATCAGCACCCAGGCCGCCAACGATGCGGACTTGCTGAGTAGCTGGATTGACGATGCCAGGGCCAGCAGCGACCCGCGCATCGTCTGCCACGTCTACGAGGCCCCGAAGGGCTGCGACCTGCTGGACGTGGAAGGCTGGAACGCCGCGAACCCTGCCCTTGGCCTGTTCCGCTCCCTGGACGATCTGCGCGAGCAGATGACCCAGGCAGCCCGTATGCCGAGCATGGGCAACACCGCCCGCAACCTGCTGCTGAATCAGCGTGTCAGTCTCGACAGCCCATTCATCAGCCCGGACGTGTGGGCAAGCTGTAGCGGCGATCCTGAGCCGTTCGACGGCCCGGTGTATGGCGGCCTCGATCTCTCCGCCCGTACCGACCTCACAGCTCTGGTGCTCATTGGCAAGGTGGCCGGTAAGTGGCAGGTGCGCCCCTTCTTCTGGACGCCCGAACAGGGCTTGTACGACCGCGCCAAGCGCGACCGTGCGCCCTATGACGTGTGGGTTCGGCAGGGCTTCATCCGCACCACCCCGGGGGCGACCGTTGACTATGAGGCCGTCGCCCTGGATGTGGCCGAGATCCTGGCCGACTTGGATGTGTCCGCCATCGCCTTCGACCGCTGGCGCATCGACCTGCTGAAGAAGGAGCTGGAACGCATCGGCCTGGAACTGCCGTTGGTGCCTTACGGCCAGGGCTTCAAGGATATGTCCCCGGCCCTGGATGCGCTGGAGGCCGAGCTACTGAATGCCCGAATTGCCCACGGTGGGCAACCGGTGCTCACGATGTGCGCCGCCAACGCCGTGACAACTCAAGACCCAAGCGGCAACCGGAAACTGGATAAGTCGCGCCGCACCGGGCGCATCGACGGCATCCAAGCCCTTGCTATGGCCTTCGGTGCCGCGCAGTCCGCCGAGGCCCCCATAGAAATTGATACAGAGGTGTTTTTCGTATGACCCTGGAAGAAGCCAAAGAGCACCTGCGTGTCGTCCACGACCTGGAAGACGACCTGATTCAGACCTACCTCGATGCGGCTCTCGGGCACGTTCAGATCTACCTGGGCGACGACCTGCCTGATCCTCTGCCGAAGCCGGTAGAAGCCGCCGTGCTGTTGCTGATGGCCGACCTGTACCTCAACCGTGAGCGCCAGGTGGACCGCGTGCTGAGCGAGAACAGCGCCTATGCCCTGCTGCTCAACCCCTATCGCTCCATGAGCGTGACGGAATGAACGCCGGTCGCCTTCGCCATCCGCTCAACCTGCAGCGCGTGGAGGTAGTACAAGATCCCGTCACGGGTGAAGTGATCGAAGATTGGGTGACTGTGAGCAGGGAGTGGGCCAGCATCGAGGGCGTGTCAGGTCGCGAGTTCCTTGCCGCCAGTGCGGAACAGGCCGAGACGACCTATCGCATCACCATTCGCTTCCGCGATGACCTGGACGCCACCTGGCGCCTGGTATCGGGAGCGACCACTTACGGAATCGAAGCGATCCTGCCAGGCAATCAACCCGTCTGGCTGGTGCTTATGTGCAAGACGCTCTAACCGCTGCCCGTGCGGCCCTTCGGGGGTTACGGGACGGGGAATAGTCGTGAGTCACCCGTCATGAAAGAACCGCGACAGCTTGCAGGCAGCCCTCCTTCCGGCATCTTGTCGGAGCCGTGGCAAGCAATCCAGCCCGCGCTTGGGCACAAAAAAGCCCCGCCTGACGAATCAGAGCGGGGCTTTTTCTTGGACCTTTTGCACCCACCCTGCACCCACAGCGTCTGAAGGTGCAAGGTACTGAATGACTGAAAGGCCCGGTTTTACTGGTGCCGGTAAGAGGAATCGAACCCCCGACCTTCTCATTACGAATGAGCTGCTCTACCGACTGAGCTACACCGGCGGGCGGGGTGAAAAATGCCACAACCTTACGGGGATTTCAATGCGAGATGCCTTTCATACTGAACTCACCACGGGCGCAGGTCCACTACAGCCAATATCTCCATCTTTTCTTTGTTCAGCAAGACAACCATTGGCTCGGCGCTAGCCATCAAAGGTAGCCAACTATCTGCTTGAGGCCACTTCGCGAGGAACGCCATCGTCTGCACCCGTGAGTTATATTTCTCTAACTCGTCCAGCTGATGGAGCCTCATCTTTACCACCTCGGACTCACTCTCAAAGGAATGGTAGAGATCAGGTCTCTGTGTCAAGTCATGCCCGCCCCTAAGAGAATCAAATAACATTTTGTTACGAGCCGCGACATCTGCTGGAGGTATCGCCACCGCCCACTTCGGCCCGAACAAAGGCGGGCTACGAAATTTCGCCTCAGCCGACTCCATTGCCTTCGGATCCAGATCAACCACTCGAACCATATCAAAACGATCAACACCAAACACCAGCCAAGCAGGCCGTCCCTGAGCAACAGTCCATAGGCCATAACCTAATGCAGAGAGCTGGAGAATTACGATAACAAGAAGATCCAAGACTAGAGTTCTTTTCCCTTGCTTACATACAATGAATGTCAGCATCGGCCCCAAGACCATATCAACAGCCAACATCATTACAAAAACACGAACAACTCCTGCCGCCTTATACAAAGGCTCAGGGTACCACAGCTTGAAAACCAGCATCAAAGCCATTAGAGCCACAAGAGCACAAGCAAAAAAGTGAATTAGAGCGGCCCGAAAGCGAAAACTTATAGCGGACATCACCGACTTCAAACCTCACCAAATTACCCAAAATAAAAAGACCGCTTACGCGGTCTTTTTATTTAAATCAAGCTAGAACTACAGACCGCCCAACACAGTCTGGCGACAAGAGGCCGGGAAGAACTTAAAATTAGCAGCATCAGCATCAGTGCCACACGACCAACCCATAATGGCATCAGAAGCAGAAGCCAATGCAGTCTTACGAGCCGCATCACTGGTCGGCTGCAGATAAATAACCTTACCATCAGCGCCAGTAGCTACACCCTGAATTTTACCAGAGGTAATCTTGCCGTTCGTCTTATCTACGGCAACACCTGCAGCCATATATTTGGTGGTAGCTGTAGTGCTGCAACCAGCAGCGTCTGCATCAGCAGGGAAAGAGGAATTGGATTGCACAAACTCCGATACAGCAGTCTTGCAAGCATCCACCTGCAACATCACTTCAGTGACCTTCGCACGAGCGGTGTAGTCCTGATAAGCCGGCAGCGCAACCGCAGCCAGAATACCGATGATGGCAACCACGATCATCAATTCAATCAGGGTAAAACCTTTTTGAGCCTTCATGAAACTCTCCTTGAAATGGGAAGAGGTCTATTGACCTGACAGAATCCATGCACACGCCATGCCATATTCCCACACCAATATCAGCAATCCCCTACACGATCCACCAGCAAGGCAGGCATCATTCGATGGCATGTTCTGACAAAAAATGACACCTTCATGATCGGCATTTGGCACCATCCAGTCGGTGCGTTATAAGTCCCCTCCAAATCCATTTACGCACCCTACCCCCCATGAACGACCAAGTCGCACTTTCCGGCCTTGCCCGCCAGTTGGTAATCGCCGAGTTGCTGGATGAGAAAGGTGCTCAGCAGGCCCAGCAACAGGCGCAACGCAACAAACTGCCGCTGGTGACCTACCTGGTGCAGAACAAGCTGGTGAAAAGTCGACCTCTGATCGAACTGGCAGCCGAGCAGTTTGGCGTGGCCTTTTGCGATCTGGGCGCCATCGACAAGGAGAGCATTCCTAAAGAGTTGATCAGCGAAAAGCTCGTGCGCCAGCATCGAGTCATTCCATTATGGCGGCGCGGTAACAAGTTGTTCGTCGGCTTGTCCGATCCGACCAATCATCAGGCCATTACTGACGTGCAGTTCAGCACTGGACTGACCACCGAAGCGATCTTGGTCGAGGACGACAAACTCGGCGATGCGATAGAGAAATTGTTCGAGAGCGCCACCGGCGGATTGGATGACCTGGGTGATGTCGACCTGGAAGGCCTGGAAATCGAAAGTAGCGATACCGATCGCAAGGAAGAAAGCATCGGGGGCGATGCTGACGATGCACCAGTGGTGCGCTTCGTCAACAAGATGCTGCTGGATGCAATCAAGGGCGGCTCTTCCGACCTGCACTTCGAACCCTACGAAAAGATCTATCGGGTGCGCTTCCGTACCGACGGCATGCTGCATGAAGTAGCCAAGCCCCCCATCCAGTTGGCCAGCCGGATTTCTGCTCGCCTCAAAGTGATGGCCGGCTTGGATATTTCCGAACGACGCAAGCCACAGGACGGCCGCATCAAGATGCGCGTATCCAAGAGCAAGTCGATCGACTTCCGCGTCAATACCATGCCCACGCTGTGGGGCGAGAAGATCGTAATGCGGATTCTCGATTCGGCCAGTGCACAGATGGGTATCGATGCCCTGGGTTATGAAGACGCTCAGAAGCAGCTTTACCTGGAAGCACTGAAGCAACCGCAGGGCATGATCCTAGTCACCGGACCGACTGGTTCGGGCAAGACGGTATCTCTCTATACCGGCCTCAATATCCTCAATACCCCAGATATCAACATATCTACCGCCGAAGATCCGGTGGAGATCAATCTGGAAGGCATCAACCAAGTCAACGTCAACCCCAGGCAAGGCATGGACTTCTCCGTGGCCCTGCGGGCTTTCCTGCGCCAGGACCCGGATGTAATCATGGTTGGCGAAATCCGTGACCTGGAAACCGCAGAGATTGCCATCAAGGCTGCGCAAACCGGGCACATGGTGATGTCCACTCTACACACCAACAGCGCTGCTGAAACTCTCACCCGCCTACTGAATATGGGTGTGCCCTCCTTCAACCTTGCCACCTCCGTCAACCTGATCATCGCCCAGCGCCTAGCCCGCAAGCTCTGCCCCCACTGCAAGAAGGAGCACGATATCCCCCGAGAGACCCTGATCCATGAGGGTTTCCCGGAAGACAAACTCGGCACCTTTAAGCTTTACAGCCCGGTAGGGTGTGAAAATTGCAAGCATGGCTACAAGGGCCGTGTGGGTATTTATGAAGTGGTTAAAAACACGCCAGCGTTACAACGGATTATCATGGAGGAAGGCAACTCCATTCAGATCGCGGAGCAAGCCCGCAAAGAAGGCTTCAATGACTTGCGCACCTCGGGCCTGCTCAAGGCCATGCAAGGCATTACCAGCCTCGAGGAAGTCAACCGCGTGACCAAGGATTAATCCATGGCGGAAAAAGCGTTGAAAACCAGTGTTTTCGCATTCGAAGGCACGGATCGCAAAGGCGGCAAGGTCAAGGGCGAGCTATCGGGTGCGAATGTCGCCTTGGTCAAGGCGCAATTGCGCAAGCAAGGCATTAACCCGACCAAGGTGCGCAAGAAAAGCATTTCGCTATCGGGCAAGGGCAAGAAAATCAAGCCTATGGATATCGCCCTGTTCACTAGGCAGATGGCAACCATGATGGGTTCAGGTGTCCCATTACTACAATCCTTTGACATCATCGCAGACGGCTTCGATAAACCCAGCATGAAAAGGTTAGTCGAAGATATCAAACAAGAGGTCTCTGCTGGGAATAGCCTAGCTAATTCCTTGCGCAAGAAGCCACTATATTTCGATGATCTTTATTGCAATCTAGTAGACGCAGGCGAACAGTCTGGCGCATTAGAAACCCTACTCGACCGAGTGGCAACCTACAAGGAAAAAACAGAGTCGCTCAAAGCAAAAATCAAGAAGGCAATGACATACCCCATTGCCGTTATTGTTGTAGCAGTCATCGTATCGGCGATACTTTTAATTAAGGTCGTCCCACAATTCCAATCTGTATTTTCTAATTTTGGCGCAGAGCTTCCTGCTTTTACACAGATGGTTATTGGCTTGTCTGAAATGCTACAGGAATGGTGGTTTATTATCCTAATCGCACTGTTCGGTCTAGCCTTTGCTCTTCGTGAAGCTCATCGTCGTTCTGAAAATTTTCGCGACTCGGTCGACAGGGGAATTCTTAAACTCCCTATCATTGGGGGAATTATCTACAAATCCGCAGTCGCCCGATACGCACGTACTTTGTCTACTACATTTGCGGCAGGCGTACCCTTGGTCGAAGCGCTGGACTCAGTATCTGGCGCAACCGGCAACGTTGTGTTTCGCAACGCAGTGGCCAAGATCAAGCAGGATGTTTCTTCGGGCACTCAACTCAACTTCTCCATGCGAACCACTGGGGTCTTCCCCAGCATGGCAGTGCAAATGGCTGCCATTGGTGAAGAGTCAGGCTCTCTAGACTCCATGCTGGACAAAGTCGCCAGTTATTACGAAGAAGAGGTCGACAACGCCGTCGACAACCTCACCACCCTAATGGAACCCATGATCATGGCAGTTCTCGGCGTACTGGTTGGCGGCCTGATCATCGCTATGTATCTCCCCATCTTCCAACTGGGCTCCGTCGTCTAAGCATGCCTGTACTCGACTTCCTGGCCAGCCACGCGCTGGCCTTTGTTTTATGCGCGGCCTTGCTCGGTCTTCTGATCGGCAGCTTCCTCAACGTGGTCATCCATCGCCTGCCGAAGATGATGGAGTTGGAATGGCAACAGCAGGCGCGCGATACGCTTTCCCTGCCCCAGCCCGAGCAAAAGGCCACCTACAACCTGGTCCTACCCAACTCGGCGTGCCCGCACTGCGGCCATGAGATTCGCGCCTGGGAGAACATCCCCGTCATCAGCTACCTGGCCTTGCGCGGCAAGTGCTCGGCCTGCAAGGCGCCGATCAGTGCGCGTTATCCGCTGGTCGAGCTGGCCACCGCCCTGCTCTCCGGTTTCGTTACCTGGCACTTCGGCTTTACCTGGCAGGCCGGAGCCATGCTGTTGCTGACCTGGGGGCTGCTGGCCATGAGCCTGATCGACGTCGACCACCAGTTGCTGCCGGATGCCTTGGTGCTGCCGCTGCTCTGGCTGGGGTTGATCGTCAATTACTTCGGGCTTTTCACCAGCCTGGGCGATGCGCTCTGGGGGGCGGTGTTCGGTTACCTGAGCCTGTGGTCGGTGTACTGGCTGTTCAAGCTGCTGACCGGCAAGGAAGGCATGGGTTATGGCGACTTCAAGCTGCTGGCCATGCTCGGCGCCTGGGGTGGCTGGCAGGTGTTGCCGCTGACCATTCTGTTCTCGTCCCTGGTCGGGGCCGTGCTGGGGGTCATTCTGCTGCGTCTGCGCAATGCCGAGACCAGCACGCCGATCCCCTTCGGGCCCTATCTGGCCATCGCCGGCTGGATTGCGCTGCTCTGGGGTGATCAAATAACCACTACCTATCTGCAGTTCGCCGGTTTCCGGTAGCTCCTGCTCGAACGCTGGCTCGCCTGTGCCCCTGCGTTCGCGGGGCGACGGGGAGCCTGGCGCGAGGAGTACGATGAAACCCTGGATCCTTGGCCTCACCGGCGGCATCGGCAGCGGCAAGAGCGCCGCCGCCGCCCACTTCGCCAACCTCGGCGTGCACATGGTGGATGCCGACCATGCTGCACGCTGGGTCGTCGAGCCCGGCCGGCCGGCGCTGGCGAGCATCGTGGAGCGCTTCGGCGAAGCCATGCTGCAGCCCGACGGCACCCTGAACCGCGCCGCCCTGCGCGAGCGCATCTTCCAGTCCGCGGAGGAACGCCGTTGGCTGGAGCAGTTGCTGCACCCGCTGATCGGCCAGGAGATCGCCAGCAACCTGGCGCAGGCCGAGTCGCCCTATGCCATCCTGGTTTCGCCGTTGCTGGTGGAGTCCGGGCAGCATCGCATGGCCCAGCGGGTGCTGGTGGTGGACACGCCCGAGCACCTGCAGCTGGAGCGCACCGTGCGCCGGGACAACGTCTCCGTGGAACAGGTGCGCGCCATTCTCCAGGCGCAGGCGCAACGCGACGACCGCCTCAAGCATGCCGATGACATACTGCTGAACGACCGCGATCTCGGCCACCTGCAGCGCGAAGTGGAGCGCCTGCACGACTTTTATCTCAGCCTGCGCGGAGGACGCCCATGAGCCAGCCCCTGACCGTTGAATGCCCGACCTGCGGCGCCCCGGTGGAGTGGAGTGCCAAGAGCCTCTACCGCCCCTTCTGTTCCGAACGCTGCAAGCTCATCGACCTGGGCGCCTGGGCCGCCGAGGAGCATGCGATTCCCGGCAACGACCTGGAAGACGATGTGTTCTCCGGGGAGTTGGATGCGCCGCCGATGCGGGGGCATTGAGGGTTCGCGAGGTGGGATGGGCCGGCCTGTTGGCCGGCGTCGCGGATGAATCCGCTCCTACACCTTCCCCCGTAGGATGGTGTTGAGCGAAGCGATACCCATCACCGCGACCGCATGGGTTTCGCAAGCTCAACCCATCCTACAAAGAGCATCTCGGCGCAGTCGGCAAGACTGTTGCTCCTACGAACCAACCAGAGACTTCACGGTTGCGCCCTGGCCCACGCCGGGGTGTAGACTGACGAGAATTGCAGCAGAGGCCCGAATCATGAGCGCCCGACTTTCCCCCATAGTCTCCGAGTTCGAAACCCCGGAGCAGGCAGCCAGCCATGATCGCTGGTTCCGCCAAAAGGTGCAGAAGTCCCTTACAGACAACCAACCAGGGCGTCCCCATGACGAGGTAATGGTCGACATGGACGCCATCATTGCCCAGGCCGAAGCCCGGCGCCAGGGCAACGACTAGTGCTATCGATCATCTGGCGCAGGAGTGCCAGTGATGACCTCGCGACCATTCTCGCCTATATAGCCAACGAGGATCCCCAAGCAGCAAGGCGCCTCAAGGAACGCGTGGAGTCTGCCGTGCTGCCGTTGGCCCAGCATCCCTACCTTTACCGTCATGGACGAGTACCCGGCACACGAGAAGTCGTGATCCACCCCAACTACATCCTGGTTTACCGGATCGACGCTGAATGCATCGAAGTAGTCAGCGTCCTGCATTCGCGCCAGGAATATCCCTGATCGTCTTCACGGCCGCATGAACGCGTAGTCACGCTCCTCGTCGAGGTTCTCGGCGAGGAAGTGCAGTTCGTGCGCCAGGTCTTCTTCCGTGCGGACCTGGGCGTTGGCCCGCACCACCGAGCTGAGCAGGGCGCGCAGCACCAGTTGCGTGTCCATGCCCGCCGCTTCGGCTTCCAGCAGCAGTTCGTGAAGGCGTTGTTCGGCCCAACTGTGAATGCTCATGCCGTTCTCCATTGCTGTGGGGCAGCAGAGTGTCCCGGCGTGGCGGTTGTGGCGAACTGACTTGGATCAATCCGAGGAAAGGGATGACAGCGGCGAATTGGCTGTCATCAACGCGGGTCATCCCCGTCGTCCTTGCCCTCTTCCTTCTTCTCTTCCTTCCAGGGCGCCTGCAGGTAGCGGGTGCGGTTGAAAGTTTCCAGCCAGTCCGGGTAGAAGACCACCAGGCCGGTGACCACGGTGCCGTTGATGAAGGCCTCGGGGAACATGATCAGCCACAGGTAGCCGATGAAGTCGTCCAGCCAGGGCGGCATCGGGAAGATGCCGTCGACCCACAGCAGGCCCAGGCCCAGCAGCATGCAGCACAGGGCCGCCAGCGCCGCGGGGAAGAAGCCCGAGCAGAAGATGTAGACGAACAGGTTGCGTGGCTGGCGGCGCTCGACGAACAGCGCCGCCATTTCGGTGATGAACACCGGCACCAGCACCAGCAGCACGCCGTTGACGCCGATCGCCACCCAGTCCTGGCGCCCCAGCAGGCACAGGCCGAGCTGCGCCACCAGGCCGACGAGCAGCGCCAGCGGCCAGTCCAGCAGCAGGGTCACCGCGGTCATGCCGATGAAGTGGAAGGACAGCCCCGAAGCGAAGTCCCGGCGCACCAGCCACAGCAGGAACAACGCCAGCATGGTGCCGAACACCAGGTGCTGGCGGCGGAAGTCGCTGACCATTTCCACCCAGGGCGCGCGCCACGCGGCGAGGGCCAGCGCGGGCAGGTAGATCGCCCAGCCCAGGGTCAGGCTCTCTTCCGAGAGCAGTTGCGCGGCTATCACTTGGCGACCTGCTCCAATGCCTCGCGCAGCGCGGGCGCCGAGGCATAGGCCTGGCTGGCCACCACCCTGCCCTGCTGCAGGCTTATCCACAGCACGCTGTCTTCGGGCACCTGGAAGTGGCTGGCCACCCGCGGTTCGCGGTCGAGCAGCACGCGGTAGTTGTAGTCGCGCATGGCCGGCACGGCGAACATCTTCGAAATCAGCGAGGGCATGCGGCTGATGTCGGCGACGAAGACCGCGTGGCGTTGCTCCAGGTAACCTTGCGGGCGTCCTTCCAATGCTGCCTTCATCAACTTGCCGCCGGCCATGTCGCGGGCCACCAGCAGGACCTTCAGGTCATCGTTCTGGGTGTAGGGCTTGTCGTACTGGTCGAGCAGCGTCCAGCCCGCCGGGGCGCCCTCCTCGCCGGCGGCCAGGGCCAGCAGCGGGACCAGGGACAGCAAGAGTGCGGCGCAGGTTCTTCTGATGTTCATGCTCAGGCTCCGGCGGAATAGACCAGGATGTCGTCGCGCCGCCCCCAGCCGGCCTGGCCCTCCCAGAAGGCCAGCGCTTCGGGGGCGTCGCGCAGGACGAAGACATGGGACTTGCCGATGCCCAGCCGCGCCAGGCGTGCCAGGGCCTCGTCGAGCATCCGCCGGGCCAGCCCGCGGCCGCGGTAGGGCGCGTCCACCACCAGGTGCTGCAGGTAGCCGCGGCGGCCGTCATGGCCGACCAGCAGGCTGCCGATCAGCGCACCCTCGGCCTCCAGCACCAGGCTGAGGTCGGGGTTGCGGGCGAGGTAGGCGGCGAAGGGTTCGAATTCGTCGTCGCGGCGCAGCTGGATGCCCGGCGTGCGTTCCCAGAGGGCGATGAGCCGCGGGTGGTCGGCGGTCGAGGCGCTGCGCAGGAACATGCTGAAGGGCTCCGGGGAAGGATCGCCACAGTGTACACAGGGCGCCGCCGATTCCGCCGCTTTTGCCTCGCCGCGGGGTGAGGCGCCATGTCGCAGCGGGACCGAAGCGCCAGCAGCGGCTAAGCTGTTGATATGAATGAAGCCGATTACCTGCACCTGCTCCGGCGCCAGGCGGAACTGGCCAATGAGTTCCTCTCCAACGCGCGCAAGTGGGACCGGGAGTGCTGGGCCTGCGAGCGCCTGCTGCAGACGCTCAAGGTGCCCTTTCGCCAGGACGAGTTCATCGCGCCGGAACAGCAGCCGCCGGACGTGCTGTTTCGCGATGCCTGCTTCGAGGTGTTCTTCGTCCTCGACGAGGGCCGCCGGCTCAACGAGGAATGGCGCGACGAACTGCAGCGCCGGCGCCTGGCCCAGAGCCTGCGCCAGCTGATCCGCCGCGAGCAGAAGCCCAGGCGGATCAACTGCGCCGAGCTGCAGCGGCGCCTGGCGCCGACCCTGCGCAAGAAGGCGCACAACTACAGCGAGCGCGGCATCGACCCGGGCGAGCTGGACCTGCTCGCCTTCGTCAGCCTCAAGCGCGAAACGCCGGACTTCAACACCCCTTTTCCGCCGCCCACCGAGTTCCAGCGCCAGGGCTGGCGTTCGCTGTCGCTGGTGGGGCCGAACTTCGCCCGGGTGATCTTCGCCCACGACGACGCCCCGGACTTCCTGCGCGACCAGCTCGGCCGCGTGGTGCTGCTGGACAACGGTGTCGGGCTCTGACCGCCGGGTCGGATTGAGCGCGAGCCAACAGCCGACTAGAATGCTCGGCATTAGAAACGGAGGCCGCCCATGCCCAGTCGCTTGAGCCCCGAAGACCAGCAGAAGGTCGAGCAGTACCTCAGCTCGCCCGTTCACCAAGTCGAGCGTGCACCTTTCAAGCCCTGGCTGATGATGGCCGGGCTCACCCTCGTGGTCATCGTCCTGGGACTGCTCAGCCGCCTCCTGGCCTACCTCGCGCATTAGCAGCGCCGCCGGCCCGCACAGGATTCCCTAGCTATGAGTACGTCCCATGTCCCATCGTATCGTGATCGTCGGCGGCGGCGCCGGCGGGCTGGAGCTCGCGACCCGTCTCGGCCGCACCCTGGGTAGGAAGGGCCGCGCCCAGGTCACCCTGGTCGACGCCAACCTCACCCACATCTGGAAACCCCTGCTGCACGAAGTGGCCGCCGGCTCGCTCAACTCCTCGGAGGATGAGCTGAACTACGTCGCCCAGGCGAAATGGAACCACTTCCAGTTCCAGCTCGGCCGGATGAGCGGGCTGGACCGCGCGACCAAACGCATCCAGCTGGCCGCCACCCTCGACGAGGACGGCCGCGAGCTGCTGCCGGCGCGCACCCTGGACTACGACACCCTGGTCCTGGCCATCGGCAGCACCACCAACGACTTCGGCACCGCCGGGGCCGCGCAGCACTGCATCTTCCTGGACACCCGCGAGCAGGCCGAGCGCTTCCACAAGCAGTTGCTCACCCACTACCTGCGCGCCCATGCGCGCCAGGGCGAGGACGACCAGATCAGCGTGGCCATCGTCGGCGCCGGCGCCACCGGCGTCGAGCTGTCGGCCGAACTGCACCATGCCGCGCAGGAACTGGCGGCCTACGGGCTGACCGGCATCCAGCCGGAGAACATGCGCATCACCCTGATCGAGGCCGGCCCGCGCGTGCTGCCGGCGCTGCCCGAGCGCATCAGCCAGCCGGTGCACCGCACTCTGGAGAAGCTCGGCGTGCGGGTGATGGTCGGCTCGCCGGTCAGCGAGGTGACCGCCGAGGGCCTGAAGACCGCCAGCGGCGAGTTCATCCCCGCCAGCCTCAAGGTCTGGGCCGCCGGTATCCGCGCCTCCAGCCTGCTGAAGGACCTGGACGGCCTGGAGAGCAACCGCATCAACCAGTTGGTGGTGCGCCCGACCCTGCAGACCACCCGCGACGATAACATCTTCGCCTTCGGTGACTGCGCCGCCTGCCCGCTCGGCGATGGCAGCGAACGCAACGTGCCGCCCCGCGCCCAGGCCGCGCACCAGCAGGCCTCGTTGCTGGCCAAGTCGCTGGTGGCGCGCCTGGACGGCAAGCCGCTGGGGGAATACCGCTACACCGACTATGGCTCGCTGATCTCGCTGTCGCGCTTCAGCGCCGTGGGCAATCTCATGGGCAACCTGATGGGCAGCGTGAAGCTGGAAGGCTGGCTGGCGCGGATGTTCTACATCTCGCTGTACCGCATGCACCAGATGGCGCTGTATGGCGTGACGCGCACGGCGCTGATGATGATCGGCGACCGCATCGGGCGCAGTACCGAGCCGCGGTTGAAGTTGCATTGACGGCCACAAGCGGCACGGTGCGGGGCAACCCGTAGGAGCGGATCTCATCCGCGAAACGCGCCGATACGTCCGGCTATCGCGGACAAGGTCCGCTCCTACGCCCGCCGGAAAATGCCGTGCTCCCTGTAGGAGCGGGCCCTGCCCGCGATTCGCGCGCAGGGCGCGCTCCTACAGGAGGGTTCGGCGGTGGGTCTATTGTTCGCGAGCAAGCTCGCTCCTACGAAAAGCCGTGCGCGATCGCAGCGTAACGTTCGCGATGTTTTTTCAGGCATGAAAAAGCCGCCCCGAGAGGCGGCTTTTTCGTACCACTGGCTTGCCTTAGAGCGCCGCGACCAGCGCCGGGGCCGGGAGGCCCTGGAAGTCGATCGACATCATCAGGCTCAGCACGCTGATGGCGATGATGGAGAACGCGAACAGCTTGCGTGCCCACAGGCGATCGTCTTCGGCGCGGAAGCCCGACACGGCGATGAACAGCCACCAGGCGCTGACCGCCAGGGCCACCACCAGGTAACCGTAGCCGGCGAAGCCGGTCAGGGTCAGCAGCAGGGTGGCGGCGCCGAAGGCCAGCACGTAGTAGAGGATCTGCCGCTTGGTCGCTTCGATGCCGCGCGCCACCGGCCACACCGGGATACCCGCCGCCTTGTAGTCGTTCAGGCGGAAGATGGCGATGGCGTAGGAGTGCGGCATCTGCCACAGGCAGAAGATCAGCAGCAGCACCGCGGCGCCCATGTCGAAATGACCGGCCGCGGCGCAGTAGCCCACCACCGGCGGCATGGCCCCGGAGAGGCTGCCCACCAGGGTGCCGTAAATCGACGTGCGCTTGAGCCACAGGCTGTAGAAGCCGACGTAGACCACGAAGCCGAACGCCGCCATCAGGGTCGCCTGCAGGTTGGTCTTCCACAGCAGCAGGCCGAAGCCGGCCAGGCCGAGCACCACGCCGTGGGCCAGGGCGGCCTTCAGCGAGATCTGCCCGGTCACGGTCACGCGGCCGCGGGTCCGCTCCATGTGGCGGTCGATGTCGCGGTCGATGCAGTTGTTCAGCACGCACCCGCTGGCCACCACCAGCGACAGCCCGATCACCGTCGCCAGCAGCAGCATCGGGTCGACACTGCCGCGCGCGGCGAGGAAGAAGCCCCCCGCCACGGCGATCAGGTTGCCGAAGATGATGCCCGGCTTGGTCACCAGGAGATAACGCTTCAGCTTCACGTCGTCAGCCTCAGTTCACCATCGGCATCATCAGGCCATCGGCGCTGAAGATGATCCACAGCGACAGGCCCACCACCAGCAGGATGACGATCACCGTGAAGATGAACGCCATCACGTTCCAGCGGCCTTCCGAGGACATGTTCATGTGCAGGAAGCACACCAGGTGCACCACCACCTGCACCAGGCCGAGGATGACCATGGTGAGGATGGTCGCGTGGCGGGTGAAGCCGCCGTCCATGACCATGTAGAACGGAATCGCGGTGAGGATGATCGACAGCACGAAACCGATTGCGTAGGAACCCAGGCTGCCGTGGCCGGCGCCGTGGTTGTCGTGTGCAGCGGCGCTCATTACACGGCCCCCATCAGGTAGACGACTGTGAATACGCAGATCCAGACGATGTCCAGGAAGTGCCAGAACAGGCTCAGGCACATCATGCGGGTGTTGGTCTGCGCGGTCAGGCCACGGCTGCCGATCTGCGCCATCAGCACCAGCATCCACAGCAGGCCTGCGGTCACGTGCAGGCCGTGCATGCCGACCAGGGTGAAGAAGGACGACAGGAAGGCGCTGCGGCTCGGGCCGAAGCCTTCGACGATCAGGTGATGGAACTCATTGACTTCCATCGCGATGAACGCGGCGCCGCAGAGGAAGGTCACGCCCAGCCAGGCGATGGCCTTGGCCTTGGCGCCCTTGTGCGCGGCCAGCATGGCCAGGCCGTAGGTGCAGCTGGAGATCAGCAGGATCGCGGTTTCGACGGCCACGTAGGGCAGTTCGAAGATGTCCTTGCCGCTGGGGCCGCCGGCCGTATGGCCGACGAGCACAGCGTAGGTGGCGAAGACACTGGCGAACAGGATGCAGTCGGTCATCAGGTACAGCCAGAAGCCGAAGACCGTCATGCCACCCGCGTCGTGGTGTTCGTGATCGTGGTCATGCCCCGCTTCGTGGGCGACCGAGTGTTTGCTCAATACTGCCGTAGACATGGATCAGACCTGTTTGGCGAGTTGCTGGAAGTGGCGGTTCTCGATGCGCTCGATCTCGTCCGGCTGGACGTAGTAGTCCAGGTCGGTGACGTAGCTGCGCACGATGACGGAGGCGATCATGCCGACGAAGCCGATGCCCGCGAGCCACCAGATGTGCCAGATCGCAGCAAAGCCGAAGATGAAGGCGAACAGCGCGATGGAGAAGCCAGCGGCGGTGTTCTTCGGCATGTGGATCGGCTTGTACGAGGCCGGGGCCTGGTAGGCGCGGCCGTTCTGCTTCATTTCGTGGAAGGCGTCGACGTCACGCACCACCGGCAGCTCGGCGAAGTTGTAGTACGGCGGCGGCGAGGAAGTGGACCATTCCAGGGTACGGCCGCCCCACGGGTCGCCGGTCACGTCGGCCAGTTGCTTGCGGTTCTTGATGGAGACGAACAGCTGGATCAGTTGGCTGAGGATGCCGAACAGGATCAGCACGGCGCCGAAGAACGCCACCACCAGGTACGGCTTCCACAGCGGGTTGTCGTAGTGGTTCAGGCGACGGGTCATGCCCATGAAGCCGAGGATGTACAGCGGCATGAAGGCCATGTAGAAGCCGACCAGCCAGCACCAGAAGGAACGCTTGCCCCACTTCTCGTCCAGCTTGAAGCCGAAGGCTTTCGGGAACCAGAAGACGAAGCCGGCCAGGTAGCCGAACACCGCGCCACCGATGATGGTGTTGTGGAAGTGGGCGATCAGGAACAGGCTGTTGTGCAGCAGGAAGTCAGCGCCCGGAATAGCCAGCAGAACGCCGGTCATGCCACCGATGGTGAAGGTGATCATGAAGCCCAGGGTCCACAGGATCGGGGTGTCGAAGCGCAGGCGGCCACGGTAGATGGTGAACAGCCAGTTGAACAGCTTCACCCCGGTGGGGATGGAGATCAGCATGGTCGCAACGCCGAAGAAGCCGTTGACGTCGCCGCCCGAACCCATGGTGAAGAAGTGGTGCAGCCACACGGTGAAGCCGAGGAAGGTGATCGCGGCGCTCGCCCACACCATCGAGGTGTAGCCGAACATGCGCTTGCCGGCGAAGGTGGCGGTGACTTCGGAGAAGATACCGAAGGCCGGCAGGATCAGGATGTACACCTCAGGATGGCCCCAGGCCCAGAAGAGGTTGATGTACATCATGGCGTTGCCGCCGAGCTCGTTGGTGAAGAAGTGCATGTCCAGGTAGCGGTCCAGCGACAGCAGGCCCAGGGCCGCGGTCAGGATCGGGAAGGACGCGACGATCAGGATGTTGGCGAAGGTGCAGGTCCAGGTGAAGATCGGCATCTGCATCAGCTTCATGCCCGGGGTGCGCATCTTGAACACGGTGACCAGGAAGTTGATACCGGTCAGCAGCGTACCCATGCCGGATATCTGCAAGGCCCAGATGTAGTAGTCCACACCCACGCCCGGGCTGTAGGCCAGCTCGGACAGCGGCGGGTAGGCCACCCAGCCGGTACGGGCGAATTCGCCCAGGCCCAGGGACACGTTGACCAGCATCGCACTGACCACCAGCAGCCAGAAGCTGAGGGAGTTCAGGAACGGGAAGGCCACGTCGCGGGCGCCGATCTGCAGCGGCACGGCCAGGTTCATCAGGCCGGTCATGAAGGGCATGGCCATGAAGATGATCATGATCATGCCGTGCGCGGTGAAGATCTGGTCGTAGTGCTCAGGCGGCAGGAAGCCGTGGTTGGCGCCTTCGGCCAGGGCCAGCTGGCCGCGCATCATGATGGCGTCGGCGAAGCCGCGCAGCAGCATGATCAGGGCGACGATGATGTACATCACGCCGATCTTCTTGTGGTCGATGGAGGTCAGCCATTCGGTCCACAGGTAGGTCCACTTGCGGTAGTAGGTGATCGCGCCGAAGACGCCGATGCCCAACAGGGCAACGACCGCCAGCGTGACCATGATGATCGGCTCGTGATAAGGCACGGCCGACAGAGTCAGTTTCCCGAACATCTGCGCGGTTACTCCTGGATACTCGGATTGGATTGCGATTCTGCTTCGCCTTCGGCGTGCTCGGCCTTGCCCTTGCCCATGGCCAGACCGGCACGCTCGTGCTTGGTCAGGATGTGCTGGAACAGGTCCGGGGTGACCGAGGAGAAGTAGGTAGCCGGAACGTTCTCGCTCGGCTTGGCCAGCTCGGGGAAGCCTTCCTCGGTGAGGCCGGCCTGTGCGGTCTTGACCTTGGCGACCCAGTCCTGGAAGCCCTGCTCGGAAGTGGCGATGGCCTTGAACTTCATGCCGGAGAAGCCGCTGCCGCTGTAGTTCGCGGAGATGCCGTCGAACACGCCTTCTTCGTTGGCGATCAGGTGCAGCTTGGTCAGCATCCCGGTCATCGAGTAGATCTGGCTACCCAGTTGCGGGATGAAGAAGGAGTTCATCACGGTGTCCGAGGTGATCTGGAAGTTCACCGGGGTGTCTTTCGGGAAGGCGATCTCGTTGACGGTCGCGATGCCCTGTTCCGGATAGATGAACAGCCATTTCCAGTCCAGCGAGACGGCCTGGATGGTGATCGGCTTGACGTCGGAATCCAGCGGGCGATAGGGGTCCAGCTTGTGGGTGGATTCCCAGGTCAGCCAGCCGAGGATGGCGATGATGATGCAGGGCACCAGCCACACAACCACCTCGATGCGGGTGGAGTGCGCCCAGTCGGGCATGTAGGTGGCCTTGGTGTTGGAAGCGCGGTATTTCCAGGCGAATGCCAGGGTCATGACGATGACCGGCACCACCACGAGCAGCATCAGCAGGGTGCAGGTGATGATCAGCGACTTCTCGTCGACGCCGATCTGCCCCTTGGGGTCGAACAGGACCATGTTGCAGCCACCCAGCGAGAGCAGGGGGAGCAGCACGGACAATCTCTTCAGGTATCCAGAGTACTGGTCTATTTTCATCTTGCGGCCTTAATGGATGAACATAGCTACACCGCCCATGAGATTTACCCACGCAGGGTTCATGCTCGACGAACTGCCCGCCGCGCCTTCCAAGGCGAGACGTCTTAGTGGATCCATGGGGTAGCGAATCGGCGCTGCAAGAAAACAAGGCAAAAGGAACCCAGCCCGGCTTTCGCGTAGCGAAACCGATCCGTGTGCTGATTCGTTCCGTGTTATTCAGCGTGTTGGCGCCTGCCCTGCCGCTTCCTCGGAAGCCTGCCTGGCCGACACCTGTTCACGAGCGGATTGCCCTACTCGTTGTTGAGCGGAAACCCACCACAGTCAGCCCCTCGTTGTTATTCCAGCACCGCCTGCGGCGGGTGCCTGCCAAGGTTCTGCGACGCTGGAACCGAGGCGCTATGGGGTCAGGAATGGGCGGGCGATATTACAAGACATTTCAGAAACCACTGGCAAGGCCTGATGGTCTCATTTTTAACAAGACATTATCTCGCCAG
>Ga0182743_1001041_pt1 | contig 29438 bp, 23 predicted proteins | sample eDN3rd30CKraftOP_FD_128522 | JGI IMG/M metagenome (GOLD analysis project Ga0182743, IMG submission 128522) | Enriched Organic Plus compost microbial communities from Emeryville, California, USA - eDNA 3rd pass 30_C Kraft OP (version 2) (version 2) ... | reverse complement strand
GAACTGCATCATTTCCATGTTGGAAACCCGTGCGCCCGCGCGCCATGCCATGGCGATCCCGTCACCCGTTGCGCCGCGCGGGGCGGTGGAGAAGAGATAGCAGCGCCCGGCTCCGCCGCTGGCCATCACCGTGGCGCGGGCGGTGTGCGCCTCCACATGCCCGGTTTCGGCGTTGAGCGCATAGACCCCCCACACCCGGCCCGAACCGGAATAGCGTTCCTCGTGCCGCCCGGTGATCAGGTCCACACAGCTGCGCCCCGGCAGCAGCGTGATATTGGGGTGTTCTTCCGCGGCCTTGAGCAGGGCGGCCTGCACCGCCCAGCCGGTGGCATCGTTCACATGCACGATCCGGCGGTGCGAATGGCCGCCTTCGCGGGTGAGATGGAGATGGGCGCCATCGTTGTTGAAGGGCACGCCGAGATCGACCAGCCGCGCGATCGCGTGCGGCGCGCGTTCGATCACGAATTCCACGGTTTCGCGCCGGTTGAGCCCCGCGCCCGCCACCATGGTATCGCGGATATGTTCGTCGAACGTGTCGCCCGCATCGAGCACGGCGGCGATCCCGCCCTGCGCCCATGCGGTGGAGCCCGATGTCAGTTCGCCTTTGGCCAGCACCAGGACGCTGGCATGTTCCGCCAGTGTCAATGCCGCCGTCAGCCCGGCCGCGCCGGACCCGATTACCAGAACATCATGCACCGTTTGCGGGGTATGGCCCATCGTGTTTTTGCCTCTTGTTCAGCCCGCTATGCCGGGCGTGGCCCACGCCCGCAAGCAGCCAAACGATCAGCCCACGATTCGGCCCCGCCTGTCAGGCCTCCGGTTCAGGCCAGCCCCACACCGTCCGCTGCCTCGCTGGTCAGCTTGACGAAGACATCTTCCAGATCGGCCTCCCGGGTGGTGACATCCTGGATCGTGCAGCCCTGTTGCTGAACGAGAGCGAGCACCTGGCCCGCGGTCGTCCGGTCGCGGTCGAACGTGATTTCCAGCGTGTGTTCGTCACGCAGCACGGATTTGAGGAACGCCGGATCGTGAGGCGCCCGGTCAATTGCGCGATCCAGCGTCAGCACCATCACTTTCTCGCGCATCATCCCCACCAGTTCGCGCGTGGGCTTGTTGGTGATAAGCTGGCCATGATTGATGATGGCGATCCGGTCGCACAATTCCTCCGCTTCTTCGAGGTAATGCGTGGTCAGCACCACGGTCACCCCTTCGCGGTTGAGTTCGCCCACCAGTTCCCACAATTGCCGCCGCAGTTCCACGTCGACCCCGGCGGTCGGTTCGTCGAGCACCAGAATCGGCGGTGAATGGACCATCGCCTTGGCGATCAGCAGGCGGCGTTTCATCCCGCCCGACAGGCTGCGGGCATAGGCATCGCGCTTGTCGGCCAGATGGACGGCGCGCAGCAGTTCGTCCGACCGGCGCAGGGCCTTGGCGATGCCGTACATCCCGCCCTGGATTTCCAGCACTTCGAACGGGGTGAAGAACGGGTCGAAGACGATTTCCTGCGGCACGATGCCGATGCTCGCCTTGGCGTTGCGGCGATCGCGGTCGATATTGTGGCCCCAGATGTCCACCGTGCCCGAAGTCTTGGTGACCAGCCCGGCGAGAATGTTGATCAGCGTGGATTTGCCTGCGCCATTGGGGCCCAGCAGGCCGAACACTTCGCCCTGCGGCACGTCGAAGCTGACCCCGCGCAGCGCCTGCTTGGGCGGGGCATTGCCTGCCCCGGCGTAAGTCTTGGTGAGATCGCGGATGGTGATGGCGGCCGGTGTGCTCATGATCCGCCGGTCCATGGGCCACTCGCGGGGCAAGGTAAAGAGGGAGGCTTTCCCGCGCCCGCGCGATGGCCCCGCGCGATGGGGCGCGCGATTGGGGGGTGTCCGCCAGTCCGCTCCAGACCGTTGCAAATCCCCGGCGGGCGCGATAGGAGAACGCGCATGATCGAACCGCCCGAAACCATCCTGGTCGAAACCACCCGCGTGAGCTGCGACGGCGCGTCCGGCATCCGCGGTGGCGAAGGCTATCGCCCGGCCGCGCTCGGCCATCCCCGCGTCTGGCTTGAAATCGACGAGCATGGCTATGTCGATTGCGGCTATTGCGACCGGCGCTTCGTGCTCAAGGGCGGCCCGGCCGACGGCGTCGATCAGGCGACTTTGCCCGATATTTCGGCAGGCGCTTCGCCCGCAGCGTGATCGCGGGCGGGCTACGCGATTTTCGCGCTGGCCCGCTCCCGCCTTTCGCCCGGGCGCCGATGCCCCTATATCGGGGGCATGAACACACACGATCCGCGCCAGTTCCTCTATGCAGAGGGCAAGCTGACCCCCGAAGAAGCGCAGGCCATCGCCGCGCAAACGCTGGCCAAATGCGATGATGGGGAACTCTATCTCCAGTTCATCGCCAGCGAGAGTTTCACGTTTGACGACGGGCGGCTGAAAGCGGCCGACTATTCGCGCGATTCCGGTTTTGGCCTGCGCGGTATCTCGGGCGAGATGACCGGGTTCGCCCATGCCAACGACATCAGCGCCAAGGCGATCCTGCGCGCAGGCGAAACGCTGCAACTGCTCGATCCGGCGAAAGGCCAGCCTGCCCCGCCGCCGCGCCGCAACAATCGCCACCTCTACACCGACGCCAGCCCGCTGGACGCGATCCCCTTCGCCGAAAAGGTCAGGCTGCTGGAAACGATCGACACCGCCGCGCGCGCCCGCGATCCGCGCGTGGCGCAAGTCACCGCTTCGCTTTCGGGCAGCTGGAGCGTGGTGGAAATCGTTCGCGCCGATGGCTTCGTCGCGCAGGATATCCGGCCGCTGGTGCGGCTCAATGTCGGGATTGTGGCGGAACGCGACGGCCGCCGCGAAACCGGCAGCTTCGGCATGGGCGGGCGCTGGCTCTATGACGATCTGTTCCAGCCGGAAAACTGGAACCGGGCGATCGACACCGCGCTGGCCCAGGCGCTGACCAATCTCGACAGCGTGCCCGCGCCCGCAGGCGAAATGACTGTGCTGCTCGGCCCCGGCTGGCCGGGCGTGCTGCTGCACGAAGCGGTCGGGCATGGCCTGGAAGGCGATTTCAACCGCAAAGGCACCAGCGCCTTTTCCGGCCGCATCGGCGAACGCGTCGGCGCGCCGGGCGTGACGGTGGTGGACGACGGTTCCATCGGCGGGCGGCGCGGTTCGCTGTCCATCGACGATGAAGGCACGCCCACGGGCGAAACCGTGCTGATTGAGGATGGCATTCTCAAAGGCTATATGCAGGACCGGCTGAATGCCCGGCTGATGGGGGTGGAGCCCACCGGCAACGGTCGCCGCCAGGACTATGCCCATGCGCCGATGCCGCGCATGACCAACACCTTCATGCGCGCCGGGAACGACGATCCGGCCGAACTGCTGGCCCGTGTCAAGAACGGCATTTTCGCCAAGAGCTTCGGCGGCGGGCAGGTCGATATCGTGTCGGGCAAGTTCGTCTTCTCCTGCACTGAGGCGTACAAGGTCGAGAACGGCAAGCTCGGCGCGCCAATCAAGGGCGCGACGCTGATCGGCGACGGGCCCAGTGTCCTCACCCGCGTGACCGGTATCGGCAACGATATGGCGCTGGACGAAGGTGTGGGCGTGTGCGGCAAGGGTGGGCAGAGCGTGCCCGCCGGTGTCGGCCAGCCGACGCTGCTGGTCGAAGGTTTGACTGTGGGTGGGACGGGTTGATTCCGTCATTGATGGGGAACGGTGTCTTTCAGCGCCCATTCAGGCGGAAAGGCGCAGTTTCCGATCACAATCGGGAGTATGCTCCATGCGTAAGATACTGATTGCTCTCGTCCTCTCCTCGCTCGCCCTGTCGGGCGGCGCGCTCAGCGCCAGGCAGACTGTGCAGGAACGGGGCGAAGCCAAGCTCGCCAAGATGCTCGAAGGGCGCGAACCGGGGCAGCCCGTGTCGTGCATCTCGAACATGCGCAATCTCGACCTGACCGTGATCGACCGCACTGCGCTGGTCTATGGTTCGGGCAGTACGATCTATGTCAACCGGACGAAAGACCCGCGCTGGATCGACCGGGACGATATCTTCGTGACCAAGCCGACCAATGCCAGCCAGCTTTGCCGGTTGGACAGTGTCCACACGATGGACCGGTCCACGCATATGCGTGGCGGCGCAATCATGCTGGATGATTTCGTGCCTTACACCAGAGTCCGGAACAAGGGCTAGGCAATGGCCGCTGCCCCGCGCCGCTGGGCGGCGGAATTGCTCCATTTCTGGTTTCACAAGCTCAAGCCGCGTGACTGGTTCGGCGGCGGTGAGGCGGTGGACAGGCAATTGCAGGCCCGTTTCGGGCGCGATCTGGCCATGCTATCCGCCTGCGATGCGCAAGCCTTCCTCAGCGATCCGCTGACCGCGCGGGCGGCGATCCTGCTGTTCGATCAGGTGCCGCGCAATATCCATCGCGGCACGCCCGAAGCGTTCGCCTACGATCCGCTGGCGCGGCAGATCGCCTACGGCATGCTGTGGCGTGAATGGGATTTGCGTTTCCCCCCGGCGGCGCGGCAATTTATCGCCATGCCGCTGATGCACAGCGAAACGATTGCCGACCAACGCCATTCGCTCGCCTACTTCAGTATGCTGGGGCCGCGTTACGGCTGGCCCTATGCGCGCGATCACTATCGCATGATCGCCCGCTTCGGCCGTTTCCCGCATCGTAATCCGGTGCTGGGGCGGGCGAGCACGCCAGCGGAAATCCGCGCGGTGGAAGCGGGCCATAGCTGGTAGGGCCAGACAGGGGGATAAAGATGACGAATGGAGTCGACGACCGGCCACGCTGTAGCTGGTCCACCAAAACGGCGCAGGAATGCGCTTACCACGATGCGGAATGGGGCGTGCCCGTGCGCGATTCCCGGATGCTGTGGGAAACGCTGATGCTGGAAGGCTTTCAGGCCGGGCTGGCGTGGTCGGTGATTCTCGCCAAGCGGGAGAATTTCCGCGCCGCTTTCGCCGGGTTCGATCCTCGCGCGGTGGCCACATTCGACGAGCGAGATATCGAACGGCTGCTCGGCGATGCCGGGATCGTGCGTTCGCGCGCCAAGATCGAGGCGACCATTCGCGGCGCGCAGATATACAATGCGATGGCCGATGCGGGGGAGGATTTCGCGGCGTTCTGCTGGTCCTTCACGGATGGCAAGCCGTTGCAGGGCGAAGGTGTCCACGCGCAGACGCCCCTTTCCCAGGCGATTTCGAAGGAACTGAAGCGGCGCGGTTTCAAATTCACCGGTCCGACGATCGTCTATGCCTGGATGCAGGCGGTGGGCATCGTCAACGACCATGCCCCCGAATGCTTCCGCCGCGCCGAAGTGGCCGCGCTGGGCTGAAGCCATGGCGTGCGGGCACGGTCCGCTCTAATGGTCTGCCGCCGCGAAATGGGCCATCTGATCGGCATGGGCTTTCATGAAGGCCGGACGTTCGGTGGCGCGTGTGATATAGGCGCGGCAGGCGGGATGCTCTGCCAGCCGGTCGAACCGTTCGAGAAGGCGCAGCACGTCCGCCATCAGGATATCGGCGATGGAAAACGGCCCCGCCAGCCATTCCCGCTCCACCAATACCGGTTCGAGATAGCGCAGCCTGATGGAAACGAAGTCATCCAGCACTTTCCATTCCGGCGTTCCGCCCTTCAATCCGGAAAAGGCGAGGAGTGACCATGGCAGGCTTGCCATTTCGACGGAGTTGAGCGCGGCGAAGACCCATTCCACGACTTCGGCCCGGCCGCGCGGATCGCGGGGCATCAGCGCATCGCTGCGTTCGCCCAGATGGAGGAGAATTGCCCCGCTTTCGAACAGCGAAATATCGCCATCGGTCAGCCATGGCACCTGGCCGAACGGCTGGTGGGTGAAATGCGCGCTGTCTCGGCCGCGGAAGGGCACGCTTTCGACGCGATAGGGCAGGCCTGCCTCCTCCAGCGCCCAGCGCACCCGCAAATCGCGGACATAGCCGCGCGGCATGTCCGGCACCCAATCGAACGTGGTGAGAATCAGGTCGGCCATCTCATATCTCCATGCGCCGGATCATGGCCGTTTCCCGGCCGTTCCGGCCTGCCCTGTGCGGCAATGCGGCTGCAAGGGACAGCGGGCGCAATCGTGGTGCGATGGGCGGCAGAACGTCTGGCCGACGCGTTTCATCAGCAGGTGATGTTCGTCGAAATCGCCTGCCGTCCATTCGGGCGGCCATGCCGGATCGAGCGCTTCGTAAGCGCGGGCGGTGTCCGCTTTGGCCGGGACGAGCCCCATGCGCTGAAGCACACGGCGGTGGTTGGTGTCGATCACCATCGCCTTGCGGTCGAGCGTGCTGGTGTTGACCACCCCAGCGGAAACCTTGCGCGCCACCCCGGGCAGCGTTTCCAACCAGGCCATCGCCTGCGCGGTGTCCATCGCGGCGAGATGCGACAGATCGACTCTCCCGCGCTGCTGCCGGATGGTGAGGAGACAGGCTTTCAATCGCTGCGCCATCAAGTCGGGGAATGTCGCGGTGGCGAGCTGTGCGGTCAGCGCATCGAGCGGCGCATCGGCCACCGCGTCCCACGATCCGTAATGCACCAGCATCCGGTCGGTCGAGGCGTTGGACACGGCGGTCTTGGTCCGCGCGCCGATCACCCCCTGGACCAGCGCCCACACGGGATCGCGGCGCTTTTCCGGCGGGCGCACGATGCGCCCGAAACAGGCGATCAGCCGCCGCTGGATATCGCGGAGCTGTTCCGTGCGCGGATCGTCGCCAAGGGCCAGTTGCATGCCGGTACTATGGGATGCGCATCAGCCCCGAACAAGGCCTCCGGGTGGGGATCACTCCCACTCGATCGTGCCGGGCGGTTTCGAGGTGTAGTCGTAAACCACGCGGTTGATACCCTTCACCTCGTTGATGATCCGGGTGGCGACGCGGCTGAGGAACGCGGCGTCGAAGGGATAGATATCCGCGGTCATCCCGTCGGTGCTTGTGACGGCGCGCAGCGCGCAGACGCTGTCATACGTGCGCCCGTCGCCCATCACGCCCACGGTCTTGACCGGCAGCAGCACGGCGAACGCCTGCCAGATCGCATCGTAAAGGCCCGCGTTGCGGATTTCCTCCAGATAGATCGCGTCCGCCTTGCGCAGGATGTCGCAGCGTTCCTTGGTCACTTCGCCGGGGATGCGGATGGCAAGGCCGGGGCCGGGGAAGGGATGCCGGCCGACGAAAATTTCCGGCAGGCCCAGTTCGCGGCCCAATGCGCGCACTTCGTCCTTGAACAGTTCGCGCAGCGGTTCGACCAGTTTCATGTTCATACGTTCGGGCAGGCCGCCGACATTGTGGTGGCTCTTGATCGTGACCGAAGGGCCGCCGGTGAAGCTGACACTTTCGATCACATCGGGGTAAAGCGTGCCCTGGGCAAGGAAATCGGCCCCGCCGATCTTTTTCGCTTCTTCCTCGAACACGTCGATGAACGTCTTGCCGATGAATTTGCGCTTGGCTTCCGGATCGGTGACGCCCGCCAGGCCGTTGAGGAACAGTGTCGAGGCATCGACGTGCACCAGCGGGATATTGTAATGGCCGCGAAACAGGCTGACGACCTGTTCGGCCTCACCCATGCGCAGAATGCCGCCGTCCACGAACACGCAGGTAAGCTGATCGCCGATCGCTTCGTGAATCAGCAGCGCGGCGACGGCGGAATCGACCCCGCCCGAAAGGCCGCAGATCACTTTCCCGTCACCCACCTGGGCGCGGATTTCCTCGATCTTGGTCTTGCGGAATTCGGCCATCGTCCAGTCCCCGGCAAGGCCGCAGACGTGGCGCACGAAATTCTTCAGCAGCTTGCCGCCATCGGGCGTGTGGACCACTTCGGGGTGGAACTGCATCGCGTAGATGCGGCGCTCGTCATCCGCCACCACCGCGAAAGGCGCGCCGGGGCTGGAGGCCACGGGGCGGAAGCCGGGGGCGAGGCGGGTCACCTTGTCGCCGTGGCTCATCCATACCTGATGGCTTTCTTCCTTGTGCCACAAACCGTCGAACAGCACGCAGGTGTCTTCGATGGCGATGAAAGCGCGGCCGAATTCGCCCGCATCGCCCTGCAGCACTTCGCCGCCGAGCTGCTGCATCAGCGCCTGCTGGCCATAACAGATGCCGAGCATCGGCAAACCGCTGTCGAGAATCGCCTGCGGGATGCGCGGGCCGTTCTCGTCGGTGACCGAGGCCGGCCCGCCCGAAAGGATCACGCCCTTGGGCTTCATCCGCTGGAAAGCCGCTTCGGCGCTGCCGAACGGGGCGATTTCGGAATAGACCCCTGCTTCGCGCACGCGGCGGGCGATGAGCTGGGTCACCTGGCTGCCGAAATCGACAATCAGAACGGAATCGGGAAGATGGGAAGCGTCCATGGCGGCTTCCGTTAGGTGCCTGCCGCGCGCAAGTCCAGCCGCTCCATCGCGTGGGCCGCGCGCTTTGCATCGCTTTTTGCGCAAAAGCGGTTCCCACTTTTCGCCGCGATGTTCTAGGGCGCATTTCGATTCTCTCGCGACCGGGGGAAGCTGTCGGGCTGCGAAGGAAGGATGGCGGCATGAGTGCGGTGGAAAACGCGTTGGATAACAAGGCAATGCTGGCGAAGGCCGAAGTGCTGATCGATGCTCTGCCGTATATGCAGCGCTATGCCGGGCGCACGTTCGTGGTCAAATACGGCGGCCATGCCATGGGCGATCCCGAAGCCGCGCGCGATTTCGCGGAAGACATCGTGCTGCTCAAGGCCGTGGGGATCAACCCCGTGGTGGTCCATGGCGGCGGCCCGCAGATCGGCGCGATGCTGAAAAAGCTGGGTGTCGAATCGACTTTCATCGATGGACTGCGCGTGACGGACAAGGCGACGGCGGAAGTCGCCGAAATGGTCCTTTCGGGCGCGATCAACAAGGAGCTGGTGAGCTGGATCGCCAATGCCGGGGGCAAGGCGCTGGGCATTTCGGGCAAGGACGCCGGGCTTGTCACCGCGACCAAAGTCACCCGCACGACCAAGGACCCGGGCAGCAATATCGAACAGGCGATCGATCTCGGCTTCGTCGGCGAACCCTCGCAGGTGGACACCACGATTCTCGAAACGGCGGGCAGCGCGGGGATGATTCCGGTGGTTGCTCCGATCGGCGCGGGCGAGGATGGGCACACCTACAACATCAACGCCGATACGATGGCGGGCGCGATTGCCGCGGCGCTGGGCGCGGCGCGGCTGTTCCTGCTGACCGACGTGCCGGGCGTGCTGGACAAGGAGAAGAATCTCCTCACCGATCTGCGCCCCGGCGATGTCGAACGGCTCAAGGCGGATGGCACGATCACCGGCGGGATGATCCCCAAGCTCGAAACCTGCGTCCACGCGGTGGAGGCAGGGTGCGAAGCGGCGGTCATTCTCGATGGCCGGGTGCCGCATGCGATGCTGCTGGAAATCTTCACTTCCAAGGGCGCGGGCACGCTGATCCGCAACGCCTGAGGGCAGGCCGATCCCTGACGCGCCGGAACCGCGCCGCCGGCTCGCGCGTTGGCCGGATATGATGCTCCTTCGCCCCATTACCGCAGGCGCCGCGCTGGCTCTCATGCTCGGCCTTGCCGCATGCGACGGCAATCCGTTCGTGCCCAAGGTGGAGCAGGACACCAGCACTCAAGGCGTAAGCGTGTCTGCCGCGTCCGGCGGGGCGCCCGCGGTGCAGGGCGATCCCACCGCCGCCCCGGCGGAAAATGCGGCGCGGCCGCCCCGCCAGCCCGATTACGATGCTCTGGAACAGGTGGAAGACCCGGCGCGGGTGCAGGCTTTCCTGGCCGATGCCTTGCGGCAGGGACGGTGGCGCGATGCCGCGCGCGCCTGGGGTGAAAAGGGTGATGCCGACGCCTTGCGGCAGCGTTTCGGCAGGCCGGGCGGTGCGCTCGATCTGACATTCGGGCCGGGCAGCAGCGATGCCGGGGCCGGTTCGCAATACTATTCCGCACCCTATACCCTGCGGTTGCCCGACGGGTCTTCCGAGAAAGGCACGCTCGTACTGCGCCGGGTCAACGACGTGCCGGGCGCTTCAGCGGCTTCGCTGCGCTGGCATGTGGAACGCATGGATACGGCGCTCTGACCGGCAGAAGGCAGGCCGCATGGGAAAGCGATGCGGTGCTTGCATGTGAGAAACGCGCGGACCGGGTCGATGCAAGGCTTGCTCCGTTGGGGCGCGCTCGGCTAACAGGCCTCTACGGGCGGGCGCGGCCTGCCGCCGAAAGAAAGACCTGCGCGTGATACTCCTCACCATTGCCCAGATTCTCGACCTGCTGATTTCGGTCGTCGTGACGCTGGTGATCGTCCAGTTCGTTCTGGGCCTGCTGATCGCTTTCAATGTCGTGAATATGAGCAACCAGTTCGTCTCCGCTATCTGGACGGCGCTCAACGCCCTGCTTCAGCCCTTGCTGGCGCCCATCCGCCGGATCATGCCCAACACCGGCGCCATCGACTTTTCGCCGCTGGTGCTGATTATCGGGTTGCAGATCCTCCAGATCATTGTCGGAAACCTTGCGAGGGCCATGTGAGCGCGGAGTTGATTGACGGGAAGGCCTTTGCCGAAGGCCTGCGGAAAAAGGTCGGCACGCTGGCCGCCGCGTTCGAAGCCAGCGCGGGCCGCAAGGCGGGCCTCGCCGTGGTGCTGGTGGGGGAAGACCCGGCCAGCCAAGTCTATGTGAAATCCAAGGGCAAGCAGACTGTTGCCTGCGGGATGGAAAGTTTCGAGCACAAGCTGCCCGCCACCGCCAGCGAGGCGGAATTGCTCGGCCTGATCGAACGGCTCAACGCCGATCGCGCGGTCGACGGTATTCTGGTGCAATTGCCGCTGCCCGCCCATCTCGACGAACAGAAAGTGATCGCCACCATCGCGCCGGGCAAGGATGTGGACGGCTTCCATATCATCAACGCCGGGCGTCTGGCCGTGGGACAGGACGGTTTCGTGCCCTGCACGCCGCTGGGCTGCCTGATGCTGCTGAAAGACAGGCTGGGCGATCTTTCGGGCCTCGATGCCGTGGTCATCGGCCGGTCGAACATCGTCGGCAAGCCGATGGCGCAACTGCTGCTGCAGGAAAGCTGCACGGTGACCGTGGCTCATAGCCGGACGAAGGACCTGCCCGGCGTGGTGCGCGGCGCCGATATCGTGGTGGCGGCGGTGGGCCGCCCCGAAATGGTCAAGGCCGACTGGATCAAGCCCGGGGCGACTGTGATCGATGTCGGGATCAACCGCCTGCCGCCCGAACCGGGGCAGGACAAGGGGCGTCTCGTCGGCGATGTCGATTTCGCCGGCGCGCGCGAAGTGGCCGGCGCGATCACACCGGTTCCGGGCGGGGTCGGGCCGATGACGATTGCGGTGCTGCTGCGCAATGCGCTGGTTGCGGCCTATCGCCATGAAGGCCTCGATCTGGCGCAAGACGCGCTGTGATGCCGCGGCGTCCTACCCGGCCATTCGGCCTGCCGCCGCCACAATGCGGGGTTGCAAGCTGACATGTTCGAAGTGTTCGCCTCCGCTTTCGTCACGCTGTTCGTCGTGATTGATCCGCCGGGGTGCGCACCGATCTTTGCCGGGCTTTCCAGCGGGGCCAGCCCGCACCGGCAGCACCGCATGGCCATTCGCGCCGCCGGGGTCGCTTTCGTCATTCTCGTGCTGTTCGCGCTGTTCGGCGAAGCCTTGCTGGGCGCGCTGCACATCGAACTGGATGCCTTCCGCATCGCGGGCGGGATCATGCTGTTCATGATCGCGCTGGAAATGGTGTTCGAACGCCGCACCCGCCGCCGGGAAGAGCGGGCGGAAAAAGTGCGCGCCGCGCACGAGGTGGATCATGCGGTGGAAGATATCGCCATCTTCCCGATGGCAATGCCGATGCTGGCCGGCCCCGGGGGGATTGCATCAGTGATGCTGCTGATGGCGCAGGCACCGGGCATGGCCGCCTCGCTCGCGGTGCTGGCGGCACTGACTCTGGTCATGGCGGTGACGCTGGTCATGTTGCTGATGGCCACGCCGCTCATGCGGATTTTCGGCAGTCAGGTCGAATCGGTGGTCACCCGCCTGCTGGGCGTGGTTCTGGCGGCGCTGGCGGTGCAGTTCGTGATCGACGGGGTGCGCGGCAGTCTTGCCGGGTGAACCGGGCGGGCAGACAGGTCGCGGCCTCGCGCACGAGGCCTATTGCAGCGTCACCCGGTCATCGTCGCCCGAACGGCGACCGAAGAACTGCATCAACTGCACCAGCAATTCGCACCGGCTGGCCAGATCGGGCGCTTCCAGCAGCGCTTGCTTGGATGCGGCATCGAACGGGACGATTTGCGACACGCCGTTGATCAGCGCGGTATCGTCCAGCCGGGTGACCGCATCCCAATCCACGCTGTAACCCTGATGATCGGCATAATCGCGCGCCGTGCGTTCGAAATCGGCGCGTTCGACCGCGCTCAAGGCTTCATGCTCGGGATCGTCGATCAGCTCGGCCTCAATCTGGCGGAACGGCGTGGCCACGTCCAGTTCGCGCAGGATGCGGAACCGGTGTTCCCCATCCAGCACGATGTTGAACCGGCCGTCTTCCAAGGCTTCGACATCTTCGATCTTGCCGATGCAGCCGATGGAGAACAGCGGGGCGCCTTCTTCCCCGTTCTGCGGCTGAATCATGGCAATGCGGCGGTCGCGCACCAGCGCGTCGCTCACCATCGCGCGGTAACGCGGTTCGAAGATATGCAACGGCAGGCGCAGGCCCGGATAGAGGATCGCGCCCGAAAGGGGAAAGATCGAAAGGCGTTTGACAGTCACCGGCTTATCCGAACAGGATCAGCGACAGTTTGCGGCGGGTCGTGGCAACCCACGGGTCTTCCAGCCCGACCGCTTCGAAAATCTGCAGCAGCTTGGCCTTGGCCGCGCCTTCCTGCCATTCGGGTGCGCTGCGGATCATCGCCAGCAACGTATCGGCCGCCTCGTCCCGGTGGCCCGCGGCAAAGGCCGCGTTGGCAAGGGCAAACTGGGCATCCATATCTGCGGGATTGGCCTTGGCGGCCTCGCGCAGGCTGGTCAGCTCGCTATCGTCCGGCGCGTTTTCCGCCAGCGCGAGAGCGGAGCGCGCCTGCGCCAGCGCGGGATCGCCCGCCACATCCATGGGCAGCGTGGCCAGCACCTCCTGCGCTTCGGCAATCCGCCCTGCCGCGATCAGCGCGCGGATCAGCCCGGCATGCGCCGGGGCGCTGTCGGGCGCCATTTCGACGACCTGTCCGAAAATGCTCGCCGCACGTTCGCCGTCGCCTTCGGCCAGCACCTCTTCGCCCATGGCGATAAACTGCGCCACATCGGGGGCCTGCGCGTCGCCGCCATCGACCGGCAGCTTGGCCAGCAACTGGTCCAGCACCTGGCGCAATTGCGATTCGCTGCGCGCATTGGTGAGATCGGCCACCGGCTGCCCCTGGAACATGGCATAGACGGTGGGGATCGAACGGACCTGGAACTGCGCCGCGATGAACTGTTCCTCATCGACATTGACCTTGGCCAGCACCACGCCCTTGTCGGCATATTCGGCGCAGACCTTTTCCAGCATGGGGGCAAGCGCCTTGCACGGCCCGCACCATTCGGCCCAGAAATCCAAGATGACGAGTTTCGTCATCGACGGCTCCGCCACGTCCTTGCGGAACCGGTCCACCGCTTTCTGTTCTTCGAGATTGAGACCCATACTGGCCAAGATGCATGCTCCCATGAGGCGTTTCGACGTGGCGCCTAATGTGGGCTTTTCGGCGGAATTGTGAAGGGCAGATATTTTTCGCGTTTTTCCTCTTGTCGGACCAAAAACTCACTGCTAGTTGCCCGGCCACCCCAGCAGTGCTGCCCCACGGCAGCAAGCTGAAGCGCCAGAGCGGGCGTAGCTCAGGGGTAGAGCACAACCTTGCCAAGGTTGGGGTCGAGGGTTCGAATCCCTTCGCCCGCTCCAGTTTTCCACGAAAAATCAGTGCGTTAGAGGTGAGGGCATTGCCTCACTTTGGGCGGATTTTTGGCGGGCGACCACCGGGCGACCACCAACTGGCAGGCGGCTCCACTCGATATTGGATTCCGGTCCTACAAAATTTGTCGTGCTGACGTCGTTGGCGAGTGCGATTCTCTTCGTCTGCGCGCCTGCTCGTTTTCTTTGGCGCGGAAGCCCGCACTTTCGATTCATCGGACCTGTCCTTGCCCGATCAGGTGACCGGCGATGATCATCCTGCCATGCATGAACTGCGTGAGCTGCCGATGTGGTCGGAAGGGCAGGTCTGGTGCAGTCCGGAGTGGCAGGGCCGGAGCATCGGCATCATGAAGGCTCAGATCGATCATCTGCCGCTGGAGATGAAGGGCATGAGAACGACGCAGGGACGCACGCTCGAGGTCATGCAGGTGTCCGGCGGCTCGATGTCGTTCAACGCCGTCAACACGCTCCGCGTGCTGGGCCGCTGGATGCGGATGTTCACCATCCCCCACCAGTCATCGGTCGCCATGGCCTACAACGAGTCCGATGAGGCCGGACGCATTAAACCCTCCAGCTATTATGACCGGATTGTCGATGTGATGGAGGAACTGGTGCACATCACCGTGCTGATGCGGCCGCAGCCCCCGGCACCTCACGCACTGACGGATGTCAGACAACACCCTCACTTACCTCGACATCTCCGAACGTTACTTCACAATCAATGATCAAGATCAGTTTGTCAGTGCATTGCCCGAGAAGTCGAAATCGAGCCCTCGTAAAAGGCATTTACAACACAAGACCAGCGCGCGCTCATGACACCGTCGATGCCCCGTCCAAGATCCCAGATGACAGTATCGCCATTCTCCAGCCTTGCCCTGACAAAGCGATCGTGCAGATCGCCCCCCGACCGCCGCGATTTCTGTGCAAGGTGAAGAGGGACGGAGGCCAGCATACGGTTCCAGCGATCTTCTAGATCCTGGCGCTGATCACGCGTGCTCTCGGGGTCACGTGTCTGCACGGAATCGGCGTCGTAAGTCACGATTTGCACGGCCGCGATTTCCGACGCGAGTTGTTCAAAGCGACCGATGAAATTGATGAGGCGCCCGCGAGCCTGCTCGTCAGCGCAACAATAGGGGTCCTGGATTTCGAGCCGCTCAATCCGCGTATCGCGCGCGTACTGCTCAAAAATTGTCCAGTCGCGTTGCCCATATTGTTCAAACACGACACGCTGAACGAAAGGAACGCGCGCTTCCGCCGTTTCGACGGGGGTGCGCACGGAGAGAATGGGACGCTGACTTCTGTGCTCAGCATTGCTCGACGCAGTCTCTTCGAGATCAGATTGGGATTGCGAACGTGCCGTTTCTTGTAAGGCCGGTTCTGCCGCGCGTTCCGCAGCCGTATCATGGTCTTCGGCACTCGCTGCGTTCTCGCTTGGGGGTGCGAGAGAGCAGGCGGCTTCCTCGTTTCCCGTCGGTTCTTCGAACTCCGGCTTTTCCGCTGGTGGGACAGGCGGGTCCGCCTGTCGGACGCTAGCGCTGTAAGCGGTATCTTGAATGTCCGTTGCCGCCTGCTCGGTGGCGGCAACGGAACTGCTTTGATCGCTTTTCTCTACATGGCGTCCGTCAAGCACATCTGAGAGAAGGTCCTCTACGTCACGATCACTCTCCGGCGGCATGAGCAGACCTCGGCTCAGCGAACGCTTACGCTCCATGAGGGCGTCGAGACGCTGGTCGAAGCTTGAAGGGCCGATCGCTTCGTCTGGATGGACAGCCATCGGGATGTGAATGGTCACTGGCCTGGTCTGACCGATCCGGTAGGCGCGGTCCGTTGCCTGATCTTCAACGGCCGGATTCCACCAGCGGGACAGGTGGATCACATTGTTTGCAGCGGTGATCGTGAGCCCGACGCCGCCAGCCTTGGGAGACAGGATGAGAACGTCGAATGAGGCCGGCGAACTCTGAAAGGCAGTGACCATCTCCTGGCGCTTATGGCCCGCAACCTTCCCGCTGATGCACATCGGGCGACGCCCAAGCGCGAAGCGCTCCTGAATTGCCATCGCGAGGAAGGCCTGCATCTCGAGATCTTCGCAGAAAAGCAGAGCCTTTTCGCCACGTTGCTTGACCTCCTCAAGGATTTCGAAGGTCTTCTTCAGCCGTGCGGATTGCCCGATGTATTCGTCGATGTTCGAAATTCCACGCGGCGGCAACGGGTGGAGCGATGTACCGCGCAACATATGCAGCACTTTGAGCATTGCACCCTGCTCGCCGCTTTCCCTTAGCGCTCGTGCTCTGGCAAGCACGAGGTCGTAGGCCTGCGCTTGTGCGGTCGGCATTTCGACCGGATATTTGCGGGCTTTCTTCTCCGGCAGGCCGGTCAGGATTTCGTCCTTCATCCGACGCAGCATGAAAGGTGGAAGTTCGTTGTCGCGCTCGATCAGACGGAGCTGGAGATCGCCAAGGCGCTGGAGATCGTTCGCCGGGAAACTGTTCTCGAATTCCCGGCTTGAGCCGAGGAAACCTGGATAGACCGTATCGGCAATGGACCACAGATCCTGCAACCGGTTCTCGACCGGTGTGCCTGTCATGGCGATCTGGATCCTGCCGTTCAGTGCCTTTGCAGCGCGCGTCATCTGGCTGGCAGGATTCTTGAGTTTCTGGATTTCATCGTAGACGATTGCCGCAAACGGAATGCGCGCGAAGCTCATGTGGTAATCGCGCATTGTCTCGTAGGTCGTCAGAACGATACCGGCTTCATTCCATTCGGAAACGTCGAGACGCGAGGTTCCCCCGCGAATGTCGCTACCCGCCTCGAGACGGAAATTGCGCAGGTTTGCACCGAACGCCTCGACCACAGGCCCCATGAGCCCTGCTTCGATGTGCTGCGAAAGCTCGGCTTGCCAATTTCGCAGAAGACCTGTGGGTGCAACAATGAGAACGGGCTTCTGGTGAGGCGATCCGTGGCGCAGCCAAAGCAGGAACATGAGTGCCTGGAAGGTTTTTCCGAGTCCCATATCGTCGGCTAGCAAGACGCCCGGCATTCGGCGCTCCCAGGCCTCGGCAAACCAGGCGAATGCCTGCACTTGGTGAGGTTTGGGCTCTGACTTCAGGCCGTTGGGAAGCTCGGGAGCATCAAAAGGCTGCTCTTCGGCGTCAGGACGAGGCAGCCGGGCATAGTCCAGCTGCTCGAAATTCTCTCCGACCTGAAGGAAGAAGATATCGACGCCCTCGCGTCCGGTTCGATCCGAGCCGCGTCCCTCGGCCTCAAGAGCGATCTCGCGTTCGAGATCGGCAATTGCTCGCGCGGCGTGCAGTGTCGCAGGCGTTGCCGGTATACTTTCGTCGCGCCAGGCGATCGCGTCCTTGCCTGCGTCAATCGCTGTCTCGACTTCGCTTGCGATCGTTTCAGCTTCACCTGGAGCCAACTCGACATGACGCGCGTTGGGCGGATCCCCGATCCGCAATCCAAACCCTTCGGGCAGCCAGCTGTTCGGCTTGGGTTTGATCCAGGGGAGGACAGGCTTTTGCCAGACCTCGATCCCGCTGACCCGCTCGGAAAATTGCTGTGTCTCGATGAAGAGGCGATCAGCTGCCTCGTCATCGTCTGCCACGTCAAGCTTGAGCTCTTCACGCAGGATACGTTGCGGCGAACGCAGAAATTCGCGCTTTTCCTGGGATGTGCCCGCCTGCTTCTCGCGCACGATGTCGAGGGCTTTGCCCAGCATCGGGTCGAGAAAAAGGAGCGTCCCGTCTGAAAGCAGATAGCTTCGCCGCCCTCCGTCCTGGCCTCGGAACCTGCGCTGGAAGTGCTGATTGTCCTGCGGGGTAAGCAGCGACGCATCTTCTTCGTCGACCAGGTCACCTTCAGCGCTCTCGCTTACGTTTCTCGAGAAGAGGACGGGGTCGAAGTCGAAACGACCATGATCGGTCTTTGCGTTGAGTGAAAAGTTGGCGGCATAAGCAATCCGGACACGCTCAAGAAAGCCGTCTGCCTCGATCCCGGTGCCGATCTCGTCTCCGAGCGTCGAGCGAAGTTCGGCAAAAGCAGCGCGGCGCTGATCGGGATCATCAGCCGCGTTTACTGCCAGTGCAGACTGGAAGACTGAGTATATCGGCTCGGGAATTCGTCCGACGCGTCCGCCCTCTCGCAGACGCGCGCCAGCGATGTCGGCTCGAACTGGCAGACCACCACGGCGGACCCATTTCGTATCGACCTTGATCGTTCCTTCAGCGAGCGAACCTCTTGAGTTGAGCTGAAGGGTCAACGGCGTGGCCGGCGGAAGACCGAGAGCAAATGCGTCTGCCTCATCGAGTCGTGCAACGATCTCCGGAGGAAGGACTATGCCTTCCGCCTGCTCGCTAATCTGACCATCATCATCGAGAGCTCGAGCCAGAGCCAGAGCGGCCTGGCCAGATTCGGGGGCAACTCTGGGCCACTCCGAGACCGGCACGATTTGACTCGATGCGCGCCGGAAAAGTCCGCCCGGCAGTTCGCGGAGAAGCGCAATCGTCTCACCGCCCGCCTCGTTCTGTGTGGCAATGAACTTGGTCGTCACCATCGATCATTCCAGTTGCGGCCCCGGCCCCTCCCCAACCGGGGATGGGCGATTGATGTCCGGCGATGGATGATTCCGGCGAACTTGCCTTCCCATCCAGGGCTCGCGGGGACATGAGATTCATATTCGAAATCCGGCCGTCCGCTTGTGGTCCGCAGTTTCCCGCCATCGTAGACCTTTGCGTAGAGTTTGGGGGCTCCGGGATCAGTGTCACTCCAGAAGCGGCACGATCCGTTATCGCTCCACTCCGATATTCGCAGGTCGCCTATCTGCATAATGATGGATGAAGACGAGGCAGGACCGCCGCGAATGATGCCAAATTCCGGGCGTTCTCCGCTCTGACGAATAAGGTCCTCGATCCTGTTGCGGGCACGGATGCCCAAGGCGGGCCAGGCATCGCTGACGAGGCCATCATCAAGGTATGCCATCCAGAACTTCTCGCGCTGCGCCCACTGATCGGGCCGATCCGTCGTTTTTGCGATGGCACGAAAGAACTCGCGCATGGCGACTTCAGTAAGCCAGCGCTTGAAAACCTGGGTAACTTCGCGCGCACGTTCTTCGCCGATCGACTCCGCGAGCGACCGCACGATCCTGTCCCACCGGGTGCGTTGAAGGCGCGGATCACCGACCTGATCGAGCAGAAACTCGGAAATTGCCTTTCGATGCTCAGGTTCGGGTTTGGTCTTGATCCAGGGCTCAAGCAGAGCGCGGACAACCAATTCCAACTGACCTGCCTGCGCTTCTGTATCAAACATGCGTAGGATACTGCGCTGCGGGCCCACCGCTTCGGCAGGCTGAAGCTCTGCGGTTGCTTTGCAGGTCTCGGCAAAAGCTGCCTGACCAAATCCGCTCGCCGCAAGGTTTGCGCCAAGGCCTGTCTCACGTATTAACGAGGAAATGCCGTCCGCGTCGCGTGCAACAAGATCGCGCGCCACCTTCGTTGGTCCCATCTGCGGCCTGAACAGATCCCACCGGGCTTCACGTTCGCGCCACGCCCAGTCATGCCGAACGGCAGCGCGGGAGGCAGCCTCTGCAAGCATAGGCATGATCGAGCGCCCCATCGGGAAATAGGTGAGATAACCATCGATGACGGCCTGGTCGGAACTGCGCCTATGGTCGAGATCGGCCCGCTCGAGCGCCGCCACGCCTAGCTCATCAAACTCCGCGTCGCACCAAGCGCCGCGCAGGACCCGATTGAGCTGAAACCGCGGTAAGCCGTTCGCACCCGTATCGGCTGCTCCTCGCAGGAATGGCTTCAGCTCAACGACGGGCTCTGCTTCGCCGACACACGCATCGAGCTTTGCCAATTGTCGCTGCAACTCGGGCTGTGTCGTCGGAGGTTTCGCCAGTCCGGCTGTCGCCAAGTCTTCCATCCGAGCGATTGCAGAGCGCATCGAAATCATAGCTCCTGCCTCAGAATGTCGCGGTCCAGGCCTGCGCTTGGCGTCGTCATCAGGAAGCGTAAGTCGATCCGACGATTGCGCTTCTTCGCCTCTTCCGAGTCGCCACGATCGACGGGACGGTCAGGACCGTAACCGCCCAGACTAAGGATCGGGGCCGAACCGTCCTCTCCCATCGGCCTATTGAGGAATCCCCGCAAAGCCGGCTGGTTGCGCTGGAGCATGGTGAAGGTCGTTTCTGCCCGACGCACTGAAAGTCCATAGTTGTTCATGCCGCCAGACATGACGTCGGAGTCCGTGTGTCCCTCGACAAAGACAGCATCGATCAGGTGCCGCGAACGCTCTCCCCGGCAAAGGTCTGAAGCAGTATAGCAAGGCAGAACGTCGACCATGGCGCTGGCAACCTTGCTTATCGCAGCCCGCCCCCTGTCGGTTAGCTCCCACCGGCCTTTATCGAACAGCACATCGTCGGGGAGCCGCAGAACTCCGGTTTTGGTGTCGATTTCCACCTGGAGCCCCCTGTCCTTCAGGGACTGCTGCAGATCATTGAGTATCTCGGCGCGGGTCCTGTTTGCGCCAGTCAACTCTTCGGTCTTGGTCTGCAGATTGAGGGCAAAGTAGGCCAACAGGATGATGAAGATAAGAAGCAGGCCGACCATCATGTCCGTCATGGACATGAAATAGCTTTCGCCCTCCTCAGGCGGCTTCCGGCGAACCACGCCTTGCATTATTCAGCGGCTTCCCTGTTCTGGATGGCAAGGATGCCCGCAAGTTCCTCGACGGTATCCCGCAGGGTAGTGAGAGGTTCGAGAGCGCCGGCGAGCTGAGCCACACCATCTCCCAGAGCCTTGTCGATCTGGCCGACCCGTTCGTTAAGATTCGAAGCGTGGTTGCCGGCAGCATCCGAGATTTTCTCGATTGCGCCGCCAAGAGCGCGGTCCACGTCTTCGAAGCGAGCACGATACTCCGACCACGCGGAAGAGGCAGCACTTGCAGTCTCGCTTAGCGCTGCTGCAAGCTGGCGCATTTCGTCACGGGCGCTCTCAGATGACTGCGCATTTCGCGAAACGATGGATTCGACCGATTTGACTGCTTCGGCGATGGAAACTGCCGACTGACGCACGGGCGCAGTCGCTGCTTCAACGTCGTTAGCAACCGTTCCGAAGGCCGTAGCGAGATCGCTTGATCGCGCGGCAACCTGCTCGATTGCTCGCGCATGATCTCCGATAGCACTTTGTGCGGTCGAGAGACGGTCCGCGGACGTGGAAATGGCATCGCCCGCGTCTTTCATGCTGCCTACCAGCGGGCCGCCGGTCTGGTTGAACCGTTCAACGAACTCCGAAAATGACTTTTCCATTGCCTCCTGGCCGATCCGGGCCGCGTCATTCGCCGCGCGGGCCGAGGCTTCACCCATCTGACTGGCCGCGGCGGCGAGTCCGGATTTCATTTCGTCGAGCGTATCGCCAAGATTGCTCAGCAATTCGTCCATCCGCTGCCTGGCAAGCTTGCTTGCCTGCTCGTTTTCTTCGCGCATCCGGTCGGCCACGACCCCGAAATTGCGGTTGAGCTCGCCAAAGGCCGACCGCATCTCTTCCGACGCCTGGCCAAAACGCCTGACAGCCTCTTCGATCTGGCGATCAGCTTCGCCGGTCTGATTTTCGATACGTTCGGACATCGTGGCCATCGACACGGTCATTGCGCCAATGGCATCTGCGAGGCCGGCCATCTCGGCACCGGCGCTTGACGCGATCGCGTCGCGAACGGCTTCTCCCCCGCCACCGCTGATCTTGTCGATGCCCTGCTGGATCGACCCGAGGTGCGTGATCATGGGTGCCATCTGTTTTTCTAGGGCACCATCGAGCGCGGCCGCTAGCTGTTCGGAGAAAGTACGGAGTGCCGGGGTCTGTTCCTTGAGTTGTGCGAGCTGGTCGCTCGCGATCCGCTGCGGTGGTAGATAGACCATTCCGTGCTCGAGCTTGTCGCAGAGCATGGACAGCCCGTCATTGATCCGTTTTCCAAAGCGATAGTCGTAGGACCGAAGTATGATGGAAGCCACGATTCCACCCACCGAGGCCCAGAACTTGGCCCCAGCAACCTTCATGAGATCATTGAGCCGTTCCTGCATAACATCGACCCCGCCGCTAAAATCGAGCGTCGAGAGAGCTGCAATGATGCCTAGGAAGGTAATCAGCAGGCCGATGGCGATAAAGATATTTGCAAACCAGTTCAGCCCACGGTGCCGGTCACCGAGATTAACGAAAAAATGTTCTGGGCGGGCGGAGTTCTGGAGAACGTCGGCTGACGGATCGACTATGGTTTCACGATATTCCTCCCAGGTCCTGCGAAGCGGAAGAGCCTCAGGCTCATTCGCCTCCATCATCTGTGCATCGATATCGTTAAAGCGGCGCGCGAACTCGAGACGCGCCTGATCAACATCGGCAGTGCTGCCGCCAGTTATCTCATCCAGCAACCGAACACGGGCTTCGATCGCGTCAGCAAGGGGAGCGTGATACTGCCGCCTGTAACGATACGCGATGGCAAATGCCGTTCCGATCAGCACGATCGCCAGAAAGGCCGCCATCGCATCCTCGATGAGCGGAATTTCCGTGAAAAAGTAGATTAATCCATGGCCAAGCCATTCAGTGATTTCCACGCAGCCCCCCCTGAAGCTCGTAATGACGACGAGCTCCTGAGAATCGGCGCGGAAGGCAGGCCAAGCTTGCGAGGTGCAACCGGACAGAGAAGCCCTGAGTGCGCAAGACGGTATCGAATTGCTAGGCCTGCGCCAAGACAGATTGTAGCAAGCGCATGAGAAACTCGTGATTCCTGAAACGGTATTACAGTGCGCTACATCTCTGGAGATATCCTGAGCATCGACCGGGATGTACGGTTCCGACAGCGCGGAGATGAGATCCGCCGGCTGTTCACGTAATATGCGGAAAGCCTGTAGTTGCTCGGATCGGTGGTGCCCATGGAGAACTGTGAGGCCTTAAGAGGTTCCGGTCATAAGGCTCACCACACGAGCGTCAGTGCCGCACGTCTCCTTTGCGATATCCACGAGGTGCTGGTGGTGGGTGAAAAACAGGACCTGCGTTTTGCGGCTCAGCTCGACGAGTAGCCTTAATCCTGCCGCAGCGCGCTCATCATCAAAATTGATGAAGAGATCGTCCGCGACGAAAGGAAGCGCGTCGGCACGTTCCAGATATTCCTCTATGGCCGCAACGCGCAGCGCCAGATACAGTTGATCGGCTGTTCCGGTGCTCATCCCTGAAACCGGCACGACGGAATCATCGCTACGCACGCCGGTCAGTTGCGCCGTGTCCTGTTCGTCAAATGCCACCTGAAGACCAGCAAATGAGCCGCCGGTCATGATCGTGAACAGCACGCCAGCCCGTTTGAGCAACGGTGCCTGTTTCTCGCGGCGGTAGCGGTCGATGGCCCACTGAAGAAGCAGGGCCGAAGTCCGAACGCGCACATAGCGGGCCGCGATCTCCTCCATATCAGCAAGCGCTTCCTGCCTACTCGCAGCGGCCTGTGCCGCACCATCGCCGCCGCCTATCGCTTGAAATGCATCGCGTGCCTGCGATCGCACTTCGGCCGCCTGCGTCTGCTGATCTTGCAGGTCATCAAACTCGGCTTGCAGCAAAGTCTCGCGCGCTGCGATCTCATCTACCGAGGCGCCCTCGCACTCTTCCGCGAGTTCCTCGATCGACTTTCCGTCGCCATCCTCAAGCAGTTTTTCCACAAGCTCGTGCAATTCGCGCTCTATCGCCCGTTTTCGGTCCGACTGCCCGATCGCTTGGTTCAGGGCCTCGACGGTTCCGACACCGGCCGCCTTTTCCAGGTGGGAGATTGAAGCGGCCAGTTGGCGGCGTTCATCGTCCAGCTCACCGATCTGCGAGGTGAGCCTCTCGACATCTGCAATCTTCTCGCTGCGCAGTTCCCGCGCGCGCTCAGCTTCGTTCAGTCGGGCCTCCAGCGCGAGAATAGCGTCTTCGGCTGGCTGACCAGCGAGGTCTCCGGCCACATCTTCCAGGAGCTTCGCGACGACCTGCTCGAAATCGGCAACGTCCCGATTGATCTTGTCGATGCGTTCGTGGCGCAGCGAGCTGATTTTTCCGGCCGCTCCCCGCATGTTGTCGATGATGTCGAGTTGCGCGCCAACGGCTTCCGCGGCGGTATTTTGGGCCAGACCAAGCTCCCGGAGTGCCGCCGCCCAGCTTTTCTGCCATTCTCCGAGGGCGTTCTTGGCCTCCTCCAGATCGCGCTCGCGCTTTCCAACAAGTTTGGTCGCGCTGATGAGCTCGCCTTCGATTTGCGATTTTTTCTGCGCCGCCGCCTCCTGCGCGCGCTGAGCCTGATCGCCAAGCTGGAGGATGAGATTGAGACTTTCGTTCTTCAGATTGCCAACGTCCGTTCCAAGCGCAGCCAATTCGTCAAGCAGTTTGTTCCTGGCTTCGCTGAGCCGGCTGCGAATGTCGTCGAGATCGCCTTTTTGCCGCTCGCGATCATCAATGGCCTTCAGCACGTCTTCGCGGGCAGTCAGCCATTCCAGCATTGCCTCGGCTGGCCGCGGCTCGAAAGGGGCTGTCTCCCAAATCGATTTCCATTCGGCTTGCAGCGCCTCGCCTTCCTCGACGAGCGCGGTTTCGTCCGCCTGCGCCTGTTCGAGCCGGATTTCCTGTTCGCCGATCTTGCGCCTGATTTCCGCCAGCCGGCCGGCTGCCTCCGCGTGCTCAAAACGCCGGTCGGCAAGATAATCGACTTTGGCTACGGCAGGTTCGAAAGCGCCGGGCAGGTCGTCCAGCTCATCGGCAAAGGTTTTCGCCTGATTCTCAGGAACCGGCTCGCCTTCGATGTGCCTGAGCTTGACCAGATTCCAAAGCGAATCCCGGCGGCTGCGCGCTTCTTGCAATTCCTCAGGGGTTACAAGCTGCTCATCCCGCACGGTCCTCTCAAAGGCGGCAGTTGCGCGCTCCAACTCCTGCCGGGTCGAAGTCACCAGCTGCTGCGCTTCGCGCAAGCGTCGCTTCTGGTCCTGTTCGCGATCCCGGTATGCCTGAATATCGGCGCGCGCCGGCACGACTAGCGCAGCCAGTGCGTCCTCATCGGCTACGCCCGGTTTAAGGGCGGTGAGACGCTTTTCCACGAGCGCCGCCGCTTCACGGAATGCCTTTTCTGCAATCCGCGCCTCGCCGGCGAGATCGCCCTGTTCGCGCACCGTTTTGATGACTAGGGCAAGCTTTGTCACATCGGCCGGATCAGCGGCGTCATCCAGTCTGCCGTTCGCCTCGTCTGCCGCTTCCTGCGCTTCCCTCATCAACTGCGTGTGGCTGGCGAGCCCGGCATCAATCTCGCCCTTTTTGCCGAGCAGCGAACGCACGACGCTGACACCGGTACGGGGTGGGATGCGATCAATCAGCGCCGCGGAATCCGCCCCCGTCCACCCGAGTTCTTTTGCGTCAGCGCGCAGCTTTTCCTCGGTGGCATTCAACTCCGCCTGCCGCTTCGGCAGGTCCGCTTTCTCGCCGCGAATTTCAATGCGCCGCTCGTGCAGTTGGCGAACATCTCCGGCCCGCTGCACGAGGGCTTCATCAAACACCAGGCCGTCCAGCTCTTGAGCCGCGCGATCCAGCTGCTCCTGAAGCGTTGTGCGTCTGGCTTCCGCCTTGCTGTCGCTGCTTTGGGCATCTGCAACCGTCTGTGCCGCATCTTCGGGAAGTAATACGACGTGGCCCAGATCCGCGAGCACGCGGTCGAGCTCCTGCTTCCGACGCACGTCACGAAGGACGCGGCGAATACGGCTCAGACGATTGCGTTCGGCCGTCGCATCCCTGATCTTTTCACTGATCGCAGCGCAGGCTTCTTCGGCATCATCGAAAGCCTTTTTGAGCTCTCGCCATTTGGTTGCCGTCAGGGTCTGATCGCGCAGAACCTTCTGGGCATCGCTCAGCTTCTCGTCAGCAATATAGAATTTCCGGTGTTTTGCCCGACGCGCGCTCCAAAGCTCATCTGCTTCGGCGGAAAGCTCGCTCAGCCGCTCCCGCAGCCCGGCAATGCCGGCGCCTGCGGAGAAGAGCATCTGCCCGACATCATCCCTGGCCTCGAGAATTTCCCGGCCGCCAGCTTCGAGACGGACATGATCGAGGCTGAACATGCGCTCGAAGAACGGGCGGTCTCCACCGGAAAGATAAGGGGCGATAATACCATCGCCGCCGGAAATCGGCGAACCTTCCGGCCCAAGCAATGTATCCTTGTTCCCTTTGCGGCGGACCACCTCCAGAGATCCCTGTCCGTTTTCGAGCACGCCGCCGACCCTCATGCTCGCGTAGTCGTGCAGGAAGTTATAGGGTGAGCGGGCGTCTATGCCGAACAGCAGGTCTTCGATCGCCGTAAGCGCGGTCGACTTTCCGGCCTCATTCGGTCCGAACATGATATGGAAGTCCGATTCCCCGGCCGGCAGGTCAATGGATCTGCCGCTGAAATGTCCGTAACGGATCAGATCAAGCCGCCCCAGCCGCATAGCTTATGCTTCCCCTGCGATCAGATGTGCCGAGAGGTAGGGAGCAACGTCGCTGATGAGCGTATCATAATCCCCGGCAATTGCCGATTTCAGGATATCGTCTTCAATCTCTGTCCTAATCTCGTGTGGTAGCCGCCGAACCAGCTCACCAATGTCGCCTTCGATCTGCGCGAGAAGGTCGGCATCGCTTTTCGCGTCCTGCAGCATGCGCTGCAGCTCGCCGATCGCGTCCTCGCGCTGCGCCAGCGCCTCGGGGTCAAGCGTGGCCTCTGTTGCAGTGGTGACTTTTTCGACCCAAGCGACCTCATCACCAAGGCCAAGCGCACTAGCGCGCGCGTCGGCCAAAAGTTGCTCCCCCGATGAAATCAACCGAGCATGAACATCGGTGCGCCCTTGGAGCACGATGCGGCACGCGAGCAGTCTCCCGTCCGATTCGTTCGCCACAGCAGTCTCGAGTGTTTCCCGCACCCGGTCGATGACATCACCCATGCCGGTTGCACCGGTCAGCGATACCGGAAGCACGGCCCAACGTACTACGTCGCAGGGGACGGATTCGAACTCGGTGATTTCCTTATCGCTCACCGTCACGAGACACGCGCCCTTGGCGCCGGTTTCCTTCACATGACGACCCTGAAGGTTCCCTGGAAAAACAACGTGCGGACGCTCATGTAGCACCGCGGCCTGGTGCACATGACCCAGTGCCCAGTAGTCGTATCCCTTGTTCACGAGATCATCGAGCGAGCACGGTGCATAGTTCTCATGCCCGCCCATACCACAGGCGGTATGCAGCACCCCGATATTGAAAGCGCCATCCACCGGACATGGATAGTGGGGGACAAGATTATCTGTGACGTCGCGTTGCCGGAAGCTATGGCCGTGAAGCGCGACGCCCAGCTCGTCTAACCGGAATGTCTCCGGGCCGCGTGTACCGAAGATATGGACATTGCCCGGAAGGTCGAGACGCTTCGTGATCTGGCTTTCCGCATCGTGGTTGCCGTGCAGCACGTAAACTGGGATGTTTACTGCATTTAGCCGGCCCATCTGCGCAGCAAAGAAGAGACCCGTTTTGTAGTCGCGCCAGTCGCCGTCATACAAATCGCCAGCGATTATCAGGAAGCTAACTTTCTCCTCGATCGCAAGGCTAACAAGTCGATCGAAGGATTTCCTAGTGGCGGTGCGCACGCGCTCAGCCGCGTTACCATCCTGTCCGGCTAGCCCTTTGAGCGGGCTGTCCAAGTGGATGTCCGCTGAATGCAGGAAACGAAATGAAGCCATACCTCCCCTATTCGGCTACTTTCCCTTTTGCTAAACCTTTGGTTCGGCAGCGGCAACCCGGACTCCATTCAGTAGGTCGGCTGCATCAGGAAAGGGTCTCCGTCTGTCCCCGTTCTCCGGCGCCCGATTGGCGGGAGGCAACCTTGCGGCCGACAATCGGAAGATCGCGCGGGCACTTCATGTTCCGTCGGCCGCTTTTGTCGTCCGCGAGCGATAGGGAGGGCTTTTCGACGTACTTGCGCAGCTAGTGAAAATTGCGGGATTTCAGACGCAAGAGCTCGCCGGGGCGATCGAGCCCTGGCGGCGGCGGCACTTTTTGAAGATGTTGCGAGGCACCCAAATGCGTCCCGGCGCCCTGGCTATTGGTCGGGCCGTTTGCGTCGCCGCGTTCGCCCAAAGTACCAAGCATCGCAGTCAGATCGAACAGGCGCGCGCAGATCAGATGGATCACGTCGCCCTCGCGCTGGACCCGGCCCTGGATGCCGAGCATCGCTGATGTGAGCACGATGCGGCGCTGCTTCTCATAGAGGTCCGGCCAGACGACGAGATTGGCGATCCCGGTTTCATCTTCGATGGTGATGAAGGTGACGTTCTTCGCCGATCCGGGGCGCTGGCGGACCAGCACCAGCCCGGCGGTGCGCACCGGACGGCCATCCTTGAGGGCATGGGCATCGGCGCAGGAGAGGAAGCGCTCGCGTGCCAGATCGCCGCGCAGGAAGGCAAGCGGGTGACGGCGCAGTGTCAGCCCGACATGGCGATAATCCTCGACCACTTCCCGACCTGCCGTCATCGCCTTGAGGCGCACCGCCTCTTCGGCAATCTCCGGTTCGGGGCGCTCCTCCTTTCGCCTCATTGCGGCAAACAGGGGGAGCGGTTCATCCCTGAGCGCCTTGATCGCCCACAGCGCCTCGCGGCGAGCGAGGTGGAAGGCCGGACGATAGGCATCGGCTTCGGCGAGCTGCACCAGGGCGGACGCGGGAACGCCAGCGCGGCGCCACAGATCGTCGACATCCCGATAGGGCTGCGGCGCGCGGGCTGCGACGATCGCCGCGGCATGAGCGTTGGACAGCCCCGCGACGCGGTTGAAGCCGAGGCGAACGGCAAAGCGCCCGCCTGATAGCGGCTCCAGGGTGCAGTCCCAGCGCGAGGCGTTGATGCAGACAGGCCGAACCTCGACGCCATGATCGCGGGCATCGCGCACGATCTGGGCTGGCGCATAGAAACCCATCGGCTGACTGTTGAGGAGCGCCGCGCAGAACACCTCGGGGTGCCAGCATTTGAGCCAGGCGCTCGCATAAGCGATGAGCGCAAAGCTGGCGGCATGGCTTTCGGGGAAGCCATAGCTGCCGAACCCTTCGAGCTGACCGATGATCTTCTCGGCGAAGTCCTCAGCATAGCCGCGATCGATCATGCCGCGCATCAGCCGCTCGCGGAAATTGACCACGCCGCCGGTATGTTTGAACGTCGCCATGGCGCGGCGAAGCTGGTCGGCCTCGGCGGCGCTGAACCCGGCGCAGACCATCGCCACCTGCATCGCCTGTTCCTGAAACAGCGGGACGCCCAATGTCTTGCCCAGCACCTTCTCCAGTTCGGGCGTCGGAAAATCGACTGCCTCATCGCCTTCGCGGCGGCGCAGATAGGGATGGACCATGTCGCCCTGGATCGGTCCGGGCCGCACGATCGCGACCTGGATGACGAGATCATAATAAGTGCGGGGCTTGATGCGCGGCAGCATCGCCATTTG
>Ga0182743_1001040_pt1 | contig 29455 bp, 30 predicted proteins | sample eDN3rd30CKraftOP_FD_128522 | JGI IMG/M metagenome (GOLD analysis project Ga0182743, IMG submission 128522) | Enriched Organic Plus compost microbial communities from Emeryville, California, USA - eDNA 3rd pass 30_C Kraft OP (version 2) (version 2) ... | reverse complement strand
TTCAGCCTGTGGAGAGGAAGGCTCTGGCCGCACTCGCAAGAGCGCGGTGAAACCGGCCTCTACGAAGCAGGAAGTCAGCTTTGAGCCTGTTTAGGCAGGTTTGAGTAGGTATGACAGAACGGAGTACGTCGTCTCTCACCCCAGGTTCAACCACAGCATATAAAGGGCGGTGCCAGACACAATGCTGAGCAGTGGCTTGCGCCAGAGCCACTGCAGCAGCATGACCAATGTCAGACAGACAATTTCTGCCACGTAGCCACCACCGGTGGGCCGCTCAGCCAGGTCACGGATGCTATGGATCAAGAGGATCACCATGATGGCACTGGGCAGGAAACGTCCAAGCTCCATGACCCGTGAACTTGACCGTATCCATCGGGCCATCACGAACGGCAAGGCCCTGAGGCCAAATGTCACGATCCCCATGGCCACAATGGCGATCAAGGCATAGGTGGGATCGATCATGCCAGCCTCGCTCGGATGGAGGGCCAGCACAGTCCGGCAATAACGCTCAGGCAGACCGCCGCCAGCAAAGCATGGCCAGGCAGCACCCACGTACACAAGGCATAACTCGCCAGGGCAACCAGCAACGGCAGCAGGGTGCGACTGGCGCGCCACTGCTCCACGACCAGGATGGCAAATAGTGCTGCCAGCGCAAAATCCAGACCTGTCAGTGACACAGGCACCTGTGCGCCCAACCCTGCCCCGATCAAGGTCCCGATGACCCACCAGCCCTGGTTGATGGCAGCCAGTGCTGCCATGGCATTGGGTGTCGGCCTGGGCCGGGCAGACGTGATGACAGAATAGGTTTCGTCTGTCAGTGCAAAAACCAGGTACCAACGCACCAGGAAGTGTCTGGGCCGGTTCTCCAGCAAGGACAGCCCATAGAAGGCATGGCGCATGTTGATCACCAGCGCAGCCAGTGCCAAGGACGCCACGGGCATGCCTGCTGCCAGCATCGGGATCATGGCGAATTGCGAAGCGCCAGCGTAGATCACCAGGCTTGCTGCCAGCGCCAGCCACCAGGCGCCGCCAGCCTGGACAAACAGGAAACCAAAGACAATCGCCAAGGGCACATAACCCATGGCCACAGGGATCGACAATAAAAATCCGGAACGACGCGCAGAGATTTCAGACAATTCAACACCACTACAGTTCTGATTCCGTGCGTGCAACTTTCAGCCGCTAGAGATGAACGGAACGCGCCGCCTGTTCCAACTGCGCCCTCAGCCCTCTGTTAAGCCAGCGCTTGTTGATCGTATAGACGCTGGTCTTGATGCTGTCATAAATAGTCATGCGCTCACACGCCTTCTCCAGGACCTGCTCTGCAGGAACGAGTTCATCGACAATACCGTGGCGCAGGCACTCCTGCGCCGGCATGCGCTCGGCACGTTGTAACAACGTCTGCATCGCCCCCAGGTGGGTGCGGCGCCCGACAATCACGGCAGCAATGGGTGCAGGGATATCGATCTTGGCCTCAGGCAGCGACATCCAGGTGGCATCGGACATGACGATTTCATCGCACGCACAAGCCAACATCATACCTGCACCAATGGCTGGGGCGTGCACGGCGGCAACTATTGGCTTGGGAAACTCCACGAAGTCAACCAACATGCGCAACAAAAACAGCAACTGCCTTTGCTCTGCCAGTTGTGGGTCCAGATCGGCATACTCCTTCATGTCCGCACCTGCGCAAAAGGCCTTCTGGCCAGCGCCTGCAATCACCAGCGACCTCACATCGTTATCTTCGCGTGCCTTCTGCAGGCCAGCGTGCAGTGCCTCGTACATCTCTTCATTCAGGGCGTTGACTGCGCCTGGGCGCGTCAGCGTCAGGATCATGGTGCTACCCTTGATTGCTGTCTCCAGCATGCGCGTCTCCTTTGTTGATACTTGCTGCCGATTTCTGGTGTGATCATCAGACCGGACTGTTCTTGTTCAGGAACGTGGTCACCATCTCCCCGAATTCGGTTGATTTTTCAAAGGGGGCCAGATGCCCTGCATCCAGTTCTGCATAGGTGGCACCAGCAATGTCACTGGCCAGTTTCCTGGCATGCTCAATCGGAATGACCTGATCCTGCAAGCACCCGATCACCAACGTGGGTGCCTTGATATCCTTGAGCAAGCTGCTGACATTGACGCGACGGTCCAAATCGATCTGCCGCCAGATGCCATGCCAGTCGTTGTTCTGACAGATGGCCTGTACCCAGGCATCGATCTGCGCTTGCGTCATGCTAGCCACCGTAGCCGGGCTCATGCCATTGAGCACGATCATCCTGGCAAAAAGCGCAGGGTCACGGGCAATCAACTCTTGCCACAAGGTTGTCTGCAAGACGTTGCGTGAATCGGTGCCATCGCTGAAACCAGCAAGAAGCACCAGTGAACGCACTTTCTCGGGATACATGGCCGCGATGTACATCGATACGCATGTACCCAGCGAATAACCCACCAGATCGAACCGCTCCATACCGGCTGCCTGTGCCGCCGCCAGCACCTGCTCGGCCAGGATTTCCACAGTCAGCCTGGGATGTGAGTCGAGCGTCTTTCCAGAACCAGAGTAATCGACCAGGAGTACACGCCGCGACTTTGAGAACTGGGGCAACAGATGGTCCCAGTTGCTGTGCATGTTGCCGCCAGTACCTGACACCAACACCAGGTCAGGACCCTGCCCGACGACTTCATACCAGACGGTAGCTCCATTGATTTGCACGGACTGCATCGCCGCCCCCTTTCATCAAATGTCAAAAGCTGGTTTTCTACCGCGAGTACGGAAGTTGCGTCAACGGATGTTTCCCGGACTGGTCTGCCAGAAGGCATCAAACGATGGCTTGCGCTTTTCAAGAAAGGCGCCAAGCCCTTCCTGCCATTGCTCCTTGGGCACGTCGGCCAATGACTGTTGCACTGTTTTCCAGTCAGTTGTGGCAAATGACTGCGCATAGCGCTTGGCCACAGCAAGCGCACCCGGTGCGACCCGGCTGGCAACGCTTTGTGCGACATCTATGGCCGTACTCAAGGCATGCCCAGGCTGACACAATCGGTTCACGATACCTAGCGTATAAGCCCTGTTGGCATCCAGGCGATGTGCCGTCATCATCATCTCATTCAGGGTACGCAAGCCCGCCATCTGCTGCAGCCGCATGATTGCCGTATTGGGTATTACCCCGAGGCCAAGCTCAGGCAGGCTGAACCAGGCGTTCTCAGCAGCAACCGCAAGATCACAACTGAGCATGAGCTCAAAACCGCCCCCTACAGCAGCACCTTCGACTGCCGCAACAGACGGCCTGGGATCCTCTGCCAGTGTTTGAAACAACCTCACAGGATCGGTATCTGAACCACTTTCCTGCATCCAACCATCAAGCAGGTCACCAACATTGGCACCAGCACAGAAGTTGGGCCCGGTGCTTGACACGACAAGCGCGCGTGCACTCCGGATCTCAGGACTGGCGAGCGCATCAAGCGCAGCTGAGACGATCTGCCTGGACAAAGCATGGTGCGATTGCGGCTTATCGAGCAGAATCACACCGACGTCGCCAACGCGCTTGGTTACCACCGCCATTGCCGCCTCACTTTTGGTTTTCAGTCTTTGGGGGCCAGGTGCTGGCTTGCCTCGTGCTCGATCCTCATGTAGATCTCACCGGCCATGGGCATGCGGGTTTCCTCGATGATATGCCCAACCAGTCCGACCGCACGTGCTGCCACAGCAAGCCCACGGCAAACACGGTAGTTAAGCCCCATCTGTGACACCACAGCAGCCATGGCTGCTGTCACGTTGACCGGCAGAACCTTGCCGGTGCGCCGCTGCGCCTGCTCGCCAATCAAGGTGATCAAGTCGGCATATGGACCGTAATAGCCTGTCTCCCGGGCTACGTTGAACAGGGCAACTGTCCTGGGGTCGATCGGCTTGTGAAATGGATGACCAATCCCCGGAATGATGGCCTTCCTGGACAGATAATCTTCAACGATAGCCTGTGCCTTGGCTTGCAGATCACCTGGATCGGCCGGATCAGGGATGGCAGTCTGCAACATCTTGGCTGCCTGGTCCAGGGAGCCCACGAACACCGAACCCAACCCCAACAGACCAGCAGCCACCGCAGCCTGGACAGACTCCGGAGCCCCACAGTACGTCAACCTTGTGGCCAGAGAAGACGGTGTGATGCCATGCTCGACCAAAATCACCATGACGGCATTGAACATGCGCAGCTCATTGGCGTCCTTGGGCATGCGGGCAAATATCTGCAGGAAAGCCATCTGCCCGAAATCGATCTTCCCGACCAGGTCTTCACACAGGTTATAGCCATGGATCACGACCTTGTCCGGTGCGCTCCAAGCGATGTCCGACCTGATTTCCGTTCTTTTCATTACGCTGCTCCTTGGATTGTCGTTATTTGTTTCGCTAATCGTTTCGTCAGTGTTGCGCCATCACAATTTCCTGGGCCATCTCGCGCAACCGGGTCTTAAGCGTCTTAAGACCATTGGGTCCTTGTTTTCTGGGGTAGTCATCCACAAACACAAAATGCGAAGGAACCTTGTAATTGGCAAGCCCTGCCCTGCACTGCTGGTGCAACCACTGCTCTGTCAAGGAGGGGTCTTTCTTTCTCACGAAGGCCACCGCAACATCGCCGTGTTTCGGATGCTTGCACCCGACCACCTGGGCGTCCAGTACACCGTGCTGTCTGGTGATGAAGTTTTCAATCTCGACCGGGTCGACCAGATAACCACGCAGACGCAATGTGTCCTTGATGCGTGCGATATAACAGAACCTGTCGCCATACTGGTACCCGAGGTCACCGCTGCGAAACCAACCATCGGCTGTAAATGCATCCTGGGTTGCTTCAGGGTTGTTCAGGTAGCCCGCCAACACGTTGTAGCCCCTGAACTGCAGTTCTCCCTTCTGTCCCTCTGGCAATACCTGACCAGTCTCGATGTCCGCGATCCTGAACTCAATGTCCGGGCAGATGGGCCTGCCCCCCGGCAAAGCACGCAGTGAATCTTCATCCTCATGCAACTGACCCGACATGATGGAGAAGCATTCCGAAGACCCATACAAGGCGGTCATCCTGATGCCAAACTGCTCCCTGGCCTTGACCGTCACTTCAAGCCCCCGTCCATTGAACTCGGCAAAGCCCATCGTACGAATCGTCCGTACGTCACGACCAGTGGACATGAGGTCGTCAAACAGCGCCTCGCTGCCGTAGAAATGGGTCACATGAAACTTTTCAATCATCTCTGCGGCACGCTGCAGGTCAAAGGTCTGCATGAAAAGGCACTGTCCGCCGCCAGCCAGTGCACTCATGGCCTGCATGAATCCAAACACACCATAAAGTGGCATGGCACACAAGGAGCGGTCACGCAACCGCACATCTGAATATCGCGCTACTTCCCTGCTATGGCGCAGGATCCCTTGCTGCGTATGCACGGCAAGCTTCGGAAAGCCTGTGGTGCCGGAAGTGCTGAATGTGCAAAGCAGATCCGTGAGTTGCCCTTCATCCTGGGTGACTGGCTTGACGCCTGGAACCTCAAGCAGCCCGGCAGGATTCGACACTTCAATAATATGCTGCACGCTTTGCACTTCTGCCTGGATCTTGCGTGCCACTCCCAGGTAGTCATACTCAAGAAAACCAGGCTGCAGGAAAATCGCCTTGGCCTGCGCAGTCCTCACCACATGCAAAGCCTCTTCGTGGCGCAGGCGCGTGCTGACTGGAACCATCAATACCCCGAGCCTGGCTGCCGCAAACAGGATCTGCAGCCAGGTGCCTCCGTCAGGCAACCAGACTGCTATTGCATCGCCTCGCACAATGCCCAGCGACTTGATATATCCGGCCATGCGGTCTGCGGCATCAGCAAGTTCCTTGCGTGTCGCAGAATGGCCAAGGCAACTATAGGCTGCAAGCTCAGAATGGAAGCTGAGCAAACTGGAAAATGAATCTGGAACTATCTTCATTTTGAACGGCTCATTTTTTATGGCTGCAAGATATGTCTGGCGATCTGTATCCGTTGCATCTCCGAGGTTCCCTCGCCAATGCGAAACGCGCGCATGTCACGATAGAACCGCTCGATCGGCAACTCAGTCATATAGCCCATGCCACCGAAGATCTGCATGACCCGGTCAACCACGTGGCACCCCATCTCGGTGGCATGAAGCTTGGCCCTAGAAGCGGCAATCCTCGCCTGGCGATCATTGCGGTCTGTCAACTCTGCCGCCTCTTGTGCCAGAAGCTGTGCTGCACGCAGTTCAACATCGTTGTCTGCCAGCATGAACTGGATGGCCTGGTGCTCCGAGAGTGTCTTACCGAAAGCCTGGCGCTGTCTGGCATACTCAATCGCCATGTCCTGGGCACGTCGCGCCAGGCCCCAGGCCCTGTATGCCGAAAAAACCCGGTCCGCGTTGATGCTGCTCATCATGACCGCAAAGCCCTGGCCTGGATCCCCCAGTACATCCTCATCCGGCACAAAACAGTCCTGAAGCGCAAAACCATTAAGGTGATAACCGCGCCAGCCCATCTTCTGGTAGCGGACCATGGAGCCGAGCCCGGGGTTTTCCTTGCGGACGATGAATGTCGTGAGCCTTCCCTTCAGGGGTGCCTGTGAATCGGTACAGGCCAGCACAATGATGAAGTCTGCGGTCTGGACATTGGAAATGAACTGCTTGCTGCCGTTAAGCACCCAGCCCCCTTGCACCTTGCGTGCACGGGTCTGAATCGCCGCCAGATCCGATCCAGCACCAGGCTCGGTCAAGGCATAGGTCACGAGCTTGCGTGCAGCCAGCAAGTCCGCAAGGATCGTTTCACGCTGCCGTGCATTGCAGTAAGCCAGGGTCAGCGGCAGGTGTCCTATGGTTTCCACCAGCGGCATCGAAGTCTGTGTAATCTCCTCATAGATGACGCACCTTGCCTGCACAGGCAATCCTGGTCCACCCAGTTCTGCCGGGAAATTGAAACCATACAGTCCGAGATCCAGTGCCTTTTTGCGCAACTCCCTGTCGAGCTGGACACTGATGTCGTCTTGCTGGTCTATCTGTGCCTCAAGAGGCTGCAGGTGCTGCCTGACATGCCTGCGCACCGTCTGGCGAAGTTGCTCAAGTGCATGCGCATCCCACTGCTGATCGGTAAATCCATCATCCATGACCAGCCCTCACGTCAATACAGTTCCATAAGGGCTGAGTTGTCCTTGAATTCATCAGGACTGCCTTCCTTGATCAGGACTCCGGACTTCATGACAATCACCCGATCTGAAATCTTCAAGGCTTCCTTCACGTTCTGCTCAACGATCAGTATCGACATCTTGCGCTCTTGCTGCAGTTGCCTGATCGGACCCATCAGATCCTGAAACAGCTTGGGCGCAAGGCCGATCGAAGGTTCATCAAGCAAGAGACATCTTGGCTGACTCAGGAGCGCCCGCCCCAGTGAGACCATCTGTTGCTGGCCGCCAGAGAGTGTGCCTGCCCTCTGGTGGTAGAACTTCTTGACCGCCGGTAGAATCTCGAAGACCCACTCCAGTCTTTGTTCCTGCTGTCCTGGTTCCACACCTGAGGCCCAGAAACCAAGACGCATGATTTCTGCCACCGTCAGTCCCGGGAATATCCCTCGGCCCTCAGGCACCATCGCGATCCCGTTTGCATTCATGAAGCGTGGGCTCAAAGTTTCGACACGTTTGCCTTCAAGCCACACTTCCCCAGCGGACAACCCCACCAGGCCGAACAACGACTTAAGCAAAGTCGACTTGCCTGCCCCGTTGTGTCCTATGAGGCAAAGCACCTCGTCGTAGCCCAGGCGGACGTCCATGCCTTCAAGCACAGGACGGCCGCCATAGCCGACCTTCAATCCACGACCTTCCAGAAACCAGGACGATGTCGACATCTTTGCTCACCGCTCCCCAAAGTAAATTGCCGCCAAGTGCGGGTCTTTCAAAATTTCCTGTGAACTGCCCTGAGCCAGAAGCCGTCCCTGGTCCAAGAACGCCACGGTGTCAGACAGCTGGATCACAATGTCCAGGTTGTGCTCAATAATGCAGATCGTCACGCCCCGGGCCGCATAGGACTTGAGCAACGAGACAAACCGCTCAAACGACCTGGGGTCAAGCCCGGAGGCAGGTTCATCCAGAAGCCAGAGCCTGGACTGCGCTGCCATCAACCGTGCCATGCTGAGAAACTTACGCTCGGCATAGGCCAGATCCACAGCCCGCTCATTGCGCTTAGACTCCAGTCCCGTCTCTTGCAGGATCTGCTCGACCCGGTCACGGTCTATCGCGTTGCGCTGCCAAAGCCAACTACCACGCTCCATGACGGTCATGATGTTTTCCTGGACCGTCATGTGGTTGAACAACCGCAGGTCCTGGAAAGTTCGCCCTATGCCCTTGCGTGCGATACGCCAGGGCGCCATGTTCAAGAGCGACTCGCCCAGCCAAGAAATCGTGCCGCTGGTTGGCTTCAAGTGCCCTGTAATCAGGTTAAAAAGGGTGGTCTTGCCGGCACCATTGGGACCGACCAGTGTTGTGATGATCCCTGACTTCAGGTCCAAATTCACATCTGAAATCGCCTGCAAGCCACCAAAATTCTTGTTCAAACCGCGAATCTCCAACAGATTCGTCGCCTGTGTTGCTGCACTCATGCCGACTTTTCCTTACCGCGACCACCCACAAGTCCGCCAGGGCGAAACATCATCAGTATCACCATGGCCAGTCCGTAAATAATCTGCTGAATCGTGCCCAGCTCGCTGCTCGGAATGAACGGCAAATACGTCAGTGCAGCAGGCAACGCCATGACGATCGCTGCACCAACGATCGGACCAAGCAGCGTGCCAGTGCCACCGATGATCACCATGGCCATGAGCAGGATCGACATGTTCAGCGTAAAGGCCTCGACGTTTACAAAACTCATGTAAAACGCATATAGCCCCCCAGCCAGCGCTGCAAGGCCTGCCGACACAGCAACCGAAAGCGTCTTGACTGCGTTGACATACTTGCCATATGCCTGGGCCGCAGACTCACTGTCACGGATAGCCATGAGGCTGCGTCCAAAGCTGCCGCGCACCAGCAGTGCCAGGATCACCAGCACACCCAGCAACACGGCCAAAGACAACCCCACGAACTGCCCGGTACTGGAGAAGGTGTAGCCAAAGAGCACCGGAGGCGGTATGCCGATCATCCCTCCCAGGCCCCCTGTGACGCTCTTCCATTCGGAAAAGATCGTGACCCCGATGATCTGCAAACCGAGCGATGCGGCAACGAAGTACTCGCCTCGCACCCTGAGCGCAGGCAATGCAAGCACCACCGACAGCAGTGCCGATACCACCATGGCGGCCAGCATGCAGATCAGCAAGGAGTCAGTCACGTTCAACGCCATGTAAGCTGCTGTGTAAGCCCCGACTCCAAAGAAAATGGCATGCGCCAGAGAAAAGATCCCTGCGTATCCCATGATGAAGTTCAACGTCAACGCCAGGATCGCGTTGATCGAGAACAGCACAATGATGTTCTGTATGTAGGCAAGCATGTTCGTTATGACACGATGGCTCGTCCGTAAAAACCACCCGGACGAAAAACTATGAATAGGAACAGGATCACAAATGTGACCGCTTCACTCCACTGCGGCTGCACGAACGCCAAGCACAGGTTCTCGGCCAGGCCGAACAGCAACCCCGCCATTGCGGCACCCCGCAGGCTGCCTACACCCCCGACAATCGTGGCTGCAATGCTGATCATCATGATGTGGTGCCCCATTGAGGCACTGATCCCCGAGGTCATCGCGGTCAGGACTGCGGCCGGAACCACCAGTACGGATCCGATCAGAAAGGCATATTTAGCCAGGGTCTTCTGGTTCAGACCGTAGACATCCACCAGCGTCGGGTTCTCTCCTAGAGCTCGCAGTGCAACACCGAGATTGGTGTGCGTGAACACGTAGTGCAGCACGGCAAAGCACACCACGGCCACCACCACCGCCACCAAGGCCATCGGTGCCACAAACAGCCCCGGGATCATCTCGACACTTCGGCTCCAATCGCTGCTGACTGTCACCAACCCCTTGCCAAAGACGATTGCCACCAGGTTTTCCACGACGATGGCAGCACCAAAAGAGGCCGCAAACACCGTAAAGAACGACCCCTCATGGCGCTGAATTACCACGTACACCCAGCGGTTGAGCAATACGCCAAAAAGACCCGAGGCTATGGCCGCTGCCAGGAGGGCCGGCAACAGCCCCCACTGCAGCAACGAATAGCACTCGTAGAAGACAAACCCGGCAAGGGTAAAGGTAGCGCCATGCGCGGCATGGAACACCCGTGTCATCCCGAAAATCAAAGAGAACCCCGCGGCAATCAGCGCGTACATCGCACCCGTCTGAATGCCGTTGATCAATAGTTGCAAATACAGCATGAAGCCACTCTTACCTGAGACCCGTTAAGGATTACTGGCCAGACTTGACCAGCTTGGTAGTGCCGTCGGCGATCTGGTTGATCTGCACTGGAGCCTTGACCGTACCGTCATCTTCGAATGACACCTTGGCACCAACGAAGTCAAAGGTCGGTGTGTTCTTGCGCTTCTCAAGCAAGTTGGCACCGGTCACGGGCTTGCCTTCCTTCTGCAAGGCCTCAGCCAAGTCAGCCAGGAGCAGCACGGCGTTGTAGTAGTTGATGGCGTACATGCTGGGATCCTTGCCATACTTGGCACGGTAGTCTGAAACCATGCGCTGGGTACGAGGATCCGAGCTGTCCAGGTTGACTTGCTGGCTTGTGAAATAGCTGCCTTGCGCTTCCGGAAGCTTCAAGAGAGACGGAATCGAGAATGCCGAATAGCTGGCCAGCGGCTGTGTCACACCGTTGTCACGCAGTTGCTTGGCAAGTTGCACCTGCTGGTTGCCATAGGATGCGATATAGACGGCATCAGGTTTGGCATCACGGATCTGCGCTGCCACCCCGGAAAACTGCTGGGCGGTGGCCGGAATCGAGAACGACTTGACCAGTTCGCCGCCTGCGGCCTTCAGTTCCTTGTCCAGAACCTCACGCGCCGACTGTCCCAGCGGATCGTCGACATAAACCAGTGCCACGCGCTTGAGCCCCTTGTCCTTGACCAGGAAGGGAACCATTGTGGCCACCTCCAGGTTTACCAGTGGAATCACGTTCCAGAAGTACGGGCCAAGTTGTGCCAGATCCGGTCCCACGCCACCACCGTTGATCATCACAACCTGATTGCGCTGCCCCAGAGGCGCAATGGCCTTGGACACCCCGGTAAAGGCAGACAGAATGTACGGTGATTTTTCGACGTTGATGAGCTTGTTGGCTGCGATCACGCCCTGCGTGGGCAAAGCCTGGCTGTCTTCATAGACCACCTCAAGCTTGCCATTGAGTCGCTTGTCTGCGTTGACATGGTCTACAGCCAGGTTCACACCCGAAGAAAAGATCTCGCCATACTCAGCATTGGCACCACTCATCGGGAATGCAGCACCGATCTTGATGTCCTCAGCCAAGGCCGGTGCAGCAACAAGCATCTGGCTGATCGCCAGCGCGCGAAGCAGTTTTTTCATTTTCAGTTTGTCTCCATTGTCAAAAAACCTGAACAGCCCTGACAAAAATCAGGTTGCTGTTGTGGTCAATTGGATTCTTCTTATTGATTTTCTTAACTTAAAACTTATGCTCATAACAATGCCCTTAGGAAAAACTCAAGTCAAGCAGCAATAGCCCTATCGGGATTAGGATCAACCCCATACAAAACCAAGTTTTTCCATAGGCTGGTACGACAGTCATGATCAGATTGAAACGCTGGTCACCGTTTTTGGGTTTATCTGCGGGGTGCCAGTGCGGTACTCTTTGCCAGTGCCAGGCTGGACAGTCTCTGACTGGTAACCATACCTGACTGCAAACAATGACAACAAAGGAGCAATCGTGGATATTGGCTTGAAAGGAAAATGGGCTGTTGTCTGCGGCGCCAGCAAAGGGCTGGGTTTCGGATGCGCACAGTCTCTTGCCGAGGAGGGAGTCAACCTGGTCATCAACGCCAGGACAGCACAGTCACTGGATGAGGCGGCACGTCAGCTCACCAGCCAACACGGCGTCCAGGTGATCGCAGTTGCCGGCGACGTCACTGACCCTGGACTGCAGCAACAGCTTATCGATTCTGCACCCCAGGTGGATATCCTGGTCACCAATGCCGGCGGCCCTCCACCAGGTCACTTCAGCAAATTTGGAAGAGACGACTGGATCAAAGCACTGCAGCAGAACATGCTGGCTCCGCTGGAATTGATCAAGCTGTGCATCGACGGCATGGTTGAACGTCGCTTTGGACGCATCGTCAACATCACGTCCAAGTCCGTCAAAATGCCAGTGGACAACCTGATTCTTTCAAACGGTGCACGGGCCGGACTGACTGGAGCAGTGGCCACGTTGGCTCGCGAAGTCGCCAAGTACAACGTCACCATCAACAACCTGCTGCCTGGGAAGTTCGACACTGACAGGCTGCGCAGCAACCTGGTCAAGCGTCATGGCAACGACAAACCCATTGATGATCTTCTCAAAATGGCGGCAAGCGACGTACCGGCCGGCCGGTTGGGAATTCCGAGTGAATTCGGCCATGCATGTGCTTTCCTGTGCAGCGCCTACGCAGGCTACATCACAGGCCACAACCTGCTGATCGACGGCGGCGAATATCCTGGCACACTCTAATCTTGCCCTGCAGGAGGCTGCTGTTGTGCAGCCCTCCTGCCTCTGGTCAGATCAAGCGGCCAAAGCAATGACAAACCGATCACAAACAGCAGGCTGGTCGCCAGGATGGCCAGTCTCTGGTTCCCACCACTGACCCAGGTGACCAGGCCATACATGAGCGGCCCGATGATACTGGCAATCCGGGTTGCCAGTATCCAAAGTCCATAGAACTCGGCCAACCTTGATGCCGGTGCAAGCAACCCAACCATCGCCCTGCCGACCGACTGGCTTGCTCCCATGCTGGTACCTGCTATGGCTGCAGCCACCCAGAATCCTGACTTGGTCGTGACCGAAGCGGCAATAAAGCAAGTGGCAAGCCATGCAACCAGCGTCACGGCCAGTGCACGCTTGTGCCCCATCAGGTCCTGAGCATGACCAAACAGCAATGCCCCCAGTAGCGCAGCAATGTTCAGGACGAAGATCATCAGCATGATTTCCTGCTGCCCAAAACCAATAACCTCCTGGGCGTAGATAGCCGACAGGGCAATGGCCACCGATACCCCTCCCATGTAGGCCACGGTACTGGCCAGAAGCCAGATAAAGTCACGGTACTGACTGGCCTGGTGCCACGTCTGCCTGAGTCTGCGCACCACGGTAAGCGCATCTGTGTCTTCCTGCCCTGCTCGTCGCTCCCGGATGAGGCTGATCGACAACGTTGCGGCCAATCCGAATATCCCGGCTGTCACCCACATGGTCACCGGCACGAATTCGCTGGCCTGTTGTCCTTGGCCTTGGGCCCAAAGCACATAAGCCAGGCATATCCCCAAGGTCAGCATGCCACCGAAATATCCAAAACCCCAGCCCCAACCGCTGACTCTGCCAATGGCGTGTGGCTTGGCCAATGCGGGCAGGAATGCCGAGATCAAGCCCTCGCCCCAGCTAAAGCATGCGTTGGAGACAATGATGAGCGCAGCGCCTAGCCAGATCTGGCCAGGTCCCACCAAACCCAGGCATGCCGTACTGAGAACACAGCCTGCCGTACACCAGACAAGCCCAAGCCGCTTGGTCTGGTTCTGGTCTGCCCAGGCACCGATGATCGGGACCGTCAGCATCACGATCAGGTTTGACAGGCTCAGTGTCAACGTCCAGAGAAAGGTCCCGAACGCCTCGCCCCCCGCCACCACCCCCACGAAATAAGCGGAGAACACTGCAGTCAGGACGACAGTGGTATAGCCTGAGTTGGCAAAGTCGTAGAGCGCCCAGCCAAACACCTCGGAGCGGCGAACGCCCGGGCGCAGCACCGAAGACGAAATACCATACGGCTGCGATTGCTGCGGCTCAGTCCGTTGTTCCATGATCTACCTTATCTCGGAGAAAACGTTTGCGGGCGATATTGGGAGAAATTAGCAAGAGCGTCAAGTTCGTCCCTGCTGCCTGCATTGCCCAGTGCAACATCACCTACGGTTTCAAGATCCCGGACCGTTCACATTGAGGAAAGCATCAGCATCTTCAAACTCGAGCGCCACCGCACCAATGGCAAGCAGAAAATCCCGTACTCTTCTTTGTCCATTGGCCAGACATGCTTCGAGTGTTTTCAAGCTGTGCCTTGGCAACATGCAACACAGATAGTGATCCCTGTCTCCAGACTTGGCCCAAGCCGGTCCATGACAGGACAAAAGCCTTTGTGCCAGATCCGCGGGCAACTGAGGGCAATCACACGGCACAACCAGCATCCAGTCTGTCTGACAAATCATCAAGCCTGCCTGGATTCCACGCAATGGGCCAGCGTAATCCCTGACCACATCCTGAACCGTGGTTGCCCGTTGCTCGTACGTCGCCACATGCCTGTTGGCGCTGATAAAGACATGCTCTGGCGCGGGCGACTGCAACTTCAACCGTTGCAGGACATGGTCTATGAGCGGCCTGGAGTTCCAGAACACAAGCCCTTTGTCGAGCCCCCCCATGCGGGTACCAAGCCCGCCAGCAAGCACCAGGGCATCATACTTTGCTGCAACCATGTCCATGATGTGCCTTGCCCATTGTCATCTGTCTCGGAACTTAATCCTGCAGTGGGTAATAAGCCACCCACTGGCCTGGCCTGACGGGTTCGCCAGGTTGAATGTCCGCCAGACCATCGGCCAAGGCAATGCTGGTCATGGCTGCTGCCCCTTGACGGCTGGAACTCAATTTCAAGACAGGCCTGTCATCTTCGTCGTAGTCCTGCACCACACGGACAAACTCACGTGTCTTGCTGAGCCATTCAAATCCAGCCATGGCTTGCAGCCGCCTTGGATAGCAGTCCGTGCGACCTTGCCTGCACCGTATGAAGGGTGCTGCCAGCAACATGAAGGTCACATAGGCGCTAACCGGATTGCCTGGCAGGCCGATGAAATCAGCCTGGCCAACTCGGCCAAAGGCAAATGGCTTGCCTGGCTTGATCGCCACCTTCCAGACAGCAAGCTCACCAAGTGCGGTGACCGCAGCCTTGACATGGTCCTCTTCACCGACCGACACGCCGCCCGAAGTGAGTATGACGTCATTATCTGCCGCAGCCTTTGCCAGTGCCTGGCGAGTTGCCGTGGCATCGTCTCTGACCGTGCCATAGTCCGTAATTTCGCAGCCCAAGCTCTTCAAAAGCGAGCCCAATGCGTAGCGGTTGGTGTTGTAGATCATCCCCGGACGCAACGCCTGACCAGGCTCAAGTAGCTCGTCACCAGTCCAGAACAGACCTACCTTCAATCGCCTGAACACCTTGAGCCGCTCGACTCCGACACTTGCTGCCAGCCCCAGGTGTTTGGCCTTGATCGCAGTTCCACTGACCAGCACCACCTGGCCTCTGGCAATGTCCTCGCCGCGCCTGCGGATATGCCGACCCAGTTGAACCGTGCACCTGACCTGTACTTTGTCGCCCACCACGGCCGTATCCTCCTGGGGTACCACGACATCGCAGCCCTCAGGAATGGCTGCGCCTGTCATGATCCGTGCCGCCTGCCCGGGTAGCAAAGGGCTACCCGTCTGTCCTGCCACGATCCGCTGCACCACAGTGAACTCACCCGGGGTTTCCAGCCCGCCAAGGTTCAAGGCAAAGCCATCCATTGCGCTGTTATCAAAACCTGGGACATCGATGGGTGACACCAGGTCTTGGGCAAGCACACGCCCATCGCTGTCTTGTAGCCGGCAAACTTCCGTATCAGCAACGGGTCTGGCCTGAGCAAGCAAGGCTTGCTGAGCGTGCTCAAGTGGCCATGGTGCACTGGACTGCTGTCTGGCTGTCATATCCTGATACTCTCCTCTGGCAGTCATGATTCTGCTATGCCCCGTATAGCAATGCCCAGATGCTGACAAATCTTCAGTGCGATCGTAGCGGGCTCGTTCAGAGGCCAGACCGGCATCCCCAAGTCAACCGGCTCATCGCTGGCAATCGCTACCAGGTTTGGATCACCGTGGCAGCGCTGCGGTTTGCCCAGACTTGGCCGAAACACCTCGAGCCTGGGCACCGGATCGGCATGAAACCCCTCGACCAGGATCAGGTCGCAAGTATCAAGGCGTGCGAGCTGGTCTTGCAGACCAGGCGCCGCTTCTCCTCGCAGTTCCCGGACAATGACATACCGGAATGGCGAGCTGACCATCACTTCAAAAGCGCCAGCTGCGCGTAATCTTGCACTGTCCTTTCCGGAGGGCTCAATTTCGAAGTCATGGTGTGTCTGCTTGATAACGCTTGTCCTGACACCCATGGCCGCAAACTCGGGCAGCATGGCTTCGATCAAAGTGGTCTTGCCACTACCAGAATGGCCTGCAATCGAAAATACACAAGACACGTTATTTTCTTCCAACCCAGATAAGCAAAAGCGCCAAACGTAACGTTACCACGCAGCCAATTACTGTTAATCTCCGGTTTGTCAAATCCTCAGGCATTCTTCTGCCCTGAGTTGAAATGAGAATCTCGACACGGAGACCAATATGACCACATACAGGCGCTGTCTTGCCAAGGTTGCTACAGCAATCGTCCTGACCACATCCCTGGTCAGCGCGCCTGCGCAGGCCTGCACCAGGGTCGTCTACCACGGTGCAGAGGACCAGATCATGACAGCCCGGTCAATGGACTGGCGCTTTGACATTGAAACCAACCTGTGGGTATTTCCCAGGGGCATGCAGCGCAATGGTGAAGTCGGTCCCAACTCTTTGCGCTGGACCTCGAAATACGGCAGTGTCATCGCCTCGGGATACGACATCTCCACCACCGATGGCATGAACGAAGCTGGCCTGGTTGCCAACGTTCTCTGGCTGGTTGAATCAAGCTACCCAGATTTCGGAAAATCCACCGCACCAGGACTTAGCATCGCGGCCTGGGCGCAGTACATCCTGGACAACTTTGCAACCGTTCAGGAGGCCGTCGATGAACTGCGCAAAGAACCCTACACCATCGTCACCAACTATGTGCCCGGACAGGACCGTCTGGCCACCCTACACCTTGCAATCTCTGATGCTTCGGGTGACAGCGCCATTGTCGAATACATCGATGGCAAGCAAGTCATTCACCATGACCGCAAGTATCAGGTACTGACCAACTCACCGACATTTGCCAAGCAGCTTGCCCTGCACTCCTACTGGACTGAGATCGGCGGCAATGTCATGCTGCCAGGTACCAACCGTGCTGCAGACCGATTCACACGCGCTGCCTTTTACATCAACGCTGTGCCCAAGACCAATGACCCGGTCAAGAGTCTGGCCAGCGTCTTCAGTGTCATCCGCAATGTGTCCGTCCCCTTTGGACTGACCACCCCTGACCAGCCGAACATCGCTTCCACGCGCTGGAGAACGGTTTCGGACCAGAAACGCAAGCTCTACTACTTTGAAAGCGCACTCACGCCCAATGCCTTCTGGATTGACATGAACAAGCTGGATTTTTCCAGCGAGACTGGAAAAGTGCTCAAACTGGACCTTGGCCCCAACCAGAACCATACCTACTCAGGCATGGCCAACGAGCACTTCAAGCCCTCTGCACCCTTCCAGTTCATGGGTCTCTGACCTGGTTTGCTTCCAGGGGCGGGGAATAAACCGCCCCTGAATCTCACCATCCGTAGAAGCGCTGCCACTTCTCGGTGGTGCCATCTGGCATCAATGCCAGGTAATCGGGATACTGAGCCGCGGTAGCACACGCGTGGTTGGGCAGGATGCGCAATACCGTGCCGATGGGAAACTTGCTCACAATATCCTGGTCTGGGCTGCCTGCATTCGCCAGGATGCCATGCTCCTGGTTGGCGCCAACCATGATATAGCCTTCAAGCACATTCCCATCTTGATCGCAGACCTGACCATAGCCATAGTCATGCTTTTGCTGCGCAGTGCCCCGGTCACGGCTCATGGCCATCCATCCAGCATCGACGATGACCCAGCCTTTTTCTGGCTGATGTCCGATCACCGTAGTCAACACACTCAGTGCGATTTCTTCCTTGGTGCACACACCAATGTTGTGCATGACAAGGTCAAAGAAGACATAAACACCTGCCCGCACCTCAGTCACACCCTGCAACTGCTGGTATGACAATGCTGTCGGTGTTGAACCGATGCTGACCTCAGGGCACGGAAAACCCGCCTCTCGCAAGCGCTGCGCGGCTTTGGTGGCACCAGCTGCCTCCTGGGCTGCAATCTTTGCCAGATCCTGGGGTGTGTCAAAGCCATAGCTGGCTCCAGCATGGGTCATGACACCACCAACATGTGCGCCGGGTGCAGAAAGCGCACTTGCCACCTCCAGCAATAAGTCGGACTCTGGTTGCACTCCACTGCGGTGGCCATCCGTGTCGACTTCGATCCAGACATTGAAGTCATGGCCATGCTCTTGCCCAAAGGCCGATATGGCCTGGGCTGCAGCGACGTTGTCTGTGATGAGTTTGAGATCACAGCCCTTTCTGATCAGCGACAAGGCACGGTCGAGCTTTGACGGGACGATACCCACGGCATACAGGATGTCCCTGAATCCTGCTTCAAAAAATTCCTGTGCCTCCTTCAGCGTGGACACCGTCACGCCCTGTGCACCGGCCCGACTTTGGCGCAAAGCCACTTCAACCGACTTGCTGGTCTTCACATGAGGGCGCAGCCTGACTCCAAGCTGGTTCATCCTTTGCTGCATGCGATCGATATTGGCCTGCATGCGCACGACATCCACCAGGGCTGCGGGTGTGTCCTGGATAAATTGGGAATTCATGATTAGGTCACCAAAAGCAGACTAAAGCGCCCATTATGCCCTTTGTACACATGCAACCCCAACTTTACGGACGTTGTTGCACTTAGCCGGCAAACTGGCTATCACATGCCTGTGCCATTCTCCCGCGTCAGGCATGGTATCTAGTAGCGCATCTGCACCGGGATCGCCACATCCTGTGACCTCACCGTGAATGCCGCGTCATCAAAATTTGGTGGACCAAAGGTAATGGATGGGTTATTGGAAAAACCAACACCCTGCTTGGGCTTGCCAAAGAGCCCATAGCTCACCTTTGTCTCCCCGTTCTGGGCATGAAAAGCTGCAACTGCATATTGCCCCGGTGCCACATCGGTGAAGCGACAGACAGCCTTGCCCTCACGGATCGGAGAGGACACGGCCTTGAGCGCCCTGGCTTCATCACGCCAGCCATCGGCCCCCTGGTAAAGGCCGCAATGCACAACCCCCTTGTCGTTCTCAAAGTCACGAAGTTCCACGTTGACATTGGCAGCCAACACAGCACTGGCAACTGCAGATGCCACCATGAAAATCCCAAGCCGGAACATGTCAGTCGTCATTCTGCGTTTCATGATGCTCGGTCCTGCTTGCTTGACGAATAAAGCTCCTCTTCACTGTAAACCGGTGGCCTGGCCTGAGCCTGTTCATGCATTTTTGCGGCCCGCTGGCGCGAAGTAAACATGGCGCCTGTGGCTTCTTTGTTGGGCGCAAAACTGCGAAATCCGAACGGACTTGGCACATTGACGTACATCGCCTCCATGCCGCCGCTTCTGAAATATGCCTCATGCCAGAAGCCAGTTCCCTTGGGATCCTTGAGAAAAGTCTTCCACCAAGTGCGATGCGGCTCTGCCCTTGAAAACGCCTCAAGGCTGTCAAAATCACGCCAGTACTGCCGCATGCCGACATGTAGCGGAAAAAGGGAATAAACGATGGATTCATGAGCCAGAAGGCCATCTGGCTTTTGCCGGATCGCACTGGCAATCTTGGATCCAAAACCAAGCAAAGTAGGCAGTCCGCGTAGGCTGTTGACCCGCATACCAAGGTAAATCACCACCAGATCCGGATAGTCGTCCAGCTCAACGGTAATTCTCTCCATGATGCACTCCAGCCATATTGGCCCTGTTTAACAGGAAGCGTGACGCACATTCAAACAGGTTAGTAGAGTTAATTCTATACAGTCTGCCCGAATTTTTGTTTAATTCTTAAGAACTTACTAGGACACACTGGCTTTTTTTCAGGAAGCATTGCTGGATACCCTGCCTCTGCCGATGTTTGTCCTGACATGACTCCGGAAACGTTGATTTAAATCAGAACCAAAGCAAATAACACGATAAATTGAGAATTAGCGAACTTTTAACCTCAATTTCGTACTAATACATCATCTGTGCAATATCTGGTTGCAGAGTCATTTTTGTGAGATGCTCATGCATGGGGCACTTTCACACACAAAAAGCTATTGAAACCACAAAAACAATAGCTTTTACATAAATTAAGTATTGATTTAATTCATTGGACATGTAGAAGCAATAGATAAATACTATCAACACATCAATTAAAGGAGCACAGCATGTCAAACTCAGGAAAATGCCCAGTCATGCATGACGGTGGTTCGGCCAAATGCCCAGTCCCTCACGGCGCCAATACCTCAACCAGCCAGGATGTCATGTCATGGTGGCCTAACGCACTGAAGCTTGAGATCCTGCATCAGCACGACACCAAGACCAATCCCCTGCCCGGGTTCAACTACAGGGAAGAAGTCAAGAAACTCGATTTCGAGGCTCTCAGAAAAGACCTGCTTGCCCTCATGACCGACAGCCAGCCCTGGTGGCCGGCAGACTGGGGACACTATGGTGGCTTGATGATCCGTATGTCCTGGCACGCTGCAGGCTCCTATCGTGTGGCCGATGGCCGTGGTGGTGCAGGCACTGGCAACCAACGATTTGCCCCGCTTAACAGCTGGCCTGACAACGCCAACCTGGACAAGGCACGTCGCCTGCTCTGGCCCATCAAGAAGAAATATGGCAACAAGCTCAGCTGGGCCGACCTGATCGCCTACGCCGGGACCATCGCCTATGAATCCATGGGCTTGAAAACCTACGGATTCGCGTTCGGACGCGAAGACATCTGGGCTCCTGAAATCGATACATACTGGGGATCAGAAAAAGAATGGCTCCAAAAGAGCGATGGTCCTGGAAGCCGCTACTCTGGTGAACGTGACCTTGAGAACCCTCTGGCTTCTGTAATGATGGGTCTTATCTACGTCAATCCAGAAGGCGTTGACGGCAAGCCTGATCCACTTCGCACGGCACAGGACATGCGCGTGACTTTTGCCCGCATGGCCATGAACGATGAAGAGACCGTTGCCCTGACCATTGGCGGCCACACTGTGGGTAAGGCCCACGGCAATGGCGATGCCAAAAACCTCGGCCCTGCTCCAGAAGCAGCCGACGTTGAAGAACAAGGACTGGGCTGGATCAACCATGTCACCCGTGGCATCGGCCGTGACACTGTTACCAGTGGTATCGAAGGCGCATGGACCACCAACCCGACTCGCTGGGACAACGGCTACCTCTACTTGCTGTTCACATACGACTGGGAATCTAGGAAGAGTCCGGCTGGCGCATGGCAATGGGAGCCGATCAACATCAAGGAAGAAGACAAGCCTGTCGATGTAGAGGATCCAAGCATCCGTCGCAACCCCATCATGACCGATGCCGACATGGCCATCAAGATGGATCCGGAATACCGCAGGATCGCAGAAGGGTTCTACAAGGATCCAGATCGTCTGGCTGAAGTCTTTGCCCGTGCCTGGTTCAAGCTCACACACCGTGACATGGGTCCGAGAACCCGCTACATCGGCCCCTTCGTACCCAACGAAGACCTGATCTGGCAAGACCCAGTTCCAGCTGGACGTACGGACTATGACATCGATGCACTCAAGGCCAAAATCGCCAACAGCGGCCTGTCCATCCAGGACATGATTTCAACGGCTTGGGACAGTGCCCGTACATTCCGTGGCTCTGACTACCGGGGCGGTGCCAATGGAGCCCGGATCAGACTCGCCCCTCAAAAAGACTGGGAAGGCAATGAGCCCGAACGTCTGGCACGCGTGCTGTCCGTTCTTGAGCCCTTGGCCAAGGAAAGCGGTGCCAGCATTGCCGACACCATCGTCCTGGCTGGCAATGTTGGCCTTGAGAAAGCCATCAAGGCTGCTGGATTCGACATTCTGGTCCCCTTTGCCCCAGGCCGTGGCGACGCAAGCCAGGAGCAGACCGATGTAGAGTCCTTCCAGTACCTTGAGCCGGTGGCTGATGGCTTTCGCAACTGGCTCAAGGGACACTATGTGGTCCAACCCGAGGAGTTGCTCCTTGACCGCGCACAGTTGATGCGCCTGACGGCATGGGAAATGACCGTGCTTGTCGGTGGGATGCGTGTACTTGGTACCAACTACGGTGGTAGCAAGCACGGCGTGTTCACTGACCGGGTAGGTGCACTGACCACGGACTTCTTTGTCACGCTGACTGACATGTCCTACTCCTGGAAGCCAACAGGCCGCAACAGCTATGACATCGTGGAACGTGCTACGGGCAAGACCCGCTACACAGCCACCCGTGTTGACCTGGTCTTCGGTTCCAACTCGATCTTGCGTGCCTATGCCGAAGTGTATGCTCAGGATGACAACAAAGAGAAGTTCGTCAAGGACTTCGTCTCAGTCTGGACCAAGGTCATGAACGCAGACCGCTACGATCTCAGAGCCTGATACCTTAATGCACTGACAGATCAGTTTTGATGTGCCCCATCCCAACCGGGATGGGGTTTTTGTTTCATGCAAGGATGAAAATTCTACGTTTTGCTATCAGCACAAACCGATTCAAGCCCCGCTGCAATCTGATACAAAGTTGCTTCGTTCATCGGCATACCGATGAACTGAACACCAACAGGCAATCGCCCGACCTTGCCAGCAGGTACTGAAATGGCAGGAAACCCTGTCAAGTTCGTCGGGGCAACCATCCGAACAATACTGCGCGCGTGCTGCGCTCTGCCATTGACCATGATCTGACGCTGCCCGATCCTCGGCGGCAATATGCAAAGCGTTGGTGTCATCATGGCATCCAGACCATCAAATGCCCGCTTATGCGCATCGATCACCTTGTTCTTGACCTGCAGGCAACGCAGATAGCTGACGGCATCAATACCAGCACCAGCCACCGTGCGTGTCAAAACTTCCTTGTCCAGCATGCCTGGCCTTTGCAGGACATGCTGCTCAAGTACAGTGTAAGACTCAGCGGCAATGATCATCTGGTGTGCTGCCAGAGCTTCTTCAAGGAAGTCCACTTCAACTTTCCTGATTGTCACCCCTCTTTCCTGCAATGCCCGCACCGCCTGTTCAAAAACCTCCAGCACCCCAGCATCCATGATGTCGAAGTAATAGTTCTGGGGAATTCCTATCGTCAACCCGTCAAGCGGCTTACCGATAAGTCGGGTGAAGTCTTCTTTACCCCTACGGATCGAATATGGGTCTTCGGGATCATGATCGACCAGCACATTGAGAAACAGCGCATTGTCCCGCACAGTCCTGGTCATTGGACCGACATGATCAAGCGTCCAGCTAAGCGGAAACACGCCTCGTTTGCTGACGCTCCCAAATGTGGCCTTCATGCCGACAATTCCACAGCATGAGGCTGGGATCCTTATTGAGCCACCAGTGTCGGTACCAATGGTGGCAAAAGCCATGTGCGCCGCCAAAGCAGCTGCCGAGCCAGAACTTGAGCCACCGCAGACATGGTCCGTGTCGTGAGGGTTGCGTGCAGGACCTGCCAAAGACACATCACCAGTTGCACCAAAAGCAAACTGGTGCATATTGAGCTTTCCGACCAAAACCGCTTTGGCCTTGTCCAGCAGAGTTACTACATGTGCATCGTACTCAGGTATGAAATCCTTGAAAATAGGACTGGCCATGGTAGTGCGAAAGCCTTTGGTATAGATCATGTCCTTAACAGCGACAGGCACACCATGTAAAGAACCTTGATACTTACCCTGGCCGATCAGGCGGTCAGCCTCCAGAGCCTGGGTCACTGCGTGTTGTTCCAGCACTTCCGTGAAAGCATTGATCTGCGGATTCTGATCCCTGATTTGCGCCAGTACGCTCTGTAAAGCATCGTTAGACCTGACATGACCAGATTTAAGGGCATTGGCAAGCTCGACCAAGCTCATGTGGCAGATGTCACTCATGAGCACCTCCATCAGATATTTTCTGATGCACTGTATAGACAGGTGTCAGATCCGAGCATCTAAGCGGATCTAGAACATCTCGCCTGAACTGATCAAACCTTTCCAACTGCAATTCAAGATTCTGATCCTCTACTTGCTGCCTTGACAAGCCGATCTTTTGCAGCAACTCATTCAGTTTCTCTTCATATGCCACTTTCGCAACCTCCTCTTCAGGCTATTCCTAGATAAGCCTTACGTACCTCATCATTAGCCTGCAGATCCTCTGGTGTACCTTCCAGTTTGATGCGGCCGTTTTCGATCACATACGCACGTTCGACGTGTTTGAAAGCCTCTTTGACATGCTGTTCCACGATGACCACAGTCAGACCTTTTTTACGGATCTGGTCGATTGCATTGAAAATCACTGGCAACATGATGGGGGCAAGCCCGGTCGATGGCTCATCAAGCAGTAGCACCTTGGGATCAGACATGATGGCACGCCCCAATGCCACCATCTGCTGTTCACCACCGCTCAGAGACCCTGCCGACTGATGAAACCTCTCCTTGAGCCGGGGAAACATTTCCAGAATAGAGTCAAGATTTGCCTGGCGCTTTTGCTTTGGTAGCAAGTTACCCCCGAGAAGCAGATTCTCCCCAACACTCATGTTAGGAAACAACGCCCTTCCTTCAGGCACATGAGCAACTCCTGCCTGGGCAATGAGGTAAGCGGGCATGTTGGTTATCTGCCTGCCGTTGTAGATGATTTCGCCGCTGGCCACAGTGTTCAGCCCGGAAATCGCCCGAAGTAATGTCGTCTTTCCTGCGCCATTGGCCCCCAAGATTGCCAAAGCTTCGCCAGGACGGACATGCATGCTGACATCCCACAGAGCCTGTACCCTGCCGTAAAACACATTCAGATTCTTGATCTGCAGCATGCTCATGCCTCCTCTCCCAGGTATGCGGTCAGAACTGCCGGATCAGCCAATACCTGCTCGGGAGAGCCTTCAGCAATTTTTCTGCCCAAGTCCATGACCATGACTCGGTGGGATAACTCCTTGACAAAATGCATGATGTGTTCCACCAACACGATAGTGATCCCTTGCGCATTGATTCGCTTGATCAAATCGATGTATTCAACGATTTCACTGGGATTAAGGCCAGATGCAATCTCGTCGAGCAGGATCAGCTTCGGGTTCGAGACAAGCACCCTTCCGAGTTCCAGCTTCTTCTGACTGGGGAATGTCAGGTTCCTGGCCAAGTCGTCTGCATTGCCCTTAAGCCCAAGAAAATCCAGCACCTCCATGACTTCGCTGCTGCTCTTGTCATGAAATGGCACCAGCATGTTTTCCAGAACCGTCATTTCCCCAAAGGGCTTGACGATCTGATGCGTACGATGCAGTCCTTTGCTTGCAATAATGTTTGGCGCAAGTCCAGTGATCACTTCACCATCAAAGCGCACCTGCCCTTCATCTGGCTTGATCCTTCCGGCAATGATGTTGAACAGGGTAGTCTTGCCTGCGCCATTGGGTCCTATCAGGCCCAAGATCTCACCTTTGCCCACATTCAGGCTTACCTGGTTGACCGCCTTCAGGCCACGAAACGATTTCGATACTCCATTAACTTCCAGCATCTCTTCCCCCGGTCATTGCTTGTTCGACTGCTGATCCAGACCTTGCCGTGCGCAAGGCTGTGCGAACCTTGAAAAGATGCTGATCAGTCCCTTCTGCCAGAACACGATCATGACCATCATAAGAGCACCATATACCATCAGGCTCAGCGATGGCATGGTGATACGGAACAGTTCCGAGATAAAGGTCAACACCAAAGCACCAAGCACTGGCCCCCAGAACGTTCCCAGTCCACCGATGATGGACATCATGATCATGTCAAAGCTCCAGCGGATGGAGAACACGGACTCGGGATCAATAAACCCAATGTACTTGCTGTAATAGGCACCCACCACCCCGCACATGAAAGCACTGAGTGCCAGCGTCACCATCTTGTATTTCCTGACCGAAACCCCGATATCTTCTGCTGCGTGCTCATCTTGGCTCAAAGCCTTAAGACGCAGTCCAAATCTGGAGTTAATGACACACCAGGAAACGATCAACACAGCGACAGCAATGCCAATAATTACGTAATAGGGAAGCAATGCATTTGGCATGTAAGGATCGCTGACGATATAGCCAGAATTTCCGTGAGTAACGCTTTCCCAGTTCACCGCGATGAGCCTCGTAGACTCCAGAAAAGCGATCGTTATGATGGCGAAGTATGTTCCCTTGGTCCTGAATGTCGGGTAAGCCACCAAGGAAAGGACCACGGCAGCAAGCCCGCCAAGCACGAAACTGACTACATCAGGTATCTGGTGATCCGCGCAGATCGCCAGTACATAAGCGCCTGTGCCAAAAAAAGCAGCATGACCAAACGACAACTGGCCTGCCACGCCCCCGATCAAGTTCCAGCTGGATGCCAATGCCACCAGGATGGCCAAGTTGATGGCAATCTTGGTGAAATAAGTATTTGCATAAAGCGGCAATGTCAGGACAACCGCTGCCACCAGTATCAAAACCAGCAGCCTGCCTTTGACGAATCTATCTTGTGAAGTCATCTTTATTTCTTCCCGAACAAGCCAGTGGGTTTGATGATCAGGATCACCAGAAGCATGATGAAACCAACCAAGTCGATAAGCTTGGCTGAGAAGTACAGCCCGGTTAGGCTTTCAATAATCCCCAGCAGAAACCCGCCAGCAACAGCACCCACTATGCTGCCCATTCCGCCAATCACCAGAACAATGAATGCCTTGAGCAGGAAATGAAAACCGGCAAACGGTGAAATGGCTTGAGTCAGGATGAGCATTGCTCCTCCGATACCTGCCAAGGATGTTCCAAGGCCGAAAGCAAACCTATCCACTTTTTCAAGGTTGATACCAACCAACTGTGCACCTTCCCTGTTTTCTGAAACAGCAACCATGAACTGCCCCATCTGGCCTTTCTTGAGAAACAGCGAGAGCAACGCCACCAATGCGATCGAGAAAAAAATGTTGAACAGCTTGATCGTTGAGACCGCAATGTCACCGAATGAAATGCTAGTCACCGCGATCTGCGTAGGAATACCCTTCAGATCTGACGTAAAGACCAGTGTTAGCAGGCTCTGGATAAACACGGACAAACCAAAAGTCAGAACAAGCTGCGTGGTGTAATCACGGCCCAGTACCGGTCGTACGATGACTCTCTGCAGAAGCACACCAAAGAGAAACAGCGCCACTGCTACGACCGGTATGGCATAAAACGGCCCTATCCCCAGGAAAATAAACAGCAGATACGAGATGTAGCCACCTATGGTGAGCATTTCGCCATGCGCAAAGTTCTTGAAGTTCATGACCCCAAGAATCAAAGTCAGCCCTAGGCTGACGATTACATAGACACTCCCGATGGAAATGCCTGTAATCAAGCCTTGTAAAAATGTAATCATGCAAACGCGACCCAGCTAAGGTTGGGGGGAACACTTCCGGACAGCAAGCACTCCCCTGGCACCATGAGCAACCATGATGCCAGGCTCCATCCGGAGAGCCACTAGAAACCAGAAACTAACCAGTTATCGCTGTTTCCAGGCAGGAGTGGGTACAGCTGGTGCTGTGGCCACTTCCTTGGGGAATACCACCACTGGCTTACCATTGATGGTCTGAGTGAGAAAGAGCTTGGCGCCGATGCCGCGACCTTTTTCGTCGAATTGCAATGTACCGAACAAAGTCTCTGGCTTCGAACCGCGCAAGGCAGCATTGACGCTGGCACGATCACCTGGGTTCTCGGCATTTTTGAGAGCATTGATCAGCACCTGTGCCGCTACGTATCCTGCTGCAGCGTTATAGTCAGGCTCTTCACCAAACTTCTCGCGGAACTTGCTGACAAAAAGCTTGTTCTGCTCGCTATCCAGATCTGGCAGCCAAACGTTGACTTCAAGCGGATAATCCGCATCCTTGCCCATGGCATCGATGAACTTCTTGTCGATAGCATCACCCATAGGAGGAATGATGTAGTAGGACGGGTTGAAATCAATTTCCTTACTTTGGCGCAGAATCTTCACCCAGTCATTGATGTAGAAGTAACCAACAAAAACATCGGGCTGGCTACCTTTGAACTTGAGCAGAGTCGGCGAAAAGTCAGGTGTACCCCCCTTGATCAGCTCTGTCTGTACCACCTCGAACCCATTCTTGGGAGCATATTCCGTCAGTCTGCGACTGCCTTCTGTACCAAATTCTCCATCCTCTGCAAAAATCACGACCTTCTTGCCATTGACTGAATTGATGAACTCTGCAATCAGAGGATCACGCACAATCGACAGTGAAGCATACGCGTTATAAAGATGCTTAGCATTACGCTCGTGAACCTTATAGGAACTTGCGCTGTTCAGGACATGTGGAACCTGGTGGCGTTCTGCAACGTTACTGCCGACAATCGAAGTGGTACTACCATAAGGACCGAGCATTGCAACAGCGTTTCGGTCCGTAATGATCCTGTTCCAGATATTGTTAGTCTGTGTCGGGTTCTGCTGGTCATCCTCAATGACCAATGCGACCTTATAGTCCTTGAGCTTGCCTTCTTTTTCCATAAGGTCAAAGGCCAGTTCATAACCTTTTTTGGTCATATCCCCGATTTTCTGGAATTGCCCACTTAGTGGCAGGCTACCACCAATAACAATTTCCTTTTCTGCTGCTGCAGCTTGAGCTGCATATCCCCCGATTATGCTTGCGCATAAAGTCACGCTCACTGCCAACTTGCTTAATGCAAAGTTCATCTCAACTCCTGCGACTTGTATTGGTTCAACATAAAACAGCGTTAAAAGCAGTAAGTTCCACTTGCTCTCCAAAGCATGTTCAGCAGTAGAACAAGTGCCCTCAATAAGGGTAATCCCCTACATGTTTCACCTGCTGGATTTAATCGATTTATCAATCCGAGAACAATTCTGAAAATGCATCAGTATGATGATTTCCTGCTTTTGCTTGGTGCGCAATTGGCACCCAACAGGTGATCTTTGGATTATTCGAAACATCTTGCCTGCCAGCACCCATTGCATTAACACAACAAATGCATACATTTATTTATTGCTGTCGAGCAAAGACAACTTATTCATGGCAAACATTGCCAATCATCAAGCATCTTTATCTCACATATTCTCTGGGCAAAATTATCTTGAGAAACCAACATCAACATTGCTTAGGTAAGGTCTGAACAAGTCCATCGAACCTGTCAGAATAATGGTTATCGATATCAGCCCGATCAGAAATACCCCGATGAGCCAATTGAGTTTTTCCGAGGCAGAGTACACCGGCAAGCGTAAACAAACGCGGCGCGAGAAGTTTCTCGCGCAGATGGAGCGTGCGGTGCCCTGGAAGGTGTTTGCCGATCTG
>Ga0182743_1001039_pt1 | contig 29463 bp, 29 predicted proteins | sample eDN3rd30CKraftOP_FD_128522 | JGI IMG/M metagenome (GOLD analysis project Ga0182743, IMG submission 128522) | Enriched Organic Plus compost microbial communities from Emeryville, California, USA - eDNA 3rd pass 30_C Kraft OP (version 2) (version 2) ... | reverse complement strand
TGGGAGACCTGGCGAAGCGCCTGCGCGCCTTGCGGACGCAGGTCTTCCGCCGGGTCGCCTTCCTGATCTTCCGGCACCTCTTGAGTGCCTTCTTCAGCGCGCGCTTCTTGGTGACGGCCGAGGCCGTCGCAGTGGCCGAGCCCGGATCAGGCGACGCGGCCCGGGCAGCTGCCGAAGGCAGCGCCCAGACCAGCAACGCCATCAATGCCACTGTCAGGAAACGCATGCGTCATGCCTACCGGCTGACGTTGACGCTCATCGTCATCTGGAAGTGGATGCTGCAGACGAACGAGTATTCACCGGGCTTGGTGAACTGTCGTTTGAAGGTCGCGTTCGGACCGATCATCAGGCTGGACTTGAAGTCGTTCCGGTTGACCCCGGCCGGCACGGTCACCGGCGTCACGTCGTGCGGCTCACGTCCGGTGGCCATCTTCCAGTCCCAGAGGATGGAATCGTTCACCTTGATGTTGAGCTGATTGGGGATGAACGCGTACGGATCGGAGACGTCGACGGTCCAGGTCTTGCCCTTGGGCTTGTTCTGGTTCTTCGAGATCTTCGCGTAGCGCTTCTTCACGTTGCGCTTGCAGGCTTTCCTCTGCTTCGCGCTCCGCTTCTTGTTGCACTTCTTGAGTGCCTTGGCCTTTGCCTTCTTCTGCTTGGCAGTCAGGGCGCTGGCCGAGGCGTCACTCGCAGCGGCGGGGGTGACGCCGGCCGCCCCCACGGCCAGCGTCACGAGTCCTGCCGCCAGAATCCCCGGCAACCGCTTCTTGAGCAGTGAATTCATGTTTCGGTGTTCCTGTTGCCTTTCTCTCCCCTAGGGGTTCCAGGGGGTCGGGCGGTTGGCCAGGTCAATGCAGTCCTGCTCGGGCACCCGCGAAGCGTGGGTGGCCTCGTAGGTCTGGCCGCCAACCGTGTACGGCGGATGATCGGTCAACGTCATCCCGCATTCCTGCAGTTCCGACGGGCGAACCTCGGCCACGCCGAAGATGGTCGAGAGATCGCGCCACGGCTCGATCACGCCACCGATGAGGTCGACGTAGGCCATGTTGACCTGGAGACCCGCATCGAGGTTGAAGGACGAGGTGTCCTTCCAGAGGACCTTCGGGTGGGGGTCCTGGCAGGCCGGGTAGATCACGTCGAGCGGGCTCGACCCGTTGCCCGGGGCGTAGGTCACGCCACCGTTCGCGGTGTTGCCGGACCAGCAGTTGCCACCACCTGACGCGTCGTTGAAGAAGTCGATCGCGTTCTTGTCCTGACCGTTCCGCCCCATCTTGTTGTTGATGAAGTGGTTGTTCAGGTTCTTGGCGTCGTCGCCCTTGTTGACGTCGAACAGCTCCGGACCGGAGAAGGCGGCGGCGCCCCACTTCTCGTGCCCGAAGATGTTGTTGTTGCGGACGGTCACGCCATCGGCGCCGTAGAGCATGACGCCGACACCGATCGGATTGCCGTTGCCGATCACGTTGTTGTAACCGGAATCCGCGCGGTAGTAGTTGTAGTTGTTCCACATGATGTCGTTGTTCTCGATGATCAGGTCACCGGTCGGCTCGAACTTCTCGGAGTCGAGAGTGTTCGGCACGATGCCTGCACCGTTGTTGAACCACATGGAATCGGTGATCTTCACGTACTTCGAGTTGGTGCCCGAGTAACCGAGCGGGTTGCCCCAGGCCTTGATGTTCTTGACGATCGTCCACTTCGGATTGGCCTGGCACGGCTCGTTCACGTCGTCCTTGTTCGACCAGTCCCACTTGTCGCAGGGGGTCTCGCCGATGTAGACGGTGGAGTCGCCGTGGCCCCAGCCCTCGGAGTTGATGATCTTGCCGCCGAAGCAGTTGCGGGCGAACAGGCCGTAGGCGCGGGTGTCGGACGACACGAGGTTGTCCATCACGTAGTCGGCGCAGTACTCGCCGTCCTCCTGGACGTTGGAGGCGTGGACGAAGAACGTGTTGTTGAGGTAGTGCCTCGCCCACATGTTCTTCATCTTCAGTCCGACGGTGCTGATGCCCTCGATGGCGTTCTGGGCGGCCTGGGTGGTGGGGTCGCCGGGACGCCAGTTCGGGGAGGCCTTCATGTCGGTGAGGGCTCCGTCGCCCTCGAGGATGACCGCGCGGGCGTTCTTGTTGTCGACGAGGCCCTTGGTCACACCCTTGATGGTGAGGCCGTCGAAGTCGTAGCCCTCGCGCTTGCCGTGGACCAGGACGCCTTCCTTGTAGACGCCGGGCTGCACGCGGACGGTGGCGTCACGGCCCTTGTTCCTGGCGCTCCAGCGACCGGCGGCGTCGACGCCCTTCTGGATGGTGTTGTACTTGCAGCCGTGCTTGCAGACGTCGAAGAACTGGGCGTTGTAGGTCTTGACCTTCTTCTTCGCCTTCTTCGCGGCCTTCTTCGCGGCCTTGCAGCGCTTCTTCGCCTTCGCCTTGGCCTTGCCGCGCTTGGCCTTCTTCACGGCCTTGCAGGTCTTCTTGGCCTTCTTCTGGGCCTTCTTGGCCTTCTTCTGCAGCTTCACGGTGCCTGGATCGGCCGCCGATGCCGGCCCCGCCACTGCTGACGCTCCCAGCACGAGTGCGGCGAGGATGCCGACGATTACTCCCAAACGTTGCTTCATCTCTCTCCTTGAAGTTCTTTCCTCCCGCCCCAGGGCAGGCCGGACCATCCGGACACTCTAAACCAATGATCTGGCAAAGGTTTCGGTCCATAGTCACGATCGTTCCCGAAAAACCCGGATCTCTGACAGGGAATCGTGTCACTCCGCTTCTTGCCGGTTTCAATTACCGGTCACTCGTATTGCCCAAGGTCTAGACTGACCCCATGGTCCACGACTACGACTGGGTAATCGTCGGCTCCGGGTTCGGCGGCAGCGTGTCCGCGCTGCGGCTCGCGGAGAAGGGCTACAAGGTCGCCGTGATCGAAGTCGGAAGACGCTTCGAGGACAAGGACTTCGCCAAAACCGCCTGGAACCTGCGCCGCTATTTCTGGCTGCCGAAGTTCGGGCTGCGCGGGATCATGCGCATGTCGATGTTCAAGGACGTGAACGTCGTCTCGGGCTGCGGCGTCGGCGGCGGCAGCCTCGGGTACGCCAACACGCTCTACCGCCCCCGCCCGGCCTTCTACAAGGACCCGCAATGGGACGGACTGGCCGACTGGGAGGTCGAACTGGGTCCCCACTACGTGACCGCCGAACGGATGCTCGGCGTGACCCTTTACCGGGACACGGGCCCGGCGGACCAGCTCCTGCACGAGTATGCGGAGGAGATCGGCGCCAACGGCACCTACTCGAACACCCAGGTCGGCGTGTACTTCGGCGAACCGGGCAAGACGGTGCCGGACCCCTACTTCGGCGGCGAGGGACCCGACCGCACCGGATGCATCAAGTGCGGCTCCTGCATGGTCGGCTGCCGCTACGGGGCGAAGAACACCCTGGTCAAGAATTACCTGTACTTCGCCGAGAAGCTCGGCGTCGAGGTCTTTCCCGGCCGCGAGGTCACGGCCGTCAGGCCCCTGCCCAACGCCGACGGCTCGCCCGGTGACGGCACCGCCGGCTACGAGCTCGACACCGACCGTTCCGGGGCGGTCCTGCGGCACCGTCGCAAGAGGATCACGGCCGGGCACGTGATCCTCGCGGCCGGGGCACTCGGCACCAACAAGCTGCTCGCCAACTGCCGGCACAACGGCGACCTGCCGAACCTGTCGCCGCGGGTCGGACACGTGGTGCGCACCAACTCGGAATCGATCCAGGCCGTGACCTGCCGGGACGACTCACGCGACTTCAGCAAGTCGGTCGCGATCACCTCGAGCATCTACCCCGATCCGGACACCCACATCGAGGTCGTCACCTACGGCAAGGCCGGCGACGTGATGAGTCGGACCTTCACGATGTACACGGGCGACGGGACCCGGCTCACGCGGCCGATCAAGTTCCTCGCCGCGATGGCGCGGCGGCCGCTCGACACCCTCCGGCTCCTCTTCAATCCGCTGCACTGGTCCCAGCGGACCGTGATCCTCCTCGTCATGCAGTCGCTCGATTCGGCGATGCGCCTCAAGCCGGTGAAGAAGAAGTTCGGCAAGGGGGTCCGCCTCCAGACCGAGCAGGACCCGGAGCGGCCCAACCCGACCTTCATCCAGGCGGCCGAGGACGCGACCAAGTGGTTTGCGAAGCGGACCGGCGGCATCCCCCAGGTCTCGTTCGGCGAGTCCCTCTTCAACATCCCGACCACCGCGCACATCCTCGGCGGGGCCGTGATCGGCCACAGTCCGGAGACCGGGGTCATCGACCTGGACAACCACGTCTTCGGTTACGAGAACCTGATGGTCTGCGACGGGTCCGCCGTCCCGGCCAACCCCGGGGTCAACCCGAGCCTGACCATCACGGCGATGACGGAAAGGGCGATGAGCAAGATCCCGCCGAAGTCGCCGACCGGCGAGTTGCGGCACCTGCCGGACGAGGCGCGCCCCGCCCGGACCCCGGACAACACGCGGCCGCCCCGCGACCCTGGCCCGTCGGAGTCGGCCGAGTCCTGGACTCCGCTCGAACCGTAGGCCCGCCTACAGGCCGTTCTTCGCCTTCAGCTCCTCGACCGCGGCCTTCAACTCCTCGACGCCGATCGCGCCCTCGATCCTTTGCTGGATCGTGCCGTCCTTGTTGATCAGGTAGATCCACGGCTCGGTCTGGAGGCCGAAGGCGGCGAGCTGCGGCCGGATGCCCTTGTTCGGATCGTTGTCGTTGTAGACCTCGTTGTGGATGAAGACGACGCCGTCCCCGACCTCGTCCTTCACCTGCTCCGCCACGTCCACGACCGGCCCGCAGACCCGGGACTGGCACAGGGCCGGCGTCGCGAACACGATCACCGTCGGCTTCTTTCCCCGGACGTCGGCGAAGTCGTCGTCGTGCATGCTCGACGGAGGCTGCCTCGTGTCGATCTTGGAGAGGTCGCCGCCGACGTCACCGGGCGTCGGGGTGCTCACGTCCGGCGCCTTCTGGCCGACCTTCGCGACCTTCGGGAACTGACCGACCACCGGGCTCGGCAGGCGCGTGCCCTCGAAGCCGTCGCCGTTCTCGATCAGGGCGATCGCCAGCCAGGGACCGGTGCGGTCGAAGTCCGGATGGGCGAGGTAGAAGCTGTTCGCCTCGCCGGGGCCCTCGGCGCCCTTCGAACGGTACGCGGCCTTCGTCTCGAGCGAGACCACCTCGGCCGGATACGGACCCTTCACCGGGGCCTGCGGTGACTTGGCGAAGTACAGGGCCACGTCGGCGTCCTCGACCTGGCTCCCGTCCTTGTTGAACACGCCGAACGGGTACCGGTTCACGCCCTTCTCGAAGACGAGGGCCGCGGGCGAGGCGACCAGGTCGCTCGGCGACTGCTCGTTGAGCAGTTCCTCGATCGTCTTGTCGCCCGGCTGCGGGAAGTCGGCCGCGGCGGGGGCGCTTCGTGCCTTCTCCTCACCGGAGTCGCTCGAACCGCAGCCCGAGATCAGGACCGCGAGCCCGGCGATCGCCAGGAGGGTGAGGAACAACAGCTGCTTCGAGGGGATGGGCAGGACCGCGGTCCTGGTGGGCAGACCGATCATGAGACGGTCAGGCTACAGAACCGGCCTTCACGAAAAGCAAACGGCCGCGGCACCTGGGCGCCGCGGCCGTTTCGAAGGGCGTGTCGCCCGGGATCAGGCGTTCGCGAAACGCTCGGCCACGTAGTCCCAGTTGACGACGTTCCAGAAGGCGTCCAGGTAGTCGGGGCGCCGGTTCTGGTACTTGAGGTAGTAGGCGTGCTCCCACACGTCGGCACCCAGCAGCGGGGTCTTGCCGTCGGTGAGCGGCGAGTCCTGGTTCGGGGTGGAGACGATCGCGACTCCGTCGCCGTCCTTGACCAGCCAGACCCAGCCGGAACCGAACTGGCCGACGCCGCCGGCCTTGAACTTCTCCTTGAACTCGTCGAACGAGCCGAAGGCGGCATCGATCGCGGCGGCGAGGTCGCCGGTCGGGGCACCCCCGCCGTCGGGGCTCAGCATCTGCCAGAAGAGCGAGTGGTTGTAGTGACCACCGGCGTTGTTCCGGACCGGACCCTGCTTGTCGGCCGGCAGCGAGGAGAGGTTCGCGATGACCTCTTCGACGGGCTTGTCGGCCCACTCGGTGCCCTCGAGGGCGGCATTGGCCTTGTCGACGTAGGCCTGATGGTGCTTGTCGTGGTGCACCTTCATGGTCGCCTCGTCGATGTGCGGCTCGAGGGCGTCGTATGCGTAGGGAAGGTCGGGTACTTCGTATGCCATGAGAGGAGCTCCTTGTGACTGGTCTGGATGTTTCCGTGACAGGTAGAAGAAACCCTACCTGTCCGACGGCGCCGGTCGGGATTGAACTGCCCCGACCGGCCGGTGGTTCCGGAAAAGGGACCGGGTGATCGCCCCGGACGGGAAGGCCGCCGGCCGGGTCAGGGGGCGGAAGGGGGATCCTCGTGACGGGGACGCAGGAGCACCGCGGCGGCGGCCGCGGCGGTGCCGACCAGGACGATCGAGACCGCGATCGCGGTGTGGTAGCCGGTCATGAACGCGAGCTTCGCGGTCTCGATCAGCGGTTCCGCGACCGTGACCGACATCTCCTGCGCGATCTCGAGGGCCCGCGCAAGGGATTCCTCGGCATTCTGTATCCCCACGGAGGTGATGCCGCGGATGGGCCCGATCTCCGCGGTGTAGACGATGGCCAGGATCGAGCCGAGCACGGCGACGCCGAACCCTCCGCCCAGCTCGTAGGCGGTCTCCTCGATCGCCGCCGCCTGACCGGCCTCGTCGGCCGGAACCGAGGAGATGATCACGTCATTGGCCGCGACCAGGGCCACCTCGAGGGCGAAGCCGATCACCAGGAAGGACGGCCAGAGCAGGATGTACTCGTCGGCGAGCCCCAGCGCGAGCATCGGCACCAGCCCGAGGCCGGTGCCGGCCATGCCGAGCGAGATGGTCCAACGGGTACCGAGCCGCGTGAGGACCCGGGCGGCGAGCAGGCCGCCGGCGAGTGTCGAAAGCATGAGGGGCACCAGGCGAAGGGCGGCGTCGAAGGGACTGAGGCCCAGGACCAGCTGGAGGTACTGGGCGCCGAAGAACTCGATCCCGACGAGTCCGAACATCGAGAGCAGGACGCAGCCGACCGCGACCGTGAACTCTCGCCGGGCGAAGAGCCGGACGTTGAGGAGCGGCACCTCGGTGCGGAGCTGGCCGCGGGCGAAAGCGGTGAGGCTTCCCAGCCCGACGAGGAGGGAGACGAGCACGACCGGATCGCCGAAACCGTAGCGGGCACCCTCCTTGAGCCCGAACGCGAGCCCGAGGATCCCGACCACGGTCAGCAGGACCGAGAAGGTGTTCCACGGCGGCGGTTCCTCGGCCCGGCTCTCGGGCAGCAGCCTGGCCGCGACGGGGATGATCGCGAACACGATCGGGATGTTGATCAGGAAGACGGCGCCCCACCAGAGGTGCTCGACCAGGAACCCGCCGATCAACGGACCGATGGCGGCACCGCCGGCGCTGACGGCGCTCCAGATCCCGACCGCCCGGACCCGCTCGTCGCGGTCGCGGAACACGTCGCGGATGATCGCCATGGTCGGCGGCATGATCATCGCGCCACCGACGCCGAGCAGGGCGCGGGCGGCGATCAGGGCCTCGGCCGTGGGTGCGAGGGTGGCTCCGAGGGACGCGACGCCGAAGAGGCTGAGCCCCGCCAGGAGCAGCCGCTTGCGGCCCAGCCGGTCGCCGAGGACGCCCGAGGCGATCAACAGCGGCGCGGCGACCAACGGGTACACGTCGATGATCCAGAGCAGCTGGAGGGCGGTCGGGTCGAGGTCCTCGGAGATCGCGGGGGCGGCGACGTGGAGGACGGTCACGTCGATCACGACGACCATCAGCGAGGCGCAGATCACCGACAGGATCGCCCACCGGCGGGGGTGCGAGGCAGCACGATCGTCCATCACCGGCCCCCGGTGGCGAGGAATCCGCCGAGCAGCGCCTCGCGGATCAGGCGCGGCACCTCCCGTTCGCCGGCGTAGCCGTCCTCGACCAGGTACCAGACGGACATGACCTGCCCGCCGAAGGAGTAGGACATCCAGCGGGCGGTGAGGTCGGGGCGGAAGAGGCCCTCGCGCTGGCCCCGCGCGAAGAACTCGCAGAGGCGGTCGTCCTGCTCGATGATGCGTTCGCCGAGGTGCTCGATCTTCTCGAGGCTGGGCGTGGCGGTGTGGAGCCAGTACGCCTGGGCGAGCGGGTAGCAGTGTTCGATCAGGCGGTCCAGCGCCGGCTCCACGGGGCCGGAATCGATGCCCGCGGCGTCGAAGACCTCGTCGCAGCGGTCGAGCAGCCACCCGTAGACGGTCTCCACTACCGAGTCCCGGCCGCCGAGCATGCGGTGGAGCGTGGCCCGGCTCACGCCGGCGGTCGCCGCCAGTTCGGACGTGGACGCACCGGGGTTCGCGACCAGTGCCTTGGCCACGTCGCCGAAGAGTTTGTCCCGCCCGGACTCCATTCCGAGCAGAATCGTATCAGGTGAGACAGTTTCGTCTCAGCCGGTTCGGCTTCCGTTCGGCGGGCAGTTCACCTTCCCGTACTCACCGAACCGGGCGAGCTTCCGGGAAGCGCGCAGGCTGCGCCGGATGAAGGCCGGGCCGCGACCGAGCCGCTTCGCCGCGCCGGCGACGGATCCCGCTCCCCGGTAGGCGGCCTTCACCTTCTCCATCAGTCGCAGGTCGTAGCTCGGGAACCGGACCGCGGGCAGGTTCCCGGAGGCCGCTTCCTCGTCGAAGCGCCGCAGCTGGTCGACCTCCCGGGTTCCGAGGCCGGCACCCCGGCCCGAGGTCCCGAAGAGGAACATGCCTGCCCGCCCCGCGAAAAGCGTGACCACAGGGCCGAGCTCGGACCCGTCGTCCCGGAAAACGGGCACGCCGCGCTGCTTGCGGACGATGCGCCCTTCGGCCAGTGCCTCCGCGATCTCGCCGCGGTAGAGGCAGATGTCGAGGGTGACCGTCCCTATCGGCGGGCTGCAGTCGGTCCTTTTCTCCCGGGAGCAGTCGAGGTACAGCGCCAGGGTCGCCGGCTTCGTCCGGGTCAATCCCGTCAGGAGCCGGTTTCCCGCGCGGGTTCCCAGCCAGTATCCGCTCGTCTCGCCCAGGCGCGGGGGCAGCTTCAGTTCCACGCCGGTGTCTGGCGGGCTCGCCCCGCAGGCGGCGGGAGCGGTGTCCGCCCCCTCACCGGCATCCGACCAGGCCGGGGTGATGCTCGCGGGCGATCCGTTGGTGAGCATCGTGAGGCAGCCGCCGTCGGGGCGGACCGAATAGATCTCGTTGGCCTCGCCGACATCGGGCACGTTCCGGGCCGACTGGAAAACGATGCGGCCGTCCCGGGACCAGTCGGGGCTCCGTGCGTCGAGGGTCCGCCCGGCGAGAAAGTGCCTTCCGGTGCCGTCCGCTCGCATGACCGCGATCGACGAGCGGAAGGAGCAGCCGGACTCCCACCAGCAGATCTCGGGATCGCCGTCGGCCTGTACCGAGTAGACGATCTTCTTCCCGTCGGGAGACCAGGAGGCGTCGTAACCGTCACGAGCGATCCGGCGGGTCTTGCCCGAGGGGAGGTCGCGGACCATGACGTCGTTCTCGAACCCCTCGTCGAACTCGATGCCACCGATTCCCTCGTTCAGGAGGTAGAGCACCTTCCTGCCGTCCGGCGAGACGGCAGGTTCCATGACCAGGGGCACCGAACGGAAGGCCCGCTTGCGGGTCCTCGTCTCGAAGATCTTCTTTCGCCCCGATCCGTCCGGGGCGATCGAGATCAGGCCGGTTCGCGTGAACCGGGGGCCCGCCTTGAAGAAGGCGACCACGATGCGGCCGTCGGGCGCGAAGGCAGGGTCGCCGTAGAGCTCGCCGCGCTTCGATACGAGCAGCCGCCGGGCCCCCTTTCCGTCGGATCCGACCCGCCAGATGTCGATCTGGTCCTCGAACCGCGCCTCCCGCTTGAACCCGAACACGACCGTGTTCCCGTCCGGGGAGACGTCCGGCTCGGACGCCCCGAGTTCATCGTTCAGGGGGCTGCGGTTCTTGCCGAAGATCACGGCCCGGGCGGTTCCGTCGGACTTCATCGTGAGAATTCGCCCGCCGTTCGAGTACACGATCCGGGCCGGGTCCTCGGCCCGGGCGGTCGCACCGGACGCGGTGAGCAGCATCCCCAGAGCGACCAGGGCCGCCACGGCGATACCCGCCTTGCGACTGCTCTCCCCGCCCCCTGACTTCGTCGTCATCCTGCGACCCGCTTTCGTGTTCCGGATCCGTTCCGGATCTCCCTTGCGGGAATTCTAGCCCCGGACGGGCCACGTGGACAAAAAACGAGGCGTGTGTCCTCGCCCGTCACCCTGGTGACGACTGAGGACACACACCCCGGTAAGGCGGTGAAGAAATATCGGGGCGCCCGGATTTGAACCGGGGGCCTCACCGACCCGAACGGTGCGCGCTACCAGGCTGCGCCACGCCCCGAGACGAACTGAGACTACCGAAAAACGGACCCGGGAACGCGGCTCACTGGACCTCCGCCATGGCGGCCTGGAGTTCCGCCAGGTCGGGCGCATCCTGGACCGTGACGGTCCCGTTCGGTCCGTTCACCGTGGCGGCGGGCTTGTCACGGATCTCGAGCCCGATCGCGATCTCGTCCTGCGCCTGCAGCTCCGCGTTCATCCTGCTGCCCGGCTCCTTGCCCTCGGCGTAATCCTCTTTCCACTGCTCCAGGTCCAGGTACTCGATCGACTCGGCGAGTCGGGTGAGGAACTCGTCATCGAGACCCTGCTCCTTCGCGGCCTCCTGGTTGCGGAACATCAGGTAGGCGAACTGCCACGCGTATCCCTGCCGGGCCGCGGCCTCGATCCCGTAGAAGCTCAGTTCGGTCGCGTTCCGGGTCAGCGACCGGTTCCGGTAGAGCAGCTTCAGGCGGCCGTCCCGAACCGGCCCGGTGACCAGGGGCGGGACCGTCTCGAGGAACTGGTCGCGGTACGTCTCGCTCTGTGCGTCGAGGAAGAGCTGCATCTGGATGGGTGCGTCTTCCACGCCCAGCCGCTCCTCGTACTGACGGACGCCACCGAAGATCTGGCGCATGTCGGCCACACCGACCACGTCGTCGTACTCGTTGCTCGGTTCCCGGGTCGCCATCCCGGCGATCCCGATCAGCAGGGCGATCGCAGCGACCGCGAGGATGATCAGCGTCCGGTACCGGCCGGGACGGCGCTTCGCTTCGTCGGCCATGTCTCAGCCCGTGACCGACTTGTAGTACCGGACCGCGAGTCCGGTGAGGAGCGTCTTGAACGATTCCTCGAGCTCGATCCCCTCCTCCTCGGAGTAGCGCACCAGGCCGCGCTCCTCGATCGCCACGCTGCGATCGATCAACTCGTCGATCAGCTCGGGATTGCGATCGGAGAAGTAGGCGCCCATCGAGTAGAGGTCGGTGTCCATCAGCGATTCGATGAAGGGATCGCTGGTGGCGGCGAGGTCGGGTTTCGGCTCATCGGCCACGGGCACATGTTAGGGGGATGGACCGCACTTATATGGTGGGGCCGTGGCCCACCGGGACGAAATCATCGCCTTCTGTGACGACCTGCTCGAGATCGGGAGCTTCACCGACTACGGGCCGAACGGCCTGCAGGTCCCCGGGAAGGCCGGCGTGAACCGGGTCGCGACCGCGGTTTCGGCCCACCTCGCCTCCATCGAGGCGGCGGTCGAGATCGGCGCGGACATGCTGATCACCCACCACGGTCTGTTCTGGGACTTCCACCCCCGCGCCCTCACCCCGCCGATGGCGGAGCGCCTGCGGGTGGCGCTCGGCGCCGGGCTCTCCGTCGCCGGCTACCACCTGCCGCTCGACGCCCACCGGGAAGTCGGCAACAACGCGCTCCTGGCCAGGCAGTTCGGGTTCGAGCCGGCGCCGGGCGAATTCGGCGAGGTCAAGGGACGGCACATCGGGGCGATCGGCCGCCGCACCGAACCGATCGCCGCCGAGGACCTGTTCGCGCGCGTCGAAAAGGAGCTCGGCCGGGAGCCGCTCGTCTTCGCGGACGGCCCCGACCGGGTTTCGACGATCGGGATCCTGACCGGGGCCGGAGCCTCCGACATCCACGAAGCGATCGCGCTCGGCCTGGACGCCTTCCTGACCGGCGAACCGTCCGAACACGTGATGGCGGACGCCCGTGAAGGCGGCATCCACTTCATCGCGGCGGGCCACTACGCGACCGAAACCTGCGGCATCCGGGCCCTCGGTGACGTCGTCGCCCGGAGGTTCGAGGTGGAACACGAGTTCATAGACGTCCCCAATCCGATCTGATGTGGCAGGATGCCCCGCACTGATCGCCTGGCCCAAAGAGGAGAGTTGAGACTTGTCTCAGACCTATACGCCGACCAATCGTTCGAAGACCCTCGCTGACCTGCTGCCCAACGCGGCTTCGCGGAACCCCTCACGGGGCGCTTTCCTCTTCAAGAACGACGCCGGCACCTGGGAGGAGGCCAGCTACGAAGACGTCGCCGCCGACGTTCGGTCCCTCACCCTCGGCCTGATCGATCTCGGGATCGGCCGCGGCGACAAGATCGGGATCCTCGGCAACACCCGCCCGGAGTGGACGCTCTTCGACTTCGCGGCGATGAGCGCCGGCGCGACCGTGGTGCCGATCTACCAGACCAACTCCGCGTCGGAGTGCCAGTACGTGCTCGAGCATTCCGAGTCCCGGGCGGTCGTGGTGGAGAACCAGGACCAGCTCGCCAAGGTCCTGGAAGTCAAGGATTCCCTCCCGGCGCTGGAGCAGATCATCCTGATGTGCGGCGAGGCCGACGAGGCGATCGGGATCGGAGAGGTCCGGCGGAGGGGTGAGTCCGGGTCGGCCGCCGACTACGAGGCGAGCTACAGGGCCGTCCAGCCCGACGACATCTGCAAGATCGTCTACACCTCCGGCACCACCGGGCCGCCGAAGGGCTGCATGATCTCCCACGGCAACTACCGCGCCATGCTCGACATGGCCGACACCGTGAACATCATCCAGGAGGGTGAGACCAGCTACCTCTTCCTCCCCCTCGCCCACGTCTTCGCCCTGCTGATCCAGTACGGGATGCTCGACATGGGCGGCCGGATCGCGTTCTGGGAGCGTGACCAGCTCAAGATCGTTCCCAACCTGGCCGAGGTCAAGCCCGAGTCGTTCCCCTCGGTGCCCCGCATCTTCGAGAAGGTCCACGACACCGCGGTCGCCTCCGCCGAGGCAGAGGGCGGCCTCAAGGCCGCGATCTTCCGTTGGGCCTTCCGGGTCGGCAGGAAGTACCGCAAGCTCGAGAACGAGGGCAAGAAGCCGGGTTTCCTGCTCACCAAGCAGTTCAACTTCGCCGACAAGGCCGTGTTCTCGAAGATCCGCCAGGTCTTCGGCGGCAACCTGCGCGTCGCGATCAGCGGCGCCGCCCCGATCGACCCGGAGATCCTGCGCTTCTACGAGGTCGCCGGCGTCCCGCTCTACGAGGCGTGGGGCATGACCGAGACCTCGACCGGCGGCACCGCCAACCTGCCGGGCGCGAACCGGATCGGCACCGTCGGCCGGCCGGTGCCCGGGGTCGAATTGAAGATCGCCGAGGACGGCGAGCTCCTCGTGAAGGGTGACAACGTCTTCAAGGGCTACTACAAGAACCCGGAGGCGACCGCCGAGACGATCGTCGACGGCTGGCTCCACACCGGCGACGTCGCCTCGATCGACGAGGACGGTTATGTCTCGATCATCGGCCGCAAGAAGGAGATCATCATCACCGCCGGCGGCAAGAACATCACGCCCGTGAACATCGAGCAGGAGGTCAAGCGCCACCCGCTCGTCTCACAGTGCGTGGTGATCGGCGACCGCCGCCCTTACCTGGTCGCCCTGGTGACCCTCGACCAGGAGGCGCTCACGCGCTTCGCCGCCGAGCAGGGCATGCTCGACGAGCCGTCCGCGATGATCAACAGCCCCCTGGTGCGCGAGACGATCGAGAAGCACATCGAAGAGGTGAACAAGAACTTCGCCCGGGTCGAGCAGATCAAGCGCTTCCAGATCCTGCCCAGCGATCTGAGCCAGGAGGGCGGCGAGCTGACGCCGACCCTGAAGATCAAGCGGCCGGTCGTGGCGAAGAAATACGAAAAGGAAATCGACGAGCTCTACGCCTCGTAGCCGCAGTCGCGCCGGCTTCGCCGGTCACTGCTGCCCGGTCTAGGAAGTGCCCGTCTGGCGGAGCAGGGCGCCGGTTGTCTGCTCGAAGATCCGGCGCCAGACCGAGGCCTCGTCCCCGTTTTCCTCTTCCTTCACCTTGCGGATGACGCGGCGGAGGCGGGTGGCCGAGATCTCGATGCCGTGCTTCTCGGCCATCTCGGTATAGTAGGCGTAGTCCTCGGCCAGACGGGCCGTGATGGTCTCGAAGCCGTGCGTCGCGATCTCGATCCGGCGCGAGTAGTCCATGATCGAGGTGCCGAACATGAGCTCGTCGTCGGGCTCGGGCTCGAACAGCAGGATGTCGACCCCGGGATAACGCTCCTTCCACGACTCGACCGCGATCGCAAGGCGCTGGTGCAGCAGGAGGCGGAAGGCCTGGTTGGCGATCGCGGGAAGCCCCATGTCCGCGAGGCGACGGACCTTGCTGCCGGACACGGTGGGCAGGCCCACGTTCCGGTCGTTCAGGTACGGGACGAGCGGGTTGACCACGACGATGAACTCGGCTCCCCGTTCGACCGCGACGTCCACGTTGGTCGTGGAGTAGATGCCGCCGTCGACGAGGGTGCGCCCGTTCACCTCGACCGGTTCGTAGACGAGGGGCAGCGCGGTCGAGCACTCGACCGCCTTGGAGACGGGGATGCCGCTCCAGTCGCCTTCCTTGTCGCCGAACACGACGCGCTCGCCCGAGTCGAGGTCGGTGCCGGTGAGGTACAGCTCCCGGGGCAGGGCGTCGAACGAGTCGACCAGGCCCTTCACCGCGAGCGCCTCACGCACGTAGCTGCCGATGCCGGCGTTGGAGTACATGCCCGACGGCAGGTGCTCGGCGAGGCCGTAGGCGATGTCGATGATCGAGAGGTCCTTCAGCCGCGGGAGCATGTTCCTGACCATGCCGGCGACGTGGAAAGGCAGGGTGGCGACGCGATTCGCGTACTCGGAGAAGTTGGGGCGCAGGACGGTGTCCTGGCTGATCCGCTCGATCGGGGTGCCCTCCTCGTCGGTCAGGACCCGCATCATCTCCTCGGGGGTGACGCCGGCGGCGAGCATGCTGCCGATGAACGAACCGGCGCTCGTCCCGACGTACATGTCGAAGTCGTTGACGGTCGAGTTGACCGCGAGCAGGTCGAGGGCTCGAAGGGTGCCGATCTCGTAGACGCCGCCGGTGAAACCGCCACCACCCAGAACGAGCGCGGAGCGCGAACGCTCCTTCTTCTTTTTGGCGTTGTCACGCCGTTTCTGCGATTCCTCGATGTTTACGACCTTGCCCACTGGGCACGGATTATGTCAGCAACTCGTGTCACGTTCCGCTACCTTCGCGCCCCAGGTTGTTGCATACACCGATGAAATTCTCGCTCGCGGCCCTGGCTGCCGCCGCATCGCTGACGGCTTCCGCGTCGGCCCTGGCGGCTCCCCCCAAACCGCTTCCCAATCCCGATCGCCCGGCGGTGACGCCCGTGATCCGGGAGTCCGGAGGCGCCTCGGTCAGCGCCAACCGGGCGTGTTCCACGATGCGTGCCCTGGCCCGGCGCGGCAACCGCTCCGTCGGCCTGCGCGTGTTCAACCTCCGCAGCCGCAAGAACGTCTGCACCCTCAACTCGACCGCAAGGCGTTCGCTCGCCTCCAACACGAAGCTGTTCACGACGGCGACGGTGCTGGACCGCTTCGACCGTGATCACACCTTCAAGACGCGGGTCTTCGCCGCGGGCAAGGTCGAGAACGGCGTCCTCAACGGGAATCTCTTCCTGAAGGGCGGCGGCGATCCGAGCTTCGGGACAAGCGCCTTCCTCAACGCCTACCTGGCCGGCGAGGGCACCTCGGTGGACCGGCTCGCGCTCCAGATCAAGCGGAAGGGCATCAGGCGGGTGACCGGACGGATCTTCGCCGACGACACCATCTTCGACCGTCTCCGCGGGGTGGCGGACTCGGGGTACGCGACGAGCCCCTGGATCGGCCCGCTCTCCGGCCTGGCGTTCAACGCCGGTTTCACCTCGGCCAGGATGGACCGGTTCAGCTCGAACCCGCCCCGCCTCGCCGCGCGAACCCTCGCCCGGGAACTCCGGGCACGCGGGGTGAACGTGAAGCTCGCGGTGGGCGTTCGCGCCACGCCGAAGCGGCTCCTGAACCGGCCGCTGGCCCTCGAGGAGTCGCCGGACATGCCGTGGATGGCCCGGGTCACGAACCTGAATTCGGTGAACTTCTGGGCCGAGATGCTGCTCAAGGACCTGGGGGCATACATCCGGGGCAAGGGCAGCACCGCCGAGGGCGTGAAGGTGGTCCGGCGCACGATGGCCGCGCTCGGGGTCCGGGTCTGGCCGGTCGACGGCTCCGGGCTCACCTACGGGAATCGCTCGACCGCGCACGACGTCGTGAAGCTCCTGACCAAGGCGCGGGGCAAGCCGTGGGCCCGGGACTTCCTCCTCTCCCTCCCCACCGCCGGAGTCGACGGGACGCTGGCAGACCGGATGCGTGGCTCCGCGGCGCACGGCGACTGCCACGCGAAGACCGGCACCCTGACCGGGGTCACCGCCCTTTCCGGCTACTGCTTCAACGATTCCGGCCGCCGCTTCGCGTTCTCGATCCTGATGAACGGCGTCACGAACCTGAGCGCCGCTCGTGCCGCCCAGGACCGGATCGCGGCGCTCATCGCCCGGCTCTGAGAAGCCCGATGCGACCGTCCCCGCCCACCGGCCCCGCGAGATGCGGTTTCCAGTCGCATGCGCGAAACCGTGCATCTCGGAGCCAGGAGGCCCGGCCGTGAGGCGGGCGGGTCAGCCGCCGCTTTCCGGTGGCTGGTACTCGCCCTTGAGCAGCGCGTCCAGGTCTTCCCTGCCCAGGACGGGTACCCCGAGCTTGTCCGCCTTCGCGAGCTTCGAGCCCGCCGAGTCGCCGGCGATCACGTAATCGGTCTTCTTCGAGACCGACCCCGTCACCTTGCCGCCGGCCCGCTTCACCAGCGCTCCCGCCTCGTCGCGGGTTAGATCGGGCAGGGTCCCGGTGAGCACCACGGTCTTGCCCTCGAGGGGGCCTCCCTCCGGGCGTTTCTCGTCCTCGTCCAGCTCCATCTTCAGACCGGCCGCCTTGAGCCGCGAGATGATCTCCAGCGTGCTCTCGTCCGAGAGCGATTCCGCGATCTGCCGGGCCATGATCGGGCCGACGCCCTCGGTCTGCTCGATCCGTTCCGGATCGGCCTCGATCAGCGCGTCGATCGAACCGAACTCGTCGGCCAGGGCCTCGGCCGTCGCCGGTCCGACCCCGATCAGGCCGAGCGCGAAGAGCACCCGCGGGAACGGAACCTCGCGGGACTTGTCGATCTCGGCGATCAGGTTCCCGGCCGAGGTGGCACCCATGCGGTCGAGCGCCTCCAGCTGCTCCTGCTTCAGGTCGTAGAGGTCGGCGACATCGGAGATCAGCCCCTCGTCCAGGAACCGCAGGACCTGCTTCTCCCCGATCCCTTCGATGTCCATCGCCCCGCGCGAGACGAAGTGCTTGATGTGCTGGAAGATCTGGCCGGGACAGCCGGAGCGGTTCGGGCAGATCGAGAACACCGAGTTCTCCGGCTTCACGATCTCCGTGCCGCAGGCCGGACAGTGCTCCGGCGGCAGCGGCTTCTCCGTCCCGGGCGGACGCTTCTGGGGCAGCGCGGAGACGACCTGCGGGATCACGTCTCCGGCCCTCAGGACCACCACCTCGTCGCCCTTGCGCACGTCCTTGCGGGCCAGGTCCTCCTCGTTGTGGAGCGTCGCCGTGGAAACGGTCACGCCGCCGACCCGGACGGGATCCAGCATCGCGAACGGGACCATGTGGCCGGTCCGGCCCACGTTCCAGACGATGTCGAGCAGCCTGGTCGTGGCGGTGGTGGGCGGGAACTTCCAGGCGATCGCCCAGCGGGGCTCGCGGCCGGCCACCCCGAGCTCGTCCCAGAGCCCGATCCGGTCCACCTTGATCACCACGCCGTCGATCTCGAACTCGAGCTCGTCCCGGCGGTCGAGCCACCAGTGGCAGCGGGACAGGACCTCCTCGATCGAGTCGTGGACGGCGATGTCCGGGTTCACCTGGAAACCGTGCTCGCGGAGCCACTCGATCTCCTCCGAGTGGGTGTCGAACGAGATTCCCTCCGTGGCCCCGATGCCGTAGGACCAGACCGCGAGGGGCCGCTCGGCGGCGGCCTTGGGGTCGTTCTGCCGGATCGAACCGGCGGCCGAGTTGCGGGGGTTGGCGAAGGCCGGGAGGCCCGCGTCGACCCGCTTCTGGTTCAGGGCCGCGAAATCCGGGATCGGCAAGTACACCTCGCCGCGCACCTCGATCAGCGGCGGTGCGTCATCGATCCGCTTGGGCAGCGTCTTGATCGTCTCGATGTTGGCGGTTACGTCTTCGCCGACCCGGCCGTTGCCCCGGGTCGCCCCCTGGACCAGGCGGCCGTCACGATACGTCAGGGAGATCGCGAGCCCGTCGATCTTCGGCTCCGTCACGTAGGTGAGCTGGCCCGGATCGACGTCTCGGCGGGCCAGGTGGTTGCGGATCCGGTTCTCCCAGGCGGTGAGTTCCTCCTCGGTCCGCGCGTTGCCGAGCGAGAGCATCGGGACCGCGTGTTCGACGGGGGCGAAGCTGGTCGAGGGTGCCGAGCCGACCCGCTGGGTGGGCGAGTCTCCGGTGATCAGTTCGGGATGCTTGGCCTCGAGGGCCTGGAGCTCCGCGTAGAGGGCGTCGTACTCCTCGTCGGATATCTCCGGGTCATCCTTCTCGTGGTAGAGGATGATGTGACGGTTCAGCTCCTCCTGGAGCTCGGCGATTCGCTTCGCCTCGGCGCTGTCGGACGCCTCGGGGCTCAAGTGGCGGCCCCCAGGATCCGGTCGAAGTCCCGTTCCTTGAGGCCCTCGATGTCCTCGTGATGGGTCCAGTCGAGTTTCAACGGGGTGACCGTGACCCGGCCGCGGGCGATCGCCCCGATGTCCGTGCCCGGTTCGTCCTCCATGCCGGGGTCGTACCCGTAGATCCGGTAGTGGGTGCGGCCGTCCTGCACGTCGCGCTCGACCTTCTTCAGTTCGTCGCGGTACAGGCGCTTGCCGAGCCTGGTCACGTCCACTCCCTTGACCTCGCCGCCGGGGACGTTGATGTTGAGCAGGCTGCCCTCGGTCAGCGGGTGTTCGATCATCTCGCGCACGATGCCCGCGGTGAACCTGGCGGCCACGTCGAAGTCGTAGTGCTTCTGGGGCATGTAACCCATTTCACCCAGTTCCGACTGTTGCGAAACCGCGATCGCGGGCAGCCCGAGCAGCACTCCCTCCAGCGCCGCCGCGACCGTGCCGGAATAGGTGACGTCGTCCCCCAGGTTGAGGCCGTGGTTGATGCCCGACACGATCAGGTCCGGCGGCTCCCCGAGCAGGCCGACCCAGGCGAAGCGGACGCAGTCCACCGGGGTCCCGTCGGTGGCATGGCCGACTTCGCCGTCCTCGAACCTGATCTCCTCCACCGACAGGGGCGCCCTGGTCGTGATCGAGCGAGCCGAGGCGCTGCGGTTCGAGTCGGGGGCGATCACGTCGAGCTTCACCCCCTCGATCTTGCGGAGTTCCCGGCGCAGGGTCTGCAGACCCGTGGCACCGATGCCGTCGTCATTGGTCAGCAGGATCCTCACCGGATCAAGGATATGGAACGCGGCTGAGGGTCAGTCCGCGACCGTCTGCGGCGGCGGGTCGGGATAGTCGACCCGCACGAAATAGAGGCCCTGTGGCGGCGCCGTCACCCCGGCATCCGGACGCTGGGCGCCCTTCAGGAGTTCGCGGAAGTTGTCCAGGCTGCGGCTGCCGTCGGCCACCTCCATCATCGTCCCCACCAGGATCCGGACCATGTTCCGCATGAACGAGTCGCCCGTGATCCAGAACTGGAGATAGTCCCCGGCCACGGTCTCGCCGGTGGCCGGGTCGCGCATGCCGTCCTCGTCGATCCAGGCCGCGGAATGGATGATTCGCTCGAACCGCTTGTGGTAGGTCTCGGTGGGCGTGAAGGCGGTGAAGTCGTGGCGACCGCACAGCGCCTCGGCGCACTCGTCGAGGAGCTCCCGGTCGATCGGCCGCGAAACCCACCAGGCCCGGTTCACGGCGAAGGGGGCCTCGGGCCGGCGGGTGAGGACCCGGTAGCAGTAGGTGCGCGAAACGGCGTCGCGGCGGGCGTCGAACCCGGCGACCGGGGTCACGGCCCGCACCGCGATCCCGCGCGGTGTGAGACCGTTGAGGCTGCGGACGATCATCGGCGGCATCTCGCCGTCGAACTCGAAGCTCGCGACCTGTCCGAGGGCGTGGACCCCGGCATCGGTCCGCCCCGCCACGGTCAGCTCGACCGACTCGGTGCGAAGCGCGATCTCCAGCGCCTTCTCGATCCTCGCCTGCACGGTCTCGACGCCGCCGTCCTGCTTCGCCCAGCCGCGGAAGGCGGTGCCGTCGTACTCGATGTCGAGACGGTAGTTCACAGCCCGAGGATCACAGATGGGGACCGGCCCGTGCAGGCTCGCCGGCCGGGCGGGTGGGCCCTCAGCGGCGGATGTAGAGGACCTTTCTGCCCCAGGTGCCCCAGGCCTGGGCGGTGATCGCCACCTTGCCGTGGGCCCGCTTGCCGAAGAAGATCGTGACCGTGCCGGTAACGGTCCAGCCCGGGGTGATGACCCGGGTCATGAATCCGCGCTTCACCTCGACGCTGGGCCGGCCGGCCAGCGCCTTCTTGCCCAGGTACGTGTAGACGTTGCGGGCCGCGAGGTTGCCGCTGTTCTTGATCGAGACCTTCATGTTGACCGCGGTCCCGGCCTTGACGAAGCTGCCGCCGCCTTCCTTCCACACCTTGACGGGCCTGATCACGGCCTGCCTGGGCCGGTTCTTCTTGCCCCCGCCGTTGCCCGTGCCGTCGTTTCCCTTACCGCCCTTGTTCGGCTTTTCCGGATTGATCACGGGCCCGTCCGTGGTGCCGGTCGGCCCCGTGGGGCCGGTGGGTCCGGTCGGTTGCGTGGGGCCAGTCGGCACGGTCGGGCCGGTGGGACCGGTGGGTCCCACCGGCGGGTCCCAACGGTCGACGCGATTGTTCATCGGGTTGGCGACGTTGATCGTGGTGCCCGGCCCGATCGCGACCGACGTGGGCCGGGAGGCCTGGTAGGGCGACGGCACGATCCACTGGTTGAGGAACGCCCCGGCGCTCGACAGGCGCTGGACCCTTGAGTTGCCCTTGTCGGCGACGAACAGGGTGCCGCTCGGGCCCATGGCGAGCCCGGCCGGGGTGTTCACCTGGCCCTGCGAGGATCCGAAGGTGCTCCACACCGCCAGCACGTTCCCGGACGCGTCGCTCTTGACGATGCGACTGTTGCCGGAGTCCGAGACGTATACGTTGCCGACATCGTCGGTGGTCACGCCCATCGGCGACGAGATGCCGCCGATCGCGTCGTACTCGAAGGTCGATCCGCACCATCCCCAGGCGTTGCACTTGACCACCCGGTCGTTGTCGGTGTCGGCAACGTAGACGTTGCCGCCGTTGTCGACGGCGACCGCCGACGGCTGCTTGAACTGGCCCAGCCCGGAGCCGAAGCTCCCCCACTCCGTCTGGTAGCTGCCGTTCGGGTAGAAGCGCTGGATCCGGTTGTTGCCGGTGTCCGCCACGAAGATCGCCCCGCCCGGTTCGACCACGATGCCGTTGGGCGAGTTGAACTGGCCCTGGCCCGTACCGGGCGATCCGACTGCCATGAGCTGGGTTCCGTTCGCGCTGTACTTGACGAATCGGTTCCCGTAGGACTCGGCGACGTAGAGATTCCCGGCGCCGTCCGTCGCCACCCCGGTGGGGGCATTGCCGAGCACCGGCTCTCCCCAGTCGGCCCGGGCGCCGGGCGCGGCCAGCGCCCCGATCAGGAAAATGCAAAGCGCAGCCACGACAGCGACGCCGAACGCTTTCAAGACCTGGTTTCTTGACCTGAAAGCAGACACCAGACACTCCCCTGCGAAGCAGTTATGTGAGTCGACAAGGTAGCAGAGGGAACCTCGCCCAACCACCAAACCGCGCATCACCAGTGGAGTTGCGCTGCAACGAAAAGGGGCGCCGAGGGCGCCCCTTTTCAAGTTCTCGCTGCCGCCCGGGATCAGACGAGCTCGAGGAAGACCATCTCGGTCGAATCCGACTTGCGCGGACCGATCTTGACGATCCGGGTGTAGCCACCCTGGCGCTCGGCGTACCGCGGGGCGATCTCCTCGAAGAGCTTGTGGACCAGGAACTTGTCCTGACGCAGGACCGAGAGGGCCTGCCGCCGGGCGTGAAGGTCACCGCGCTTGCCGAGGGTGATCAGCTTCTCGATCTCCGGCTTGGCGGCCTTGGCCTTGGCCTGGCTCGTCTTGATGCGCTCGTGCTCGATGATCTCCTTGGAGAGGTTGCTCAGCAGCGCCTTCCGGTGAGCCGAATCACGGCCCAGCTTGTTTCTCTTCTTTGCGTGGCGCATCGTTTCTCCTCTGGTTACTCGGTGCGACTAGTCCTGGCGCAGGTGGTGACCGCGGCTCTCGAGATTCTCGATGACCTCTTCGATCGACTTCTGGCCGAAGTTCGGGATGGCGGCGAGCTCGGACTCGGACTTGGCGAGCAGCTGCCCGATCGTCTCGATGCCGGCGCGCTTCAGGCAGTTGAACGAACGGACGCTGAGCTCGAGCTCGTCGATCAGGATGTCGTTCTCACCGCCGGCGGCGGGGGCGGCCTCGGCGGCACCGGCGCTCTCGGGGGCGACGGGCTCGCGGGCCGTCAGTTCCTCGACCCGGTCCGGGTCGCTGAAGATCGCGAGGCTCTTGATCAGGATCTCGGACGCCTCGCGGAGGGCCGTGTTCGGCTCGATCGAGCCGTCGGTCTCCAGCTCGAGGGTGAGCTTGTCGAAGTCGGTGCGCTGACCGACGCGGGCTGCCTCGACGCTGTAGGACGCGCGGCGGATCGGCGAGAAGATCGAGTCGATCGGGATGACGCCGATCGGCTGGTCGGAGTCCTTGTTCTCCTCGGCCGGACGGTAACCGCGGCCGCGGCCGATCGTCACGTACATCTCGAGCCGGGTCTTCTTTTCGAGGGTCGCGATCGGCGCGTCGGGATTCAGGATCTCGACGCCGGCCGGAAGGTCGATGTCGGCGGCAGTCACGTTGCCCGGGCCGGTGGCCACGATCGGGGCCTCGACCGCGTCGGCGTCCGTGTGCATCCGGACGACGAGGTCCTTCAGGTTCAGGACGATGTCGGTGACGTCTTCCTTGACGCCGGCGATGTTCGAGAACTCGTGCGAGACGCCCTCGATCCGGACGCTGGTGATGGCGGCACCACCGAGCGACGAAAGCAGCACCCGACGCAGGCTCGAGCCGAAGGTGTAGCCGAAGCCCTTGTCGAGGGGTTCGATGGTGAATACGCCCTTGTTCTCGTCGACCTGCTCTGAAGAGATGGTCGGTACCTGGAAATCAGTGCTCATTGGATCCTTTGCGTTGCGGGGGAGGGGAGGCTCGGCGAGTCCGGGATCAGACGCGGCGGCGCTTGCGGGGGCGGCAGCCGTTGTGGGCCTGCGGCGTCACGTCCTTGACGCTCGTGACCTCGAGACCCGCGGCCTGCAGCGAACGGACCGCGGTGTCCTTGCCGGAACCTGCACCCTTGGCGAAGACCTCGACCTTCTGGAGACCGTGCTCCATGCCCTTCTTCGCGGCGGCGTCGGCGGTGACCTGCGCGGCGAACGGGGTCGACTTGCGCGAGCCCTTGAACCCGGCGCTGCCGGCCGACTCCCAGGCGATGACGTTGCCCTCGGTGTCGGTCAGGGTGACGATGGTGTTGTTGAACGAAGTCTTGATGTGCGCCTGGCCGACCGCGATGTTCTTGCGGACGCGGCGGCGGGTGCGGGACTTGGCCGGTTTCTTGGCTGCCATTGAAAGTCTCTAGCTCCTTACTTTGCGGGCTTCTTCTTGCCGGCCACGCTCATGCGGCGAGGGCCCTTGCGGCCCCGGGCGTTGGTCTTGGTGCGCTGGCCCCGGACGGGCAGGCCACGGCGGTGGCGGAGGCCCCGGTAGGAACCGATCTCCATCAGGCGCTTCACGTTCTGGGAGCGCTCGCGCCGGAGGTCGCCCTCCACCTCGCGGGACTCGACGGCGTCACGCAGCTTGATGACCTCGTCCTCGGTCAGGTCCTTGACCTGGGTGTCGGGGTTGATCCCGACCTCTTCGAGGATGTCCTTGGCGGTCGACTGACCGATCCCGTAGACGTAGGTGAGGCCGATCACGGCCCGCTTGTTCAGGGGGATGTTGACCCCGGCGATACGCGCCATCTAACTAACCCTGCCTCTGCTTGTGTCGCGGGTTCTCACAAATCACCAGTACGCGTCCGCGCCGGCGAATAATCTTGCACTTCTCACACATCGGTTTTACCGAGGCTCGGACCTTCATCGTCCTTCTGTTCCTTTGGAAGAGATCTCCCGCGAGTCCCAGTAAACGGACTCCGGGCGTGGAAAAACGGCCAATTTTGGCCGGTCGTCAACAATAGCAGGCTCGTTCATACCTTGTCCCAGGGGGTGAGGATTCGGGGGCCGTCTGCCGTGGCGGCCACGGTGTACTCGAAATGGGCGGCCATCGAGTCGTCCTCCGAGTAGACGGACCAGCCGTCGTCGTCCATGTAGACGTGGGGGCCGCCGACGTTGACCATCGGCTCGATCGCGAAGACCATCCCCTCCTCGATTTCGGGGCCCCGGCCGGGGGTCCCGTAGTTCGGGATCTGCGGTTCCTCGTGCATGTTCCGGCCGACGCCGTGGCCGACCAGGGAGCGGATCACCGAGAAGCCGGCCGCTTCGACGTGGGACTGGACCGCGTGGCCGATGTCCCCGACCCGGTTGCCGGGCACCATCTGGGCGGTGGCCAGGTCGAGGGATTCCTTGGTGACGGTCAAGAGCTTCTGGGTGGTCTCGTCGATCTGTCCCACCGGGATCGTGCTGGCGCCGTCCGCGACCCAGCCGTCCAGGGTGACACCGATGTCGATCGAGATGATGTCACCGCGCTGGAGCTCGTAGGGCCCGGGAATGCCGTGGACCACCATGGAGTTGGGCGAGGCGCAGATCGAGCCCGGAAAGCCGCGGAAGCCCTTGAAGGTGGGGACGCCGCCCTGCGAGCGGATGAACTTCTCGGCCGCCTCGTCGAGCTCGGCCGTGGTCACGCCCGGCCGCACCTTGGAGGTGAGCATCTTCATGCACCGCGCGTGGACGGCCCCGGCGGCCGCCATCTTCTCGATCTGATCCTCCGTCTTGCGGATGATCATGGAACCCCGTCAGCCCTCTTCGAGGCTGAGGGTCGAAACCAGCGTGCGGATCTCCTCGCTGACCCGGTCGGGGTCCGCGGCGCCGTCGACCCGGTTCAGCAGGCCCTGCTTCTTGTAGTAGTCGACCAGCGGGGCGGTCTTGTCGTGGTACTGCTCGAGCCGGTGGCGGACCACTTCGGGCTTGTCGTCGTCACGGATGTAGAGCTCCGAGCCGTCGACGTCGCAGACGCCCTCCTCGGCCGGCGGGTTGTATTCCACGTGGTAGACGTGCCCCTTCTCCTGGCAGACCCGGCGGCCCGAGAGGCGGTTGACGATCTCGTCGTCGTCCACGTCGATCAGGATCACCGCGGTCAGCTGCCGGCCCAGGTCCCCGAGCTCCGAGTCGAGCGCCTCGGCCTGGACCACCGTCCGGGGGAAGCCGTCCAGGATGAACCCGTGGTCGGCCTCCCCGGACTCGAGGCGCTCCGCGATGATGCCGATGATCACCTCGTCCGGGACCAGGTCGCCCCGGTCCATGTACTCCTTGGCGGCGTTGCCGACCTCGGTGCCCTCCCTGACCGCGGCGCGGAGGATGTCACCGGTCGCGTAGTACGGGTACTCGAGGTCCTCCTGCAGGCGCTCGCCCTGGGTGCCTTTGCCGCTCCCGGGGGGGCCGAGCAGGATCAGGTTGAGTTCGGCCACGTCGTGTCCCTATTTCAGGAAGCCTTCGTAGTTGCGCATCATCAGCTGCGACTCGAGCTGCTTGACCGTGTCGAGGGCCACACCCACGACGATCAGGATCGAGGTACCGCCGAAGAGGATGGTCCCGCCACCGATGTTGTTGAAGAGGATGGTCGGAAGGGCCGCAACTGCACCCAGGTAGAGGGCGCCCGGGAAGGTCAGGCGGGAGAGGACGCGGTCCAGGTACTCGGCCGTGGGCCGTCCGGGACGCACGCCGGGGATGAAGCCGCCGTACTTCTTGAGGTTGTCCGCCTGGTCCACCGGGTTGAAGGTGACCGCCGTGTAAAAGTAGGTGAAGATGATGATGAAGAACACTTCGCCCACCACGTAGGCCCAACTCGACGGGCTGAGGAACGCCGCGAAGTCGAGTGCGGCGGGGGTGTTGATGAGCTGGCCGATCGTCGGCGGCAGCGCCATGATCGACGCGGCGAAGATGACCGGGATGACGCCCGCCATGTTGACGCGGAGCGGCAGGTAGGTCGAACCGCCCGAGGTCATCTTGCGGCCGACCACGCGCTTCGCGTACTGCACCGGGATCCGGCGCTGGCCTTCCTGGACGAACACGATCGCGACGATCACGGCCAGGCAGATGAACGGGACGAGCACGACGAACACCTGGTCGGGGTTGTTCCACCAGGTCTGGATGCCCGGCAGGACGCCCGAGACGATCGAGGCGAAGATCAGCAGCGAGATGCCGTTGCCGATGCCGCGCTGGGTGATGAGCTCGCCGATCCACATGAGCAGCGTGGTGCCGGCGGTCAGGCAGATCACGATGAGGAGGACGTTCCCGAAGTTCATGTTCGAGACGACGCTCTCCCCGCCCGACGAAAGCGAGTTGAAGAGGAACACGTACGCGAAGGACTGCATGGCCGCCAGGCCGACGGTCAGGTAACGCGTGTACTGGGTGATCTTCTGCTGGCCGACCTCGCCCTCCTTCTGGAGGCGCTCGAGGGACGGCACGACCACGGTCAACAGCTGCAGGATGATCGAGGCCGTGATGTAGGGCATGATGCCCAGGGCGAAGAGCGACAGTCGCGAAAGCGAACCGCCCGAGAACAGGTTCAGGAATCCGAGGATGTTCGAACCCGTGAGCTGTTCCTCGAGCTGCTTGACCGCGTCCACGTCGATACCGGGCGACGGGATGTACGCGCCCAGGCGGTAGAGGGCCAGCATGGCCGCGACGAAGAGGAGCTTCCTACGGATCTCCGGTACGGAGAATGCCTTCGCGACGGTTGCGATCATCAGTCGATCAGCTCGCAGCTTCCGCCGGCGGCCTCGATCTTCTCCTTGGCGCTGGCCGAGAAGCCGTGCGCCTTGACGGTGAGGCTCTTGGTGATCTCACCCTTGGCGAGGATCTTGACCGGATCCTTGCGCGTGGCGAGGCCCGCGGCCCTGAGCGACTCCGGGGTGACCTCGGTGCCGGCCTCGAAGCGGGCCTCGAGGTCGGAGAGGTTGACCGGCTGGGTCGCGGTCCGGAAATTCTCGAAGGGCATCGACTTCTTCATGTGCGGGCCGCGCAGCTTGCGCATCCGCATGTGAATCGGCGTCTGGCCCCCTTCCAGGTTGGACTTGCGCTTGTTGCCGGAGCGCTGGCCCTGGCCACCGTGTCCGCGACCGGCGGTCTTGCCGGTGCCCGAACCGGGGCCGCGGCCGACCCGCTTCTTCGCGTGGCGCGAACCGGGCTTGGGGCTCAGGTTGTGAAGGCCGATCTCCTCGGCGCGGCTTTCCTGCTTTTCAGCCATCAGGCCTCCTTGACCTCGACCAGGTGAGAAACCACCTTGAGCTGACCCTGGAGCTGAGGGGAATCCTCGCGTTCGACCGTGCGGCCGCGCTTGCCCAGGCCCAGGGCGGCAAGGGTGCCACGCTGGCTCGGGTTCGTGTTGATGTCGGAACGAATCTGGGTGATCGCGAGCTTCGCCATCAGGAGTCGTTCTCCTCGGTCTTCTCGGCTTCCTCGGCCTTCTCCTCGGTCTCCTGGACCTCTTCGGCCTTCTCGACCTCGGACTCGGCCTGGGCTTCCTCGGCGGCGACCTCGGCCTCGACCTCGGAGGCGGCGGGACCGGTCGGCTCGGGTGCCGGGGCGTCCGCCGTTTCCTCGGCGGCCTTCTCCTCTACCGCGGCGACGTCGGCCGGGGTGTCGGTCACCTCGGCGGCGGCCTTCTCCTGATCGCTCGGGGCGTCGTCGGCCGACGCGCCGTTGGCGCTCGCGGCCTCCTCGGCCTCGGCCTTCTGGGCCTCCTTGTCGATGCCGAGAACCTCGCTCACCGTCAGGCCGCGCAGCTCGGCGACCTCCTCCGGCCGGCGCAGGCGGACGATGCCGTCCATGGTGGCCTTGACCAGGTTGATCGGGTTCTGGGTGCCGACGCTCTTGGTGAGGATGTCGCGCACGCCGCCCAGCTCGAGCACTGCACGGACGCCGCCGCCCGCGATGACTCCGGTACCCGGGCTGGCCGGGCGGAGCACCACGTGACCGGCGCCGAAGCGGCCGATGATCTTGTGGGTGATCGTGTCCCCGTACTTGGGGATGCGAACCAGGTTCTTGCGGGCGTTCTCGACGGCCTTCTGGATGGCGAGCGGGACCTCCCGCGCCTTTCCGTAACCGATTCCGACAACCGACTCTTCGTCTCCGACAGCGACCAGGGCCGTGAACGAGAAGCGACGACCGCCCTTGACCACCTTGGCCACGCGGTTGATCTCGATCACACGCTCCTGGAGATCGAGCCCCTTGGGGCTGACCATCTCGATGCGGGCTGTATCCATACCCTTCATTTCAGCTTCACCGTACTGGAGTTCCTAGAACTCCAGTCCACCCTCTCTCGCACCTTCGGCGAGGGCCTTGACCCTGCCGTGGTAGCGGTAACCGCTTCGGTCGAAGACGCAAGTCTCGACTCCTGCCTTCTTTGCACGTTCTGCCAGCAGCTCGCCGGCCTTCTTCGCCTGCTCCGTGCCGCGGAGCTCCCTGAGCTCGGGCTCGGTCCAGTTCGCCGCGGCGAGCGTCCGGCCCTCGACGTCGTCGATGAGCTGGGCGAAGACGCCGCGGTTCGACCGGTACACGGACAGCCTGGGCCGCTCGGCGGTCCCGGACACCTTGGCGCGGACGCGATGACGGCGGCGCAGCCGGCGCTGGCGCTTGGTGATGACGCTCATACTCGCTTACCGACCTTCCTGGCGACGTGTTCGCCGCGGTAACGGATGCCCTTGCCCTTGTAGGGCTCCGGCGGACGGCTCTCGCGGATGTTGGCCGCGACCTGGCCGACCTTCTGCTT
>Ga0182743_1001035_pt1 | contig 29582 bp, 26 predicted proteins | sample eDN3rd30CKraftOP_FD_128522 | JGI IMG/M metagenome (GOLD analysis project Ga0182743, IMG submission 128522) | Enriched Organic Plus compost microbial communities from Emeryville, California, USA - eDNA 3rd pass 30_C Kraft OP (version 2) (version 2) ... | reverse complement strand
GCTGTTGATGCCGAAGATTTCGGGGCAGATGACGATGGCGCCCTTGGGTGAGCCTTCAGGCTTGGCAAGGTACATGTCAAAGGAATGGCCATCTGCAGCGGTAAGACTGACAGTTGTTCCCATGCTCTCTCTCCTTAATTTTCAAAACTGAAACGATTGCTTGGCTATGGTATATCGAAGTTCAAGTGGCACGGTCAAGCTTGCACGGTCTATTTCAGGGGGAACCCGAGCTTTTCCAGTACTTGCCGCAGGAGTGCCCTGTTACCAAGGGACTTGCCTTGGATACGGGAAATGATCCTTTCTGTCCATGTTGTGTTGACCATTTCCTGGCGCCGAGAGAATTCGCCCAGGATCTGGTCGTAGTCCTTGAGCAGTTCTGATTCTTGCCCGGTTACTTTGTAGGTGTTCTCAAACATGACAGCGGGTTGAGGCAGCCGGGGCTTGATGGCTGCATCCTGTTGCGCATACCCGATGCACAGTCCAAACACTGCAACAACACGGGGAGGCAGCTTGAGCAGTTCCGCAACTCGTTGGGCATTGTTACGCAAGGCACCGATATAGACGCATGACAGGCCAAGCGAATCGGCAGCCACGACGGCATTCTGAGCTGCCAGCGCGGCATCAATAGACCCTACCAGAAAGTTTTCTGTCAGGTCCAGCGCTGGACTGAGGTCAGCCTGAGTGGACCGTCCGACTCGCTCAATTCGGGACAGATCACAAAGCCAGGCCAGAAACAAAGAGCATTCTTCAATGTGTTTTTGATTGTTGGCAATCTCTGCCAGCTCACGACGGATTGCGCTGTCTGTCACATTGATGACTGACCAGGCTTGCAGGTTCGAGCTTGTCGATGCAGATTGCGCAGCAGCCAGCAGTGTCTCCAGTGTGCCAGGCTCCAACGATGCCTGCTTGAAGCTTCTGATCGAGCGATGAGAGACAAGCCCAGCAATGGTGTCGTTCCATGGGCCTGCCGCGGGGACAAAACCGTCACCGTAGCGCTTGCGAAGTAATTCGGATTTCGAGTTGAGTTTTTCTGGAGCGTTCATGTGCGTTGGAGGTTTGGTTTTCAGAGTGGCCGCAGGATTTTGTATTGGCATAAGACCGCCCGGGCACAGGTGTTACAGGTCGATCCTACATCTGGTAAAGGGTGTCTTGCAGTGGTGCGGCGAGCACTGGGTGCAAGATGGTTCCACCAGAAGCGACTGTTAATGTCGCTTCTGGTGGAACTGAGAGAAGCCTGTCTTGATGATCTGCGTTTAACGGCCACGGAAGCTGGGTTTGCGCTTTTCCAGAAAAGCCTTGCGGCCTTCCTGAAAGTCTTCGGTGCTGTAGAGAAGTCCCTGCATGTCAGTTTCCATGCTCAGGACTTGGTCAAACGACAGAGGGCCTCTCGCAAATACGGCTTTCACCAGGCCGTTTGTCAGGGGGGCGACTTGTGAGATTTCCTGGGCAAGTGCCAGGGCAGACTGCAATGCCTGGCCTGGACTGCAAATCTCTTCAACAAGCCCATAGCTTTGTGCTGTGGCTGCATCAATCATCCGTCCTGTCATCATGAGAAGCTTGGCCCTGCCCATGCCAATACGCTGAGGTATGGACCACAGCCCTCCCAGGTCAGGCAGCAGGCCAATCTTGTTGAATGAGCAGGTGAACTTGGCTTCACTTGAGGCGACGACGATATCGCAGTTGGCGGCTATGCACATGCCGGCGCCAGCTGCGTGGCCCTCAACTGCTGCAATGATCGGTTTTTCGCAGGAAACCATAAGCCGCACGACCTCGTCATGTACCTTGCGCATCCTGACTCTGCCGTTGATGGGTGTGACCCCTTCAAAGCTGGTAATGTCGCCACCCGAGCAGAAGTGCCCTCCGTCTCCAAAGAGCACAATCACACGGCAATCTGGGTCGGCGATGGCTTGGCGCAAACCTTCACCGAGCTTTTCGCGCAAAGGCAATGAGAGTGCATTGCGCCTTTGAGGGTAGTTCAGTTTGAGGACGGTGACGGCACCGTGCTTTTCAACGTCGACGGTACCGCCTGCATTGGCTTGGGGCTGTGTTTGCAAGGTAGTCTCCTTGGAATAGTGATGAGTTTTTCATCGATTCTAAGCACAAACCTGGCTTGTGGCGAAGTGATATCCCTATTTGGTATGGTTGGGCATCAGTTTTCTAAAGCCAAGCGGCACCACGGACACCACTAGAGTCGCCGTGAGTCGCCTTGACAACAGGGGTCAGAGCCCGGTCGTTAAAGACGAAGTCTGGCAATGACCGGCTGATCAAAGGATAGATCGGGTCGAGGTTGCTCAATCCGCCACCCAGCACAATGATGTCCGGGTCAATCATGTTGATGACAGTTGCCAGACAACACGCGACCTGGCGAGCGTATAGATTCAATGCCTTGAGACTGATCTCATCACCTCGGGTCGCCAGATCGGCAATCTGTCTGGCTGTCAGCATGCCGTCTGGCACGTCTGCAGCATCTCCAGAAAGCAACGCATGGGTTTTGACCAGGCCGGCGCCGCAAAGATGGGTTTCGATGCAGTCGTGTTTGCCGCAGTAGCATTGCCTACCAAGGCCAAGGAACGGGTCGCAGGATGCGATATTTTTTTCCGTTCTGGCGCTGAGGACACTGTTGTCGTTAATGTGCCCATTAATGCGTAAAGGGACTGGATTGTGCCCCCACTCGCCCGCGATGTGGTGCATGCCTTGGTGCAGTTTTCCGCCCATGCACCAGCCTGCGCCAACGCCGGTTCCCAGGATGACACCAAAGACCACGTTTTTACCGGCCCCGGCGCCATCTGTAGCTTCTGAAAGTGTGAAGCAGTTTGCATCGTTTTCCAGCCTTACTTCGCATTTCAGGACTTGTTCCAGATCTTTTTGCAAAGGTTTGCCGATCAGGCACGTGGTGTTGGCGTTTTTGACCAGGCCTGTATGTTGATTGATGGCACCAGGTATGCCAATTCCGATATGGTTGCACGGTCCGACGATATTGGTTGCTTCTTTGACCAGCACATGGATAGTGCCGATGATCGCCCTGTAGTCCTTGCTGGGGGTCTGAACCCTTTTTCGGAACAGTATTTCGCCCTCGGGCGACAGGGCAATGATTTCGGTTTTTGTGCCTCCCAGGTCGATGCCTATCCTTGGATTCGTGTCAGGGTTGAGCATGTCTATCAGTGTGGTTGGCGTTGTAGGTGTTTGTGTTGGTCGAATCCCGATCCCATCTTGTTACCAGCTGGAATCTTTCGGGTGGGTAATAGTTGATTGATGCACTGATGACCCGCCCTGTGTCGTCCAGGTAGCATCGTGTCATTTTCAGGCATGGTGTGCTTGGACAAATTTCCATGGTCTTTGCTGCTTCGGCAGGAAGGTTGTCGGCGTCGATTTTCTGAATGACGGATGCGACAGGTTTATTAAATAGTTGCTCATGCAGGTTGAAGATGCTGGGGTGGTTACCTTTGAGGTGGTCGGCAATCTCTGCATATTCGGGGCGCAGGTAGACCAATGTGTAGGAAATTGGTCTGACTTCATTGAGTCGATGCCTGTGGCTATGAAGCAGCAGCCAGTTTGATTCTGGCTCGACGCCGAAGAAATTGGCCAGTTCCTCATCAATCACGACAGGTTCTTTCCTGAAGACTTCCAGCCGCGTTGTGTAGGTGTATTGCATGAGTTCCTGCAATGTCCCTAGTGCAGCGACGTAAGGAGCATGTTGCTGAGTCGCTGTTACTACTGTCCCTGTGCTGCGTCGCCTGCTGATCAGTCCGTTCTGCACAAGCAGACGGGTCGCTTCGCGCACGGTATGACGGCTGACCTTATATGTTGTGGCCAGTTGCTCTTCCGTGGGAAAAAGGCTGCCAACAGGATATTTTCCGCTTTGCAGTTCTTGCAGCAGGCGGTTCCTGAGCCAGATGTAGCGTGGCTGAATCTGGCCTGTTTCCCTTTTGGGTGGCTTGTCAGCAGGAGATTGGGTTTGTCTTGTGGATGTCATGGTTTTTCCCAATAAAGTCGAAGCTACTGCAACGTTGTTTTGTACGTACAATGAATCGAGATTGTATTTTGCGTCCAGAGCATCGTACATCCGGATGCTGCACCACCAATTACCACTTGATCATTCATGAATACTTTGGAACAAGGCAACTCGAATCTTACGTCTCCTGTCCAGCCATTTGCAGGATTGACGGTTGTTGAAATCAGCACAAGTGTGGCAGCACCGTTTGCAGGTCAGATTTTCAGTGAGCTCGGTGCGCGTCTGGTCAAGGTCGAAAAATCAACTGGCGATGATGCCAGAGGCTGGGGCCCTCCGTTCTGGGAGGGCGCATCAGCCTACTTTCAGGCACTTAACCGAAACAAGCTTTCCGTGGTCTGTGACTTGAGAAACCCGGAAGAATTGCGGCAGCTAAGGGATTTTATAGTCAAAGAGGCTGATATTGTTATTCAGAATCTTCGGCCTGGACAGATGGATAAACTGGGCTTGGATGCCGAAACACTGTTGGCATTGAAGCCTTCGCTGATTTATTGCAATCTGGGGGCGTTCGGCAACGTAGGTCCATTAAAGGACAAGCCTGGCTATGATCCACTCATGCAGGCTTTTAGCGGGATCATGAGTACGACAGGCGAACCAGGGCGACCGGCTGTGCGTGTGGCAGCATCCATTGTCGATATGGGCACGGGCATGTGGTCCGTGATTGGTGCGCTTTCTTTGCTACTGCAGCGTCAGCTGACAGGCAAAGGGGGGGTCGTCGATGTTTCATTGTTCGAGACAGCAGCTTGCTGGGTTTCCTTAATTGCAGCCCAGGTGCTTGCATCAGGTGTGGTTCCTGAGCGGCAAGGCTCAGGCACATCGGGAATCGTGCCTTATCGGGGTTATTTGACCAAGGATGGCGAGATAGTCATTGCTGCCGGCAGCGACAAGCTCTTTGGGTTGTTGTCCAAGGTGCTTGGGCACCCAGAATGGGCACAGGATCCAAGGTTCAAGGACAATCCGAGCCGTGTACAGAACCAGAAAGAGTTGTACGCGATGATTGAGCAGATTGTGGCTCAGCAGACGACCGGGCACTGGATCAAGGTTCTTGAGGAGGTCGGCATCCCATGCTCACCTGTTAACAATTTGCAGCAGATGCTGGATCATCCTCAGACCAAGGCACTTGGTTTGGTACAGGATGTGCCAGGGACAAGTATGAAATTCGTGGGCTTGCCCTTGAGCTTTAACGGTGTTCGGCCTAAGCCGTATGCACCGCCGCCAAAGCTGGGTGAGCACAGTCATGTTTTGAAGGAGGGCCGTCAGGCATCATGAGCAGTTTTCCAGAATATGAAACCATCGCGACCGAAATGGTCGGTCAGCATGTCCTCAAGGTGACATTGAACCGTCCGGCGGTTGCTAATGCCCTCAATACACAGATGGGGCATGATTTGCTTGATCTGTGGAACCGACTGACGGTTGATGCGGGAGATATAAGGTGCGTCGTTTTGACCGGGGCAGGCGAGAAAATTTTCTGTGCCGGTGGAGACCTCAAAGAGCGCAATGGCATGACCAAGCGTCAGTGGACATTGCAGCATGAGCTTTTTGAGCGCATGTACTGGACACTTGTTGATCTGCCGGTACCCGTCATTGCCGCGGTCAATGGCCACGCCTATGCCGGTGGTCTTGAGATGGCCCTTTCGTGTGACTTCATCTATGCAAGTTCAGCAGCCAGATTTGCGTTGACTGAAGTTACTTTGGGCATCATGCCGGGTGCAGGTGGAACGCAGAACCTGCCACGTGCCGTGGGCGAGAGGCGAGCCAAGGAAATTCTGCTTACAGGCAAGCCCTTTAATGCACAGCAGGCTTACGAGTGGGGACTGGTGAATTTGTTGTGCGAGCCGAACGAAGTGTTGACCAAGGCGCTGGAAACTGCCGAAATCATTGCATCCAACGCGCCACTTTCAGTAAGGCAGATCAAGAAGTCGGTCCGTTATGGAACCCAGATGGAACTCCGAACTGCATTCCGGTTTGAAATCGAAGCCTATAACCATCTCATCGATACCGAGGATCGGTTGGAGGGAGTTGCGGCTTTTAATGAGAAACGTAAGCCAGTTTTCAAGGGTAAGTAACGTACCGGTCATTGTGAGATCTGCCGGTGGAGATAGTCATGAGTGAAAAAATCATTGTCAGGGAAGTGGGGCTGCGCGATGGCTTGCAAATCCATCCGACGTTCATGCCAACAGAAGACAAGTTGAGCTGGATTGCTGCAGAAGCGGTAGCAGGGGTGAGCGAAATCGAGGTGACTTCCTATGTGCCTCCAAAGCTGATTCCCCAGTTTGCTGATGCTGAGGAGGTCACACGCAGAGCTTTGCAAATTCCTGGTCTGACGGTGGCGGCGCTGATCCCGAATCTACGGGGAGCACAGCGTGGGATTGAACTGGGAGTTCACAAACTTAATTTTGTGATGTCTGTCAGCCGCACGCATAACCAGAAAAACGTGCGGCGAACTCCCGAAGAGTCGGTGGCAGACTTCAAGGCTATTGTCGAGCTGATCAGGCAGCAACCTGAGGGCAAGCGGCCAATCATCTGTGGCGGACTTTCAACCGCACTGGGCTGCTCATATGAAGGAAGGATTGCTGTCGAGGATGTGGTGCGCCGTGCTGTTGAGCTGGTCGAAGCTGGTGCTGACGAGATTGTTGTGGCAGATACGGTGGGCTATGCCGATCCGTTGCAGGTCAGAACCGTGTTTCGTGCTGTCATGAAGGAAATCGGCAATGTCCCTGTTGCTGCGCACTTTCATGACACAAGAGGGACAGGACTGGCCAATGTCACAGCAGCGCTTGATTGTGGCGTTACACGTTTTGACGCCTCGCTTGCAGGCCTTGGCGGATGCCCATTTGCGCCAGGGGCTACAGGCAACATCGTGATGGACGACCTGTGTTTCATGCTCGACTCCATGGGATATGACACTGGTGTTGATCTGGAGAAGTTGCTTGAAGTCCGCCGAATTATTGAACGTAGCTTGCCCGATATCCCAATGCAAGGTGCTCTGGCCAAGGCGGGTTTCCCAACCAATTACAAGACAGCAGCACAGCGTCGTAAGGCTGCCTGAGGTTTTGCGGCCATAGGTTATCAACATGGCCGCAAACGACACTAAAAACATTCAGCGATGACAAAAATACGGAGACAAGGTGCTTGCCATGCATCAGGAGACAGCAGAAGTAACCATTACTTGTGGTGAGGATTACCCGGAGATTCGTGAAAGTGTCAGGCGACTGTGTGCGCAGTTTCCTGGAGCATACTGGCGGGACCTGGAAGAAAGGGAGGCGTATCCGACAGAGTTCGTCAAGGCTCTGACAGATGCCGGCTACTTATCTGTGCTCATCCCAGAAGAGTACGGTGGCAGTGGCATGCCTTTGCGCGCTGCCATGGTGATCCTGGAAGAAATTCATGCCAGTGGATGCAATGCTGGTGCTTGCCATGCGCAGATGTACACCATGGGAACGGTGCTGCGTCACGGCAGTCCGGAGCAAAAACGCAAGTACCTGCCCGAGATTGCAGCTGGCAGACTGCGGTTGCAGGCATTCGGTGTCACCGAGCCGACCACCGGCAGCGACACAACCAAGTTGAAGACTAGGGCGGTCAGGGACGGCGACCACTATGTCATTAACGGACAAAAGGTCTGGACATCAAGGGCGCTGCATTCAGACCTGATGCTTTTGCTTGCACGTACCACGCCAGTCGATGAAGTCAAAAAGAAAAGCGATGGGCTGTCGGTGTTTCTCATCGATATCCGGGAAGTGCTGGGCAAGGGATTGGAAATCCGACCGATCAAGGCGATGGTCAATCACAATACGACAGAAGTGTTTTTTGACAACTTGAGGATTCCTGCAGACAGCTTGATCGGAGAAGAGGGCAAAGGGTTCCGATACATCCTTGATGGCATGAATGCCGAGCGTATCCTGGTGTCGGCAGAGGCTTTGGGTGATGCACGCTGGTTTACCGAGAAATCTGTCCAGTACGTCAATGAGCGTAAGGTCTTTGATCGTCCCATAGGTCAGAACCAGGCTGTGCAGTTCCCCGTTGCTCGGGCGTATGCTGAGGCGCAGGCTGCTGATTTGATTCTCAGGCGGGCAGCAGCCCGTTTTGATGTTGGGCTGCCATGTGGCGACGATGCCAATATGGGTAAGCTGCTAGCCTCTGAAGCATGTTGGCATGCTGCAGAGGCCTGTTTGCAGAACCACGGTGGATTTGGATTCGCACGTGAATATGACGTCGAGCGTAAATGGAGGGAGACCCGTCTGTTCCAGATCGCTCCGATTTCAACCAACCTGGTTCTTTCATATATAGCCCAGCATATTCTCGGAATGCCACGTTCGTTCTGAGAATCCAGTGAGCAAAGGAGACAAAAACATGACACAGCTCACAAGAGCACTCGCCGAGTATGTGGCCAACCCGGAATTTGGGGGGGCAGAAGAGGAGGCAATGCGCATCGCCAAACTGGGCTGCATGGATACCGTGGCAACCATGATTGCCGGCAGCAACGAGCCGGTTGTAAAGCTGCTGCTCAAGCATTACGAGTCCAGTTCGGGGCCAGCACAGGCGCCCATCCCATTTGCAGGCATTTCAAAACCAGTGATCCAGGCTGCATGTATCAATGCCACGGCAGGACATGCACTGGATTATGACGATGTGGCCATGTCGGGGCATCCCAGTACAGTGATTGCTCCAGCCATCTTGGCAGAGGGTCACAGGCTCGGGGTCAATGGTGAAGATGTATTGAAAGCCTACGTGGTTGGTTATGAAACCTGGGGTGAACTGGTGTCCAGGGAGCCAGGAAAGTATCACCTCAAGGGTTGGCATCCTACAGGTGTCCTGGGTACGGTGGCAGCCGCCGCAGCAGTCTCGTACTTGAACAAGCTTGATGCTGACCATGCACAGACTGCTTTGGCTATAGCGGCCAGCATGGCAAGTGGTCTGGTGGCCAATTTTGGAACGATGACCAAGCCATTGCATGCGGGAAGGGCTGCAGCCAACGCCATTGAGGCTGTGCAATTGGCCATGGCTGGATTGACAGCTGCCCCAGATGTGTTTGAGCATCGCGCAGGATATCTTGCAGCGTTGTCTGTCGAAGGAAAAGCAGATCGCAGCTCTGCTGCCACTCGCTTGGGGGGCAAACCGAGAATTCTTGAGACAGGGCTTTCGATCAAGCGCTATCCCGTTTGCTATTCGTGCCACAGGTGCATCGATGGGGCATTACGTCTCGTTGAAGAAAACAATCTGAGTGCAGATGATGTGGTCAGTGTGACGACCTATATAGGTGAGGCACAAGCATCCATGCTCCGCAACCATAAGCCACAGACCGGGCTTGAAGCGAAGTTCAGCATTGAGTTTGCGATAGCCAGCGCGCTTGTAGCTCGTGAAGTCGGGCTTAAACAATTGACTGATGATTTTGTTTTGCGGCCCGAAGTGCAGGCGCAGTTTGACAAGGTCAAGACTGAGATCGTCAATACACAATGCCCGTTGGATCCGGCATTCGCCTATACGGACCGCGTGGTCATGAAACTCAAGGATGGCAGAGTGCTTGATTCCGGGGAGATCCGGTTCCCTTTGGGCAACGCAGAAAATCCCATGAGTGAACAGGGCATGAAAGCCAAGTTCCTGGATTGCTGCGCAAGTGGGCGGGCGGCCGGAGCAACCCTGGAGTGCAGTGATGATGCGCTTTACGAGCGGATGGCGGGGTTGGAGTTGGTCAAGGATTTACGCGAACTTTTCAAAGCCTGATTTAGGTTTTTGCAGGGCTTGAATTATTTCTCTCGGGGTTTACCCCGGAGAAATCAGCGCTTGAAGACAAATTTCTTTACTCCAGGAATACGTCTTCTGTAGATTCATCGCGCAGCTTTGTTGCTGTTCGAGAAATTCATAAATCAAACACTTGGAGACAAGATGAGAAGTTTGCGTAGAAAAATTCTGGGGGCATCGTTTGCAGCACTGGCTACGGTTTTTGTGGCTACACCGTCATGGGCACAGCAGAAGCTGCGCATTGCGCTTGAAACCAATCCTGCACACGTGCGTAACAAGGGTGTGGATCTGTTTGTCGAAGAGTTGAAGAAACGCACGGGCGACCATTTTGTGATCGAAGTCTATCCCAGCGGACAGTTGTTCCGTGACCGTGATATACCGCGTGCCCTGCGCCAGGGCTCACTGGAGATGGGCGTACCAGGGATCTGGCATCTTGATTCCACGGAGCCTAATGCCGCATTGGTGACTTTGCCCATGTTTTATGGGGTTGACGTGCCAACAGTCAACAAAGTCATGGACGGCGATCTTGGAAACTTTCTGAACCGCAAGTTTGAAGAGCGCATGCGGGTCAAGATCCCGGGTAAATGGATGATCCTGGGTATGCAACACACTTTTGGTGTGAGCGAGCCGATTGACTATCAGACCTATAAGGGTAAGAAAATCCGCTACCCCGGGGGCACTGGTAATGCGGCTCGTATCGACAGGTTGGGTGGTGTAGGCGTCTTGATCCCTTGGCCTGATGTCCCCATGGCCATGAGCCAGGGCATCATTGGTGGGCTTTTAACAACCTATGAAAGCGTAGCGACATCCAAGCTCATGGATGCAGGTGTGCGCCATGTGTTTGAAGACGGAAACATGGTGAGCCAGTACGTGCCGCTTATTTCTGAGTCGTTCTGGAGAAAGCAGCCGGAAAACGTCAAGGCAGCCATCCTGGAGGCATGGGATATTGCCGCGACATGGGAGCGTGGTCAGGCAGAAAAGGCTCAGCAAGACGCCAAAGATTCGCTGGTGGCTGAAGGTATTCAGGTGATCGTGCCCACCAAGGAAGAGGTTACAACTGCGCGCAAGCATTTGATGCCGATTCAGGATCAGTTGATCGAATCAATGAAGATCGACAAAGAGGTGGCGCAGCGAACATATGAGGCTCTCAAGGCGGCAGGTGTCGAGTATTGATGGGGTTTTTTGATCAGTAAATAAGTAAGAATGAGTGCTCTTTCTCTGTGCTAAGGATGTCCTTACTAGGGTTAGTAATTAAGGCTTCGTGCTAATTGTCGCAGTGAAAGATGCACTCTATCCTGATGAGCAGACAGTTTTTCGGAGTGGAAGTTTAGTGAGTGGTACTAGAGAAGTATTGCAGTCGTCGGCAGTGAAGGGAGGCATCAGGTCTGGTGGGTTTTTATAAATGACCGATATAGCCTGAAAGTGGGAAGTTATATGGTCATTGATTCTGGATCGGGCTGTAAAGAAACTACCGGGCTGATGTTATTTGTTTATCGGGGTTAACCCACAATTGGTAGCTTTAACGGGAAAAGTTCCTTTACGCACTTGGCTTGTTTCCGTTAGATTCGTCGCCAAGACAAACTTTGTGACGATCGGTTTGGCAATTGACGAGGAGACAGTATGAGTACCTTACGCAGAAAATTCATTGGAACCACGTTTGCAGCCCTGGCTGCGATCTTGGTAGCGACGCCAGCTTCGGCTCAAGAGAAATTCCGAATTGCACTTGATACCAACCCTGTTCACGTACGTAACCGAGGTGTGGATCTGTTTGTGGAGGAACTGAAGAAACGCACTGGGAACCATTTTGCTATCGAAATCTACCCCAGTGGCCAGTTGTTCCGTGATCGCGATATCCCTCGTGCTTTGCGCCAAGGTGCGGTAGAGATGGGTGTTCCAGGTATCTGGCAACTGGATTCAGCGGAGCCTAATGCTGCACTGGTGACATTGCCCATGTTCTACGGTGTTGATATTCCAACCGTCAACAAAGTGATGGACGGAGACCTGGGTCGATTCCTGAACCGCAAGTTTGAAGAGCGCATGCGGGTCAAGATCCCTGGTAAGTGGATGGCTTTGGGGATGCAACAGACTTTCGGCGTGAGTGAGCCAATCGATTACAAGACATACAAGGGCAAGAAAATCCGCTACCCTGGGGGCACTGGCAATGCGGCTCGTATCGACAAGCTCGGTGGTATTGGCATCTTGGTGCCGTGGCCGGATGTGCCAATGGCCATGAGCCAAGGCGTCATGGATGGTCTCCTGACAACATACGAAAGTGCGGCTTCATCCAAGCTCATGGACTCCGGAATGCGCTATGTCTTTGAAGACAGGAACATGTTCAACCAGTATGTTCCGCTCATCTCCGAGTCTTTCTGGAGAAAGCAGCCAGAAAACGTCAAGGCAGCCATTCTGGAAGCGTGGGATATCGCTGCGACCTGGCAGCGAGACGAAGCTGAAAAAGCCCAGCAGCATGCCAAGGACAACATGGTTGCCGCTGGCCTGAAAGTGACGGTCCCGAGCGATGCTGAGGTTACCGCTGCGCGTAAGGAGCTCATGACAATCCAGGATCAACTGATCGATTCCATGAAAATCGACAAGGAGATTGCTCAGCGCACACTGGAGGCTCTCAAAGCGGCTGGTGTTGAGTACTGATTCTGAGGCACAGTTATGCAACAAGAGAACACCGCCCATGACAATGGGCAAAATTCAAGCAAGATCCATGAAATCTTGCGTAAGAAAGCACAAGATGATCTTGATGCGGAATCACACGAGATTCCCGCGTCAAATCCGTTAGAAACGGTCTGTGTGGGGGGATTGGCGTTTCTGGCGTTGGCATTGTGTTCATATAACGTGATTGCCCGGCACTTTTTTCCTGCATATATCCTTGATTTTATTGAGGAGTTTCAGGTGTATTTTGTGGTCTGGGCGGTGTTTCTCTCACTCGGTACGTTGACGTTGACAGATCGCCATGTGAAGTCCGATTTTTTCGTGGCGATGTTTCCTGAAGGAATGAAGAGAGCAGTTGCATGGTTGGCCGATATCCTGGGTCTGATATTTTCAATCGGGATGGTGTATTACGGTTTCGAAGTGGCATATCAGGCTTATGACTTCGGCGATGTTTCTACAACCATGATGCGAACCCCCTTATGGATCTATTTTGCTGCTTTGCCTGCTGGTGGGGCTGTGATGGGTTTGGCATATGTCATCCGCATCAAGCGGAAACTGGTGGGTTAAAGGGGGCTGAAAAATGTTGTCCATTCTTGTTCCGACCTTCCTGGTCCTGCTGTTGCTGGGCATACCCATCTTCCTGACGATGGGTGTGACTTCCGGCATCGTTTTTTCGATGGAAGGCTCGTTGGTGCCGCTGGCACAGAAAATCATCGATGAACTGAACTCACCAACGCTACTTGCGGTTCCCTATTTTGTGATTGCAGCAACATTCATGGAGCGAGGCGGGGTGGCCAAGGCCATCATCGATGCTGTGACCGCCTGGCTGGGCCGTATGCCTGGCGGCTTGGGCATCGTATCCGTGGTGACTTGCACCATTTTTGCAGCAATGTGTGGATCTTCGGTGGCAACTGCAATTGCCATGGGAACCATCCTCATTCCTGCGATGAAGCGTGATGGCTATGACCAGGCGTTTTCTGCGGGCATTCTGGCATCAGCTGGAACTTTGGGAATTCTGATCCCACCATCATTGGCCTTTGTGGTGTATGGGGTATTGGCTGATGCTTCCATCCCGAGACTATTTTTAGGCGGGGTCATTCCTGGATTGCTCAGTGCGGGCATGATGTGTGTCTACGTATATTCCTATGCCAAGAAGCGAGGCTATGCACGGGCAGAGGCGATTCCCATGGACGTCAAGATCCAGAAAACAATCTCCGCCATCCCGGCTCTGATGGTGCCTGTGATCGTCCTGGGTGGTTTGTACGGCGGTATTGTGACCTTGACTGAAACAGCAGCTCTGTCGGCTGTTGTGGCAATGCTTCTGGCACTGTTCGTCTATCGTGAAGTGAAACTAAAAGATTTCTTCAGCGCATTGACACATTCGGTCAGAAGCGCAGCTGCCATCATGATCATCATTGCTGCAGCACTTGCATTCGGACATTTGATTACCGAGTCCGGCGTCGCTGCAATGACACTGGACCTGATGAAGCGCTGGGAAATCAAGCCCTGGCAGTTCCTGCTGTTTGTCAACCTGGTGCTGATTGTTCTGGGAATGTTCCTGGAGGTGTTCTCAATTCTCCTGATCATGGTCCCAATCATCCTGCCGTTGCTGGCCCCATTGGGTATTGATCCGATCCACTTCGGTGTCATGTTGGTGATTAACATGGAGTTGGCATTGATGTCGCCGCCAGTTGGTCTGAACCTGTTTGTGATCAGTAATATCTCCAATATTCCGCTGCCACATGTCTTGAGAGGAACCCTTCCGTTCTTCATCATGATGGTTCTGCTCCTGATTCTTGTGACTTACGTACCTATTGTTTCAACGTGGCTTCCAAACTATTTGATGGGACCGATGTAAAACATCGGATAGCCTGGTCTGCTGGTGTTCAGTCGCTGGCAGACCAGCATGGTGAGCGTCTGGCTGTCAGTGATGCTTCGGGAAACACGCTCACCTATTCAGAGCTTTGTTGTTTTTCTCATCAGTTGGCACAGTTCCTGCGTGACAGGCATGACGTAACACACGCCATGCCTGTTGCAACATTGTTACCCAACACGGTTACGGCTGTCTGGGCCTCATATGGAGCCAAGCTCGCAGGTGTGGCAGAGGTTTCGGTGGGATGGAGCAGCACATCTGAAGAAATAGCCTGGTATGCCAAGTTGGCGCAGTCTCGCAAGGTTCTGACCTTGTTAGAACGGGTTGCGGAACTCGAGCAACTAGGTCTGGAGCCGATAGCTCTGGACGTGTTGCCGCATGATCTGCCAGTACCAGACAAGGGACTTCCGGCAGTGGATGCAAATCTTCCCGGTCGTATCTTGTTTACGTCCGGGACAACAGGCAAGCCCAAAGGGGTGCTTTATAGTCATGACAGACGCTGGAAAGCAGAGCAGCTCCTGAAGGCATCCTTGCCGTTTGTGCCGCAGCCTGGTGAGCGCATTATTGTCATGACCCCGTTTGTTCATGGGACATCACTTTTGACCTACGCATGGCTTGACCATGGTGCTCATGTGGTACTTCTTGATGGTGTGAATGAGCAGGTGCTTTCCAGGGAATTGCCTGATAGCCGTGTCAGGGCAATCTTTGCTCCACCAACGGTGCTGGCAAAAATCACAACGATCTTCGAGGGACAAACTTTCGATCATGTGAAATGTGTCTTTACCGGAACCCAGCCGTTGACGCAGAAGATCTATCAGCGCGCCAGAAAGATGTTCGGGCCGGTAGTGCGCATTACCTATGGCAAATCCGAATGCGTCAATCCAATTACCGTGCTTTCGACTGAGCAAACCGAGCTTTACTATGGTTCAGAGTCGCTGCCATCTGGCGCTTGTGTCGGGTATCCGGCACCAGGTGTGGAGATCAAGATCCATTCTCTCGATTCAGAGAGTGGAGAGGAGCAAGACGGAGAGGTCTGGCTTCGGGCTGCGCACATGTCACTGGGAATGATTACAGAGCAGGGGGTTGTTCCACATGGCCCTGACGGTTGGCATCAGACAGGTGACCTGGGTCATTTTGATGAAGCAGGCCGACTGGTCTTGACGGGCAGGGTAGCCGATGTGATAAAGACCGGTGGCTATCGTGTCAATCCCGATGAGATCGAGGCTTTGCTGACTGGTTGGTCGAGTACCATGCAGATCTGCGTGACTTCGCTGCCCTCTGATTATTGGGGGGAAATCATCGTGGCTGTTGCTGAGAACCCGCAGCAGAACTGGGAAGAAGTCGTCAAGGAACGTGTGTCTGTACTGTCACGGCACAAACAACCAAGGTTGCACGCAGTCCTTGATGCGTTGCCGCGCAACCCGCAAGGCAAGGTTAATCGCCGACAGGTCAGGGCAAAGGTTCTTGAAAGGTGTCAACTGATAGATGGCCCTTATCCGAAGTTGATTCAGAAATAAGGCAAGAGGGCCTTGCCATAAGCAAGGCCCTCTTCTTAACGGGATTTGTCAGGCATCACTGGGGGGTCAATAGGCCTGCTCAAACAAAGCCAGGAAGTCAGCCTCTGTGGTTTCCCGTGGATTCCACTGGTTGTAGCCCGCTTTCAGGCAGTCTTTGGCCATTTCAGTGAAATCTTCGGGCTTAGCGCCAACTTTGCGCAAACCGTCAGGAATCCCGACATCGCGGCACAACTTCTCAATGGCCGCAATAGCCATTTCAACAGCTTCAGTTGTTGGGGTGGATGGGCCACAGAGTCCCATGGCCTGTGCAACCTGAGCATATTTTTCTGGGACGGCCTGCGCATTGAACCTGGCGACTACGGGCAGGCATAACGCATTGGAAAGACCATGTGACACATGGTACTTGGCGCCTACAAACCTGGCCATGCAGTGTACGTTGCCAACGCCGGTCTGACCAAAGACCATACCAGTGAGACTCGATCCCACCAGGCAGTTCAACGCGGCTTCGGTGTTGGTTCTGTCTTGGACGAACGCAGCCAGGTTCTGGGAAAGCATGCGCATTGCTGCAAAGTTGATTGCATCGGTGATCAAGTTAGCCTGGCGCGATGTAAATGACTCAAGTGCGTGAACGAAGGCGTCCACCCCGGCATGTGCAGCTACATGCGCTGGTAACGTGCGTAGGACATCTGGGTCAAGGATGGCGTGGCGTGCGGGGTTCAGGCTGGCGTGCCGGATTGACATCTTGCGCCCGGTTGCATAGTCTGTGATGACACACGAGCCTGAAACCTCAGAGCCTGTACCTGCCGTTGTTGGTACGGCGATCAGTGGCAGCGGTGGGGTGGAGAATTTTTTGATGCCCTCGTAATCCTGGATGCGCCCGCCGTTTGTGGCCAGAATACCAATGGCCTTGGCCACATCCATTGTGCTGCCCCCGCCCACGGCGACCAACGTGTTTGCAGAAATGGAGTTCAGCTTTGCAAAGCCATTAAGGACCATTTCGTCTGTGGGATCAGGTGCGATGTCGCTGAACACATCGAACTTGATGTTCAGCGATTTCAATTGGTCAACTATCGATTGTCCAGCAGGTGTGCTTAGAATGACCGAATCCATGACCAACAACAAGGAGTGGGTTTTCAGTTCGCTGAGTATCTGCCCAAGGGTCTGTATTGAACCTTGTCCCAGATGTACGTTTGTGGGGCAGAAAAAGTTGGCTGCGCTGATTATGTTTTTCATGTTGTCTCTTGTTTGAAAGCAATCATTGTTCTACTTGGTAAAACATCATGAGCAAGAACATTGCCTATGATGTTTAGGCATTATGCTTAATCGTGGCGTCAGTCTTGTCAAAGCCTCATAAGGTTGTTCGGGGATCAAGGCAAGATCTTGAAGAGAGGTTTAGTCAAAGAGGAGTTCTGGAATGAGTCATCCTGACCCACAGTCAGTCGTTGCTGATCTATGGACAATGTGCGGTATGCCGCAGAAGGACCTGAGCCATTTGTCCATTGAAATATCAGAAGATCTGCCTTCGAGGTTTCATGTGGGTGTCGCCGCCAGCAGTGTCATCTCAGCCCAGGCTCTGATGGCTGCAAAACTGTGGGCATTGCGTACCGGGAAGATGCAGGATGTCGTTGTTCCGATGAGACGGGCGCTTGCCAGCTTCAGAGCGGAGCGATATCTGCATGTTGACGGTGAGCTGATGGGAGAAAGGCATGATGAACTCCACGGCTACTATCCTGTGGGCGAACGCCAATGGGTTCAATTGCACACAGCGTTTCCACATCACAAGCAGGGGGTGTTGCGTATTCTAGGCTGTGAGCCAACCAGAGATGCGGTGACAGCCGCCCTCAAGAACTGGCAGGCAGAGCAGTTGGAGACGCAACTCGCAGCAGCCGGGTTGGTAGGTGCAGCAGTCCGGAGCCATGAACAGTGGCGAACTCATCCTCATGCAGCCAGTATCGCTGGTTTGCCATTGTTTGAAGTTCTGCGCATCGGGGATGCTCCGGTGGAGCCATTGGGTCGGGGGGCTGATCCTCACAGACCGTTGTCAGGTGTCCGGGTCCTGGATCTGTCCAGAGTGATTGCTGCACCTGTTGCAGCCAGGACACTGGCTCAACATGGCGCAGATGTGCTTGCCGTATCTGCGCCACACTTGCCGCAAGTCCAACCATTTCTGATCGATACCGGCCGTGGCAAGCGTCAGACATACCTTGATTTGCGTGATGAGCAGGATGCTGATCGCTTGCGGCAGCTTGTGATGGAGGCTGACGTTTTTGTGCAAGCCTACCGGCCTGGTGGATTGGCTGAGAGAGGATTCAGTCCTGAAGCATTGGCAAGACTGCGCCCTGGTCTGGTTTATGTCACTTTGTCCGCTTATGGCCATGTAGGGCCATGGTCCAACCGTCGGGGATATGACAGTCTTGTACAAAGTGCAACCGGGATTGCACATGCAGAAGCAGAGGCAGCAGGATTGCAGCAGCCAGGTAAGCTGCCTTGTCAGGCATTGGACCATGCAAGTGGGTATCTGGCCGCTTTGGGAGCCATGGTCGCTTTGCACCGCCGTGCAACGGAGGGAGGCAGTTGGCTCGTGAGAGTGTCACTGGCCCAGACAGGTCAGTGGCTACGCAAGTTGGGGGAACGTGAAAACGGTTACTTGTCAGCTGATTTGACACAGGATGAAGTCAGGCCATGGCTGCAAATCATGCAAACTCCATTTGGAGAGGTCAAGGCAGTCTGCCCAGCGGAAATCATGTCGGAAACACCACCTCGGTTTGACCAAGTGTGTGTCCCATGCGGAACCCATGAGCCGGCGTGGCTACGGGTTTCGTGATGGTTTCGATTTCAGCGACGTGCTGTCAGTTAAATGTCCATTTGCCCCAGATAAAGAGGACATTGCCATTGCCTTTGCCTCCCGGTACATAAGCTGCCTGCAAAGATAGGTTGCGATAGCTGGCGGATGCAATGGGCAGGACTGCAGGAAAAGGAAAACCACCAAAGTAGTCCTGCCTGGACATGAAAAACGCTGTCAGCCCGACGCCTACCTTGACGTCTGTGTCGCTGACATTCCATGTGGGAATCCACCCGTAGCCAAGCATGAACGATGGGTCACCGTGTGAGTCACGAAAACCCATGGCGTAGATGCCTTCCCAGTTTCCACTGTCGTTGTATCTGCCTTTTCCAAGGCCAAAGCCACCAGGGATTTCCGTGTAGCTCGAACGTTGATCAGGGGTATAGGCAAAAGGGAGGTGCCAAGTATAGATGGGGAGGTACAGCTCAATGTCGCCTTTATCCCAGGTTGTTGAGACATGCTCAGTAGCGGTATTCCATGCTTGAGAAATCCAGCCGCTTTCCTGGGTATCCTGCGTGGCCAGGGCTGGACAGGCGGGTATAGTGAGCGAAGCCGCTGCCACCAGCCGGCCAAATATATGATTCATTTCCATTCGTCCTAAGTGCAGGCAACATTATAGTGTTGGTGTCAGGCACTGCCGGCCGGACGAATGGTGACAGATAGTAACTGGTGGCGAAGATCAGAGAATTCGTTTACGTACCTGGGTAATCAGTATCTCGGCCAGAATGACGATCACAAAAATGGAAACCAGGATCACGGAGACCCGTTGCCATTCGAACAGGTTCATCGCTGTGTCAAGCGTCATGCCAATACCACCAGCACCGACAAGGCCCAGTACAGCTGATTCTCGGACATTGATATCCCAGCGCAACAGGACAATGGACCAGAATGCAGGTTTGATCTGTGGCCAGTAGCCATAGTTGAGTTGCGAGCCTTTTGTGGCGCCTGCAGCGATCAGAGCCTCAATCGAGCCAGGATGTGTCTGTTCTATGGCTTCTCCTACCAGTTTGCCGACAAAACCGATGGATCTGAATGCGATGGCCAGTGTTCCAGCCAATGCACCTGGGCCAAAAATTGCAATGAACAGCAAGGCCCAAACCAGTGAGTTGACTGAGCGGGTTGAAACTAGGATTAGTCGGCCAATGAAGTTCAAAAACGCATTAGGGGTGAAGTTGTTTGCGGCCATCAAACCCACAGGAAATGCCAGGATAACTGAGAGAATTGTGCCCAATGTGGCAATGTGGATGGTTTCCATCAGGGCGGCATGCACTGACTGGGGGTAGTGGGCCCAGTCGATTGGCCACATCCGGTTCAGAAGGTCTGCCATTTGAGCCGGAGCGTCATACATGAATTCCGGAATGATGTTGATGTGCCGGATCGATTGGACGACAGCAATGACAATTGCAAGATAAATGGTAAAGCGCAGGAGTTTCTGTCCCAGGGTATAGCGTACCCAAGTACGGTTTTGACCATGTGTAGCGCTCGAAATCATGTGTCGGCTCCTTCATGACCCTGGGAGATACGGCTAATTCTCTTGTGGCGCAAGATTTCTCCTGGGCTGATGTTGTCGACAAAGACTGCCCTTACAAAATTGGCAAGTATTTCTCCGAGCATGATGACAGCAATGATCGTGATCAGGATGGCACACACAAAGTCATAGTCAAAGCGCTGGAAGGCTGAGAACAGCGTGCCTCCAATGCCACCGGCGCCAACAATACCTACCATGGTCGAGTTGCGCAGGTTGGAATCAAACTGGTAGGTTGCAAAACCTACAAACCTTGAGAAGACCTGCGGAAGTACCGCAAACAGGATGACATTGGCAAACGATGCCCCCGTGGCGCGTACAGCCTCGACCTGTTTGATGGATATTTCTTCCACGGCCTCAGTAAAAAGCTTCCCAATAAAACCAATGGATGCCACGACCAGTGCCATGATGCCGGCCAAGGCACCAAAACCCACAGCCTTGACAAACAGGATAGCCACAATGACCGGGTGCAAGGACCTGCAGACAGCCACCAGTGCACGCGAGGGCCAGCTTGCCCAGCCTGGCATCAGGTTGCGTGCGCCAAGCAGACCGATTGGAAGAGATAGCGCAATGCCTGCAACAGAGGCCAGCACTGCGATTTCAAGACTCTCCACCATACCTTTGATCAGAATGTTGGATCTGGTAAAGTTCGGCGGCACCATGCGCGAAAGGAAGGTGCTTGCATTGTCCAGGCCTGTAATAAAGCGGGAATAAGTAAAGTCGAGCTGAGCCGCAGCGTAAACGACGTAAAGAAGGACCAGTACGATGCCAACTTTGGTTCCTGTCGAATAAGAAAACGGCCTTACATCCATTCGCTGAGGGAGGGTGTTAGTCATTGCAGCCAAGATTCTCCACCATAGATCTGTTTCAGATGCGAAGTGCTCAGGGACTGTCCATCGCCATCAAAGACGATGTTGCCCCCGGACATGCCAATGATGCGTTTAGCAAAACGCTTGGCAAGCTCCACATCATGCATGTTGATGATGACCGGGATTCCCCGTGCATGGGCAAGCTCGGTCATCAGCTCCATGATTTCTACGGACGTCTTGGGATCCAGTGAAGACGTGGGTTCGTCAGCCAACAAGAGCTCTGGCTGCTGCATCAATGCGCGGGCAATGCCGACGCGTTGCCTTTGCCCTCCGGACAGGGCGTCAGCACGCTGGTTGGCATGTTCGCTAAGGCCAACAGCATCCAGCAGTTCAAACGCACGGTTGATGTCTTCCTGCTCGAACTTGCGCATCCAAGCTTTCCAGGCTGGCATGTATCCCAGCCGGCCAGTCAGCAGGTTCTCCATGACTGTCAGGCGTTCCACAAGGTTGTATTCCTGGAACACCATGCCGACCATGCGCCGGGCTTGGCGCAGGGCAGAGCCCCGTACGGAAGCAAGGTCAATATCCTTATTCGCAGTACGTAGAATGACCTTGCCAGATGTGGGTTCAACCAGCCGGTTGATGCATCTGAGCAAGGTGCTTTTACCTGTCCCTGAAGGGCCAATGATGGCTGTGACACCATCGCCGGAGACTGTGAGGTCGACTCCCTTCAAGACAGGTACTCCTGCCTTGTAGGACTTGAACAGTTTTTCAATACGAAGCTCTGCGCCCATGGACTGCTTACCTCGGTAGTTGCGGGTCGAATCAGAAACGGTCAGTTTTTCTTGGCTTTGGCTGTTTCTGCATCGTAGGCAGCGCGGTTAAAGCGCTGACCACCAGCTTCGGCCACTCGCCTGACCACATCCCAGTCTTTTTTGTATGTGACTGGATAGAAGCGATCCGCACCATCGAAAGCTTTCTTCATGGAGTCCGGGAAGCGGTAGTCGTAGAAGCACTTGAGCATCTTGTCTCGAAGCTCAGGCTTGAGGTCATGAGCATAGGCGAATGATGAGGTCGGGAACTTTTCACTACGGTAGATGACCTTGAAATCATCCTTGTTGATCTGGCCTCTTTCAGCCATCCGTTCAAACACGTCGGACGCAACAGCTGCAGCGTCATAGTCTCCCGAGTTGACACCCATGACGGACTGGTCATGCTTGCCGGAGAACAGGACTTTGTAATCTTGTTCAGGTACCAGTCCTTCAGCCGGGAACAAGGCCAAAGGTGCCATATGGCCGGAGTTGGATGAGGGTGAGGTGTGGGCTACGCGTTGACCCTTGAGATCTTTCAGAGACTGGTAGGGCTTGTCTTTTTTTGTGATGACGATCAGGTTGTATCCTTGGAATCCATCTTCATAGCCTTTGACCGCAAACGGAACTGCACCGGCAATGTTGACTGCGAATGCAGTAGGACCGGTTGAGAAACCACCCACATGCAAGCGGCCCGAACGCATGGCTTCAATTTCAGCAGCATTACTCTGGACCTGATAGAAGACGACTTTCTTGCCAAGGCAGTCTGAAAGGTATTTCACAAACGGCGAGAACAGATCTTCATAGACGGCAGGATCTTCAACTGGCGTATAGGTAAAGACAATGGTGGAAGGGTCTTTTTGCTTGGAAGGATCGGTTGGGGTGTCAGCGACCATGTCGCCGTTACTGTCGCAGTAAATCGAATCAAGATCCCCGCGGTTCGGGCATTCTTGAGCCATAGCTGTTGATGAAAATCCCAGGCCCAGCGCAGCGCATGTTCCACCAACTGATAACCAATACTTTAGCCTCATGGATGTCTCCAAAAAATCATCAAGTTGCTGCAATTCTGTGATTTTTCTTGTTTTTATTGTTGTTGTTTTGAGGTGTCTTGGAAGTGCTGATTGGAGCACAATCTGCGCCCAAAGCAAAGGGTGACTTACCCTGAAATCAGAGCCCAGACGGCTAAATGAAACGCAGTGTTGACCGAGGCCGCCGCCGGAGTATCATGCACTCGATGTTGGGGATAACCCCAGCATGGACTGGCAGCGCGTTGTCACAGGCTCAGCCAGCGATACCGATGATTTTGTTGTGAGTGCCAAGGTTTATGTCGTCAGTCACCAAGAATAACCCTCGCTCTGTTCTGGAGCTGTTTGTGTTCTTCAGTCTGCTTGCCTTGCAAGGCTTTGGAGGCATGATTGCCTTTATTGAAGAAGGGTTGGTCAGGAAGAAGAAATGGATGACTCGGGAGGAGTTTCTTGAAGACTGGGCGGTAGCGAGAACTTTGCCAGGTCCACCGGCCATCAATATGGGGATCATCATCGGGGCTAGACATTTTGGTGTCCGAGGCGCCTTGGCTGCTGTTCTAGGGGTTTTCCTGTTTCCGTCGCTTCTGGTCATGGGGCTGGCGATTCTCTATACAAAATTCAGCCACTTGCACCAAGTCTCGGATGCCCTTCGGGGAATGGGGGCAGTTGCTGCAGGTCTGTTGATTGCAACAGGTATCAAGCTCTTGACTGCGTTGCCATCAAACATCATGGGGTTGCGGATTTGTTCTGTGATTGCGGTGGTGGCTTTTGTATTGGTTGGGTTGTTGCACATCCGTGTTTCATATGCACTTTTTGGCCTGGGTAGCATCAGTTGCTTCTATGCCTACCATTGTCTGCGTAACAAGAAGTAAGAGTAAGGGAGAAATTGAGTGGGCGCGGTCAATCAGTTTGTGATGGGTTGGTCTGACTGGTGGAAGCTGGCAGAGTGGTTTTTGGTTTTGTCGGCGTTTTCGGTGGGGGGGCCGTTGATCCTGTTGCCAGAAATGCGACGCTTCCTGGTGGTGGATCAAGGATGGATCACCGACGAGCAGGTAGCGGCTTCAGTCGCACTTGCACAGTCTGCCCCCGGGCCGAATGTGTTGTTTGTGGCGTTGTTGGGCTGGAATGTCGGCATCAATGCTGGTAGCTATTGGGTCGCTTTTATCGTTGCAGCGACAACCATGATCTGCATCATGCTCCCTTGTTCTGTCATTTTGTATTGCACAGCGCAGTGGGTCCAGAAAAACTCCCATAGACGGAGTGTGCGTGCATTCAAGCAGGGGATGAGTCCGGTCGTCGTTCCAATGCTGATTGCTTCAGGTTGGACCCTGGCCACTGCAGGAACGACATTGAATGACTGGCCTTTGTGGGCATTGAGTGCAGGGACGGTATTCCTGGTCCTCTGGGGAAAAATACCGTTGGTGTTGCTGATTGCAATTGGTGGTGTGCTTGGTGCAACAGGTTGTCTGAGCCTTTAAAAAGCGCGTCACAGCCGATTGAACCAAAGGCTGCCAGCTTGGCAGCCTTTGGTTTTCTGGACACGCAGTATGATCGTTTCGTCCACTCGTGAGGACTTCAGGCATGTTTTGAAGGTTGGTACAGGCGATGCGACTATTGCACACATCAGATTGGCATCTGGGCAGGATGCTTTATGGCAGGCGCAGAGACCAGGAATTCGAAGAATTCCTGAAATGGATGGCTGGGCTGGTCAGGCAGCGTCAGGCCGATGTTCTCGTGATTGCCGGTGACATATTTGACACCACGACGCCAGGCAACCGAGCGCAAGCCATGTACTACGAGTTCCTGCACCAGTTGATTTCGTCCGGTTGCCGCCATGTCGTGATTGTCGCTGGCAACCATGATTCCCCGACATTCTTGAATGCGCCTTCCGAACTGCTCAGTGCTCTGGGTGTCCATGTCGTTGGTCAAGTCAACGATGATATTTCACGTCAGGTCATTGTCTTGCGCTCTTTGGATGGTGAGCCACAGATGGTGGTCTGCGCGGTGCCTTTCTTGCGGGACAAGGATGTCAGGCTTGCGGCTGCCGAAGAGACAGCGCAGGACAAGGAGCACAAACTGCTACAGGGAATCAGAGAGCATTACAGCAGGGTTGCGCAAGAGGTGCGCAGGATATTGAAGGGCTTTCCAGTCAGAGTTCCAGTTATTGCGACAGGGCATCTGTTTGCTGCAGGGGCAATCACTGTACAGGGGGATGGGGTCAGGGACCTTTATGTCGGTTCTTTGGGTCAGGTTGGTGCAGATGTATTTGATCCTGTGTTTGACTATGTTGCACTCGGACATTTGCATGTTCCACAAAAGGTGGCCGGGCTCGAACACATCCGTTACAGCGGCTCTCCTCTACCTATGGGTTTTGGAGAGGCACCACAGCGCAAAGTAGTGTGTGAGGTTGACTTTGGATGTGAAAAAAATGACGGCAGTTTGTCTGTTGCAGTTAATGAGCTCGCGATACCGCAATTCCAGAGACTGGCGCAAACGAGAGGGGATTTCGAGCAGATTTCGCGAGCATTGAAACAACTTCTGGCTGAGGGCGGTTCATGCTGGGTCGAGGTGACTTACGAATCGGATCTGGTCATGCCTGATTTACGACAGAAGCTGGAACAACTGGTTGCAGATTCCGGTGTTGAGATTTTGCGTATAAAGGTTGCGCGGCAAAACCCGAGCTTGCGTGCAGGTCAGTCACAGCAGTTGTTGCAGGAGTTGAGCCCACAAGAGGTTTTTGAGCAATGCCTGCAGGCTCATTCAGTTGATCATTCCCAAAGGCCAGGGCTTAAGCAGACATTCCTTGAAGTTCTACAAAGGCTTGATCAGGAGCGTCCATGAGGATTGTTGGAGTCAGCTTTGAAAACCTGAATTCCTTGGCGGGCAGCTGGAAGATCGATTTTGAACACGATGAATTTGTCGGTAATGGCATTTTTGCGATCACGGGCCCGACCGGGGCAGGCAAGACAACCATACTGGATGCCATCTGTCTTGCTTTATATGGCGCAACCCCGCGGCTCGGGAAGCTGAGCAAGGGCAGCAACGAATTGATGTCGCGTCATACCGGCCATTGCCGGGCAGAGGTTGTTTTTGAAACTGAACGGGGTCGATATATCAGTTTTTGGGCGCAGCATAGGGCCAGGCGAAAGGCTGATGGAGAACTTCAGCAGCCGATGCACGAGGTCGCCGATGCTTCGACGGGCAGGATTCTGGCAAAAAGCATCAAGGAATCTTCGGCACTGATAGTAGAACTAACCGGAATGGGCTTTGAGCAGTTCACCCGTTCGATGCTGCTGGCTCAAGGCGCTTTTGCCGCTTTTCTCCAGGCCAAGCCTGAAGACAGAGCCCCAGTGCTTGAGCAAATTACCGGCACGGGTATCTATAGTGAGATTTCCATGCTTGTGCACCAGTGCCGCAACGAGCAGCAGGACCTGCTGCGCCAGTTGATGCAGGAATTGGATGCTGGGCAGGTGCTCAATGATGAGGACAGGCAGGCACTTATTAATCTGAGCAATCAATTGCAACAGCAAGTCACGGCCATGCAGCAGCGGCAACATGAGCTCAAGTCCATGATGTCACTGATGGAGCGTCGTCAGGAACTTGAGTTGCGTAGTAAAGATCTGGCTGATGCTTACCAAACGATACAGCAGCACTTTGCTGCTTTTGCCCCAGAGAGAGAATGTCTGGAAAAGGCCAGGCGGGCAGTTGGATTGAAGTCAGAATTCAGGATTATTGAAGCCCTTAGGCAGGAATTGGTTGACAGTGACTTGCAATTGACCAAAGTTCGGGAGGATATCCAGAATTACAGCAATCAATTGCAGATTGTTCGTAATGCCGTGCAACAAACGGCTGGGGTCTTGCAGACAAGGCGCCAAACAGCTCAACAAATGCAGCCTATTCTGGAAAAAACACGTCATCTGGACAGACTCATTGGTCAGCGCCGTGGGGAGTTGGAGATCTACCAGCAACAGTATGCCGAACTTGAGCGTTCGATTGCTGTGCTTGTGAACGATGAGCAGAAAGTATGGCAGAAGCTGCAGGCGCTTAACCTCGAAAAAGAAGAGGTTGCAGTCCAGATGGCAACCGCAGCCAGCGATGAATTTCTTGTGTCGGGCCTTTCCGGTATCCAGCTGAAACTTGAGCAACTGATACAACTGAGGCAAGAAATTGCAGATCAGGAAAGTTTGGTCACCAAGCTATATGCCGGACTTGATGCTGCGATAAAGCAGGTCAACGAGCGACGGCATTTGCATGAACGGATGATTGTAGACCTTGAGGCATCAAAGCTAGATCTGCGCCAGGCTCAGCTGGAACTGGACAACTGTCTCAGGCAAAAGACCATGCAGCAGTGGCAAGCGGAGCAGGCAAATCTGATGGCGCTTGAGAATCAGTGCATGCAAGCCATTGATCTGGTTGGAAAGATTGGTAGGCTTGGTGATGGGCTGGAAAGACAGCGCGAGGGCCTGTCAGGTTTGCAGCATCAGCATGAAGTTGTTTCAGCAGATTTGGGGGCGACGCAGCGTGAAGCAGATTTGCAGAGGGAACGGCTGAAATCGTTGTTGCAAATCCAGTTGTTGCAACAGCAGATAGAGAACTATGAAGCGGCAAGGACCCATTTGATCGAAGGGGAACCATGCCCATTGTGCGGTTCAACGGATCATCCCTATGTGCAAGGGTTGCAGCTTGATCATGACTTGCACAAGAAGATCGCTGAATGCCGCCAGGAGGTCGAGAGGCTGGATGGCAGGCTCAGGTATCTGCAGCAGCAGTTGGCTGCAGTTGAGTTTAAGAAACATGAATATGAACGGAAAATCGGTGAGGATGTAGAGCAGTTGCAGTTGCTGCAGGCAAGATTGCCGATACTTCTGGAGCAGTTGGGAGTTGCTGACATATCAGGATCTGAATCCGCAGGTATGGTGCTCAACCAGGTTCTGGACGCTATCCGCAAGCAAGGCAAGGATGTTGCTGATGTCATGGATCAGGCAAGTCGCTTGATGGATTTCGTCAACCAAGTACAGCGCAAGGTGGCAATAGCCGATACTGAGGCAAGAACGCTTGGCGAATGGGTTGCCGAGGCAACCAAAAACCAGGAGCAAATACACTTCAGGATTGATGAGACGGTCAAGAATCGGGAACAGTTGCTGATCAAGCGTGACGGTTTGGCCGAGAACTTGGCTGAAACGCTTGTGCTGGTAGGCGAAACGGATGTTGACTTGACCGACATGACACAAATTGTTGCGCTGCAAGAACGGCTGGTGCTTAGGCGTGACCAATGGTTGGAGTTGCAGTCCAGGAAGTCCCGGAATGAGCGCGAAATCAGTGACTATTCTCAGAAGACCCAATATATAAGGCAACATTTGCAGGAGCTTGGTGGGCAAAAGCAAAAGTTGCTGGACACGATACAGGCTATTGGTACCAAGCTGGAGCCTTTGGTGGCTGAGCGCAAAGCCCTGTTGCAATCTAACGATCCTGACTTGGTGGCCAGGCATATCTCTGACGAACTGGATGCTGCAGCGAAAGCTTTTGAGCAAGCACGGCAAAATGAGCAGGAGATCCAGGTTTCCTATCATCGATTGCAGCAGAACGAGACCAATCTGAGAAGTTCTATCGACACGAAGTTACGGCGCCTGCAGGAAATTGAGCCAAAGTTTTTTGCGGATCTAAGACAAAATGGCTTTGCTGATGAGGGGGCGTTTTTGGCAGCAACGCTCAGTGAGTCGGAATTTGGACGGCTTGAGAAACAAGAGCGTGAATTGAATGAGCGCCGCACCAGTCTGCAAGCTGAGATGCAGTCAGTACAAGGTCAGTTGGTTTCAGTGAACCAAAAACTGCCTGAGGATGTGTCTGTCGATAGCGTTCACCAAGAGCATGAGGTTGTGACTTCCCAGATCAGGATCTCTTTGGAGGAACTCGGTGCTGTCAAGCAGAGACTGGAAGATGATGCGTTGTCCAGACAGCGACAGGCTGAGGTGTTGACCAAGGTCAGGAAGCAAGAGGCAGAAGTGCAGCGGTGGGATCTTTTGCATAGCCTGATTGGTTCAGCTGATGGCAAAAAATTTCGTACCTTTGCCCAGGGGTTGACATTCGACTGGGTGATCCACCATGCAAACCAACAACTGCAACGAATGACAGACCGTTATCTTTTGGTGCGAGGAGAGCAGGAACCACTGGAGCTGAATGTCATTGACCAGTACCAGGCTGGGGAAACAAGAAGCACCAAGAATCTTTCGGGTGGAGAGAGCTTCCTGGTCAGCCTGGCACTTGCGCTAGGTCTGTCGACCATGGCCAGCCGCAATGTCAGGGTCGATTCGCTGTTTCTGGATGAGGGGTTCGGTACGCTGGATGAAGATGCTCTTGAGATGGCTTTACAGACATTGGCCACCTTGCCCCAGGAGGGAAAACTCATTGGTGTGATCTCACATGTCCAGGCACTCAAGGACAGGATTTCAACGCAGATTCAGGTGATGCCCATGCGTGGTGGAAGAAGCATTCTCGTGGGGCCTGGTTGCTGTCAGGGTTGAGGTCGCTTATAGGGCTTTACATGCTGGATTGAGCCAGGTGAGAGTGGCTCCTGGCTCATCGTTCTGCGCGAGAGACCCCGGCATTTATGCCGGGGAGGGATAGCGCGGCACGCCAAGCGTGCCCCCTCCTCTCGCATCCTCCGTTTGGTTGACTATCTTTACACAGATCAAGTATAGTGTGTGAATGGAAGTCAAGCGAGCGTACAAGTTCAGATTTTATCCGACGCCTGAGCAAGAAATGATTCTTGC
>Ga0182743_1001034_pt1 | contig 29602 bp, 26 predicted proteins | sample eDN3rd30CKraftOP_FD_128522 | JGI IMG/M metagenome (GOLD analysis project Ga0182743, IMG submission 128522) | Enriched Organic Plus compost microbial communities from Emeryville, California, USA - eDNA 3rd pass 30_C Kraft OP (version 2) (version 2) ... | reverse complement strand
GCGCCCTCCAGCATCCGCCCCCCTACTGCGGCGACTTTGCCTGAGACTTCAGCTTCGTAGTCGTAGCTCAGCAAGGTGCCGGCGCCGTCGGCGGTCAACGTCACCAGGCCGCTGCCCTTGGCCGTACCCACGCTGGAGATGCCTGTCCCGGACAAGCGCAGGCTATGGGGCGGATTCAGATCAGACAAGGCGACCTCGGCGGCATAGCGTGCTTTGATCATTCCGACGCCCACGGTGACATCTGCGCGATAGCGGCTATCGCCGTTCGGCGTCAGCGCGTTGCAGCCGGGAATGACCTTGGCCAACGCGACAGGATCCATCAGTACGGCATAGACGGCTTCGGGCGTTGCCGCTAATCTCACTTCGCCGCGGGCCGAGAGCGATTTGCCACGCTTCCCTGAGGCTTCGGGTATTGTCTGCGCCCCTGCAGAGGGTGGCGGGTCTGCCATACCGATCAATGCCATGACTTTAGATGGCGTCAACGGCAAGGTCACATCACTGACGCCTAGCGCATCGGCCACTGCATTGGCGATACAGACCGGCGTGCTCATGTTGTTGCCCTCGCCCAACCCTTTTGCCCCCAACGGGGTAAACGGGCTAGGCGTTTCCATGTGCAATATCACTGGCTCTGGCACTTCGCACGTGGTGGGCACGAGATAGTCCGCAAAGGTTCCGGACTGGAAGCTGCCATCCTGACCGTAGCGAAACTCTTCCATCAGTGCCGCGCCCAGGCCCTGCGCGAATGCGCCGCGTATCTGCCCGTCCGCCAACGCAGGATTGAGGATACGGCCGGCGTCATGCGTGGTGATATAGCGGTCAATACGTACGCGTCCGGTGACGCGGTCGACTTCAACTGCACATACATCAAAAGCGAAACCGTAAGCGGCAGAGGTATTGACGCGATCCTGATCGTCTGGCGCCGTAAGCTGCGGCGGAGTCCAGAACACGGTCTCGCGCAAACCTGGCTCGACCCCCTCGGGTAACAGTGCCGGGGCCCAGTGCGGATTGGCGGCCAGACGGGTAAACGGCTGAGCCGCCTCGGGGCGGTTGCGCGGGGCGATTTTGCCTTCGGAGAAAACAATCTCATCGGCCTGGCAACCGAGCTGCGATGCGGCGATGCCAGCCAGTTTGTCGCGCAGCCGGCACGCCGCGAGATGCACGGTTCCAGCCACGGCGCCGGCAAAACGGCTGGAATAATTGCCTGCCGCTACGGACCAGCCGTCCTTTTGCGTATCGAACTCAATGTTGACGGTGACGTTATCCGGGTCCACGCCAAGCACATCGGCAACGATCTGCGCGCATACCGTTTTGTGCCCCTGCCCTGCCGGCGCCGACGCGATCACCACGCTGACTCCGCCCAGAGGGTCCACTGCCACCGTCGCGGCGGCAATGGCGCCATTCTTGGGACCGGCTTTCTCGCGGGCCTCGCGCGGCATCACCGTCGTGATATAGCCCATGTTGGAGATCGACGGCTCGACGATCGCCGCGTAGCCGATACCGTACAACCCGCCACGCGCGCGTACCTCATCACGACGCGCCAGCAACTGATCCAATCCGCCTTCGTTGCGGACCAGATCGAGCGCCCCCTGGTAGTCCCCAGAATCAATCAAGGCGCCAGCCGCGGCTCGGTAGGGAAAGGCATCCGCCGCAATGAAGTTCCGGCGATACAGCTCGATCGGGTCAATACTCAGTTGCTGTGCGATACGCTGCATCAGGCGTTCGAGCGCGAAATACACCTGCGGGCCGCCAAAGCCGCGCACCAATCCGGCAGGCGTCTTGTTGGTCAGTACCACGCGGTTACGCACAGCCAGGTTGCGAATATCGTAGGCGCCCGTGAGGCAGCCATGCATGCGATAGAACGTAGCGGGCTCAGGCGCTCGCAGATAACCACCACAGTCATCGAATTGATCAAAGGACAATGCGGTAATGCGGCCATCCGCGTTGACTGCTGCCTCGATATGCGCCAAACGCCCCGTGGCCGAGGTCGCGGCCGCCAGATGTTCCAACCGGTCCTCAACCCACTTTACCGGTGCGCCCGCCTTGCGTGACGCCAGGCACATCAACACCGCGTACGGAAATACCGCCTGCTTCACACCAAAACTGCCGCCTGAATCGGCAAAGGTGCGATGCCGCAGCCGATTGCCGGGGACTTTCAGAGCTAATGCCATCACGGTGTGCAGCGAGAATGGCCCCATGAAGTTGGACTGCACGTCATAGCCGTCCTGCGCCGACAGGTACTCGGCCACCACAACTGCACACTCGATAGGCGTGCAGGAGTTGCGAGGATAACGGACCGTCAACCCTATCCGATGTGCCGCAGCGGCAAAGGCGGCCTCGGGATCGCCATAGCGAAAGGAACGATCGCTCACGACATTAGTGCCGACCTTTTCGTGCAGAATTGGCGCATCCTCGGCAATGGCATCTTCAATCGAGACCGCTGCGCCTAATGGCTCATAAGCGACCTGGATCAGATCCGCGCCGTCTTCTGCGAGGTACCTGTTTTCTGCTATCACAACGGCGACAGGCTCGCCCACGTAACGTACACGGTCAATGGCGAGAGACCACTGCTCCATCGGTTGTTTGACCCCGACGACAAACGGACGTGACCATGCTGCAAGATCCTGCCCGGTCAACACGGCACGCACACCCGGTAAGGCCAGAGCGCTTGTACTGTCGATCCCAGTCAATTTCGCGTGAGCATGGGGCGAACGCACGATGGCGGCATGCAGGGTGCCCGGGCGTAACGCGGCATCGTCGCCATACTGGCCACGTCCGGTCAGGATGGCCTGGTCTTCTACCCGTTGCCGCCGCGTTCCGACATGCGTACGTGTCGCGTCCAGCGTCGATTGATTGCTTGCATCCATATTGCTGTTACCAAGCGTGGAGATGTTCCATACGTGTCACTCTGCCTTGATCCCGGCGCGCTCGATGACGGCGCCCCAGGTCTTCAGTTGCTGAGCGTAGAAATCGTGGAAACTCTGCACAGAGCCGCCGACCGGTTCGACGCCCTGATCCGCGAAGATTTTCTGGATCTCTGGCGATTTCAAGGCTTGATCCAAGACCTCGTTCAAGCGTTCGACAATGGGTGCGGGTGTACCAGCTGGGGCAGCCAAGCCATACCAGACCGATACCCCAAAGCCGGGATAACCTTGCTCGGCCACAGTAGGAATGTCAGGTGCGAGCGGCGAGCGTTTATTGCTGGTCACGGCCAGGGCTCGTTCTTTGCCGGCTCTCATTTGCGGCAAAGCGCTGGGCGCGTTATCGAACATGACATCCACCTCGCCCCCCAGCAATGCAGTGACCATTTGCGAGCTGCCTTTGTAGGGCACGTGCATGGTCGAGATCTTGGCGACCTCTTCGAAGTACGCCATGGTCAGATGATTCGACGTTCCGATCCCTGCGGTGGCGTAGTTCATCTGCCCAGGCTTCTGTTGCGCCTGCTTGACAAAATCAGCCAGGGTTTGGATCGGCGAATCTGCCTTGACCACCAGAAAATTAGGTGTCTGGGCGCCGACGATAATGGGAGAGAAGTCTTTCTGCCCGTCGTAGGGCAGCTTTTGGTACAGGAACGTATTCGCAACCAGAGGGAAGCCGACGATGGTCAAGGTATAACCGTCCGGTGCGGCGCGAGCGCCTTGCTCGGTGCCGACAATCGTGCCTGCGCCGGGTTTGTTTTCGACGATAAAGGGTTGCCCCAGCGCCTCTTGCAATTTCTTTGAGAACAGACGCGCCATCGTGTCATTGAAACCGCCTGGCGTGTACGGCACGATGATGCGTACGGCTTTTTCGGGATAGGCGGCCTGGACCGCTGTGGCATGCCCAGCCGTCAGCCCCAAGATCGCTGCCGCGGCATAACGCCCTATCGTTTTAATCATGAATAGTCTCCGTAATGCGGGCTTTTTCGCCCTGTTCTTCATTTGCGGAAGCGCCGGTAGCGCTATTGCCCTACGACGCCCGCTTCTTGGTAGATGTGCTTGATTTCCATGAAGTCGATCAACGCATCAAAGCCGTGCAGACGGCCGATGCCACTGCGTCGATAGCCGCCGGTCTCGGCCTCTGCAAACAGTTTGTTGTGATCATTGATCCACACGGTGCCGTTGCGCAGTGCTCGAGCCACACGCATTGAACGTGCGCCGTCGTGTGTCCACACGCTGGCTGACAAGCCATAGTCGGTGTGATTGGCACGCGCGACAGCCTCGGCCTCGTCCTCGAATCGTTCCAGCACCAGCAAGGGCCCGAAGATTTCTTCCTGCACGAAAAAGGCGTTGGTATCCCGATGAGCAACCAACGAAGGCGACATAAAGCAGCCCGAGGCGAGCTCCCCCTGCAGTCGATGTCCCGCCAGCACCACCTCGTCGGCCATCTGTTGAGCGGCATCGATACCTGTTTGTACTTGCTGCAACGCGTTGGGGTCGATCAGCGGCCCGATCTGGGAACCCGGCGCGTCGCCCGGCCCGACTTTCAGTGCAGCCAAAGCATCACGCAGCGCGAGCTTCATTTCCTCGTAACGCGAGGCATGCACCAGCACTCGCCGCGCAGCGGTGCACTGCTGGCCCGAGATGATGGTGGCTGCCGCAGCCAAGCGCGGCGCAGCCCATTTCACATCGACATCATCGAACACCACACAGCATGATTTGCCGCCCAACTCCAGCGAGAGCTTTTTCATGGTTGGCGCGGCAGCAGCCATAATCCGCTGTCCTACCGCGTTAGACCCCGTAAAGCTGATCACATCCACATCGGATGAGGACACCAGCGCTTGAGCCACCTCGTTCCCGCTTTCTGTCAGCAGATTCACCACGCCTGCAGGGACATCAGGGTCGCCCACCAAGGGCGCAATCAAGGCCGCGCTCAAGCGCGCCGTTTGCCATGCAGACTTGATGACCACCGTGCAACCCGCCGCCATGGCGGGAGTCAAGGCGCGGATAAGCAATACCGCAGGTGCATTCCACGGAATGATCAGACCAGCAACGCCAGCCGGCTCTTTTAACAGCGTCGCGAACGCGCCCGGCTCGACTTCAAAGACATGACCCGGGATGTGGCGGGTCAGTCCAGCGTAGTAACGGATCTCGGAAATCGCCGCTGCGATTTCACCGCGCGACTGCGCCAGGACCTTGCCATTTTCCAGGGTCAATAACTGTGCCAGCGCTTCCGATTGCGATTCCAACTGATCGGCCCAACGCAACATAGCCATCTGACGGCGGCGCGGGCTCTGCGCCCATGCGGTGCCATAAAAAGCCTGGTGTGCCGCCGCAATGGCCATTTGCGCGTCCTGGGCGTCACTGTCGGCGTAGTACCCGGCGACAGCACCGGTAGCAGGATCGTGCCTGACCCCTACACGCCCGCCCGCTGCCGTCGCCCAACGGCCTGCGATCAGATTCAGCGCTTGCGTGGTCTGCTGCTGGCTACGGGCCTGTGATTCGTGTGCGGGTTGCGCCATTGCTGCCTCCATCAAGTACGGGTTTGCGAACCTCGTTTTGTCAGGAGGGCAGTCTAGATATCGGTAAATATCAGGTCAATTAATATTTAATTATTATGTTCATCATATATAGTGATGGACAAACTGCCATTGATGATTCCGGCAGCACGAGCCCCGATCAGTGCGATCGGGGCATGGACAAAAGACACGCCATCATTGCAGGGGAATCGCAGCGTCCACGACGACCTGACGCCACTTGTCCATTTGCGCCGTGATGAAAGCAGCAAAATCCGCCGAGCTGCCTCCTGTGGGAACGACGCCCTGCTCCCGAAATATCTTCTTGACCTCTTCTGTCGCCAGGATGGCGTTAATCTGGGTATTGAGTTTCTGCAGAATCGGTTCGGGAGTCCCCGCAGGCGCAACAAAGCCATGCCAGGAGGAAACGTGATACCCGGGAACGCCGGCTTCGGCGACGGTGGGCAGATCTGGCATCAACGGTGACCGATGCTCGTCGGCAATGGCGATGGCACGCACCTTGCCCGACTGAATAAACGGCAGGACATGCGGAAACGCATCAAAGGCCAGCTCAACCTGGCCGCCGGCCAGATCCGTCAGCATTGGCGTACTGCCTTTGTAGGGAATCTGGGTCATTTCCACCGATGCCATACGCTCGAACAATGCCATGGCCAAATGATTCGAAGATCCGCTGCCCGAGGACCCATAATTGATCTGACGTGGGCGGGCACGCGCGGCATCCACCACGGCGCCGACGCTCTTCAAGGATGAGTCGACATGCACGGCCAACAGCATGGGAGATTGCCCTGCCAGGATCACTGGCGCGAAATCCTTGGCCGTGTCATAGGGCAAGGACCGATACAACGCCGGGTTGGCGGCAAAGGGAAACTGCGCCACCAGCAAGGTATAGCCATCCGGCGCGGCCTTGGCCACGATGGAGGTGCCAATGATGGTTCCCGCTCCGGGTTTATTGTCTACGACTACCGGCTGCCCCCAGGCCGCGCTCAGCTTGCTGGCTACCACGCGGCCCAGTGTGTCATTGAACCCGCCTGGCGGATAAGGCACAACGATATGGATTGGTTTTTGCGGATAGTCTTGCGCCTGCGCAGTTGTGCCGCAGATCATCACCCCAGCGGCCACCATGATGGCTGCGATACGTTTGAGTTCTCGAAACATGTGCCCCCTCCGTTAAAAGAATGTGCGCGGCAGCGCCGTGGGGCCCCGCCTGCCTTATTTGTGCGGAGAGTCTAGAAATGGGCATATATCAGGTCAATTAATTTTTAATGATCACAATAATCATTATTTATGATGAAATAGGCACCTGAGTTTTGCGCAGTGCTTGAGCACACCATGTCTTGGGGACCCTATGGAATTCCGGCAAATTCAATATTTCATCTGCCTCTTCGAAGAAGGCTCCGTCACGCGCGCTGCCCGCCGGCTCAACATCGTGCAACCAGCGTTGAGCATGCAGATTGCGCGACTGGAGGACGAGCTGGGACAACAGCTGTTCGAGCGCAGCCAACAAGGCATGCAGCCTACATCGGCCGCGCGTCAGATGTACCGGCTTTTTCTACCGATATTGCGTGATTTCACGCACGCCCGCGAACAAGTCCTGCGCAAGGACGGCGAGCTGCATGGGCACGTCAACATCGGCATCATCGCCTCTGTGGCCCAAGGTGTTTTGTCCGATGCCGTAGAGGAGTTCACGACGCAGCATCCGAAAGTCACACTGACCGTGACTGACGGCTATAGCGCTACGCTGGCAGACCGCGTCGCCGGCGGCGAGCTGGACGCCGCATTCATCAATAAACCGCGCCGCCCGTTGGCGCTGAACCTGGAACATGTGGTCGACGAGGACATGGTATTGGTGACCGGGGCCGACCATCACCAGCACCTGCCGGCCAGCGTACCGTTGCGTGATGTCATTGCATTGGATCTGGCCTTGCCAACGCGCAAACATGGACTGCGGCTGATTCTGGAGAGCTTCGCCCAGGCAGAGGACATCGATCTGACGCCGGTCTTTGAGTTCGACTCCATTGTGTCCATCATCAAACTCGTCGAGCGCACGCGATTTGTTACGCTACTGCCCCGCGTGGCGATCAGCAACCGGGTACAGCGAGGCCGCCTGAAATGCCATGAGGTGGTTTCACCGCGGCTCATTCGCCAAATCGCCCGGGTCACACACCCGCGCCGCGCACTGAGTGCCGAGGCTTCTGCGTTTGTGGCTTTATTATCTGAACATATGCGCCGGTTGGACACATCCCAGCAATCCTCTAAATCTTCTAAGAAATAGGTTTTTTTATGTCGCAGCGATTCCCCCGCTTTGCCGCGTTGATGGCAGGCATCATCCTCTCGGCCGCCGGAGCGGCCCATGCCGCCTATCCTGAACGGCCCATCAATCTCGTCGTGCCCTTTCCTCCGGGTCAAGCCACTGACATTTTTGCGCGTATGGTGGCCGAGCAATTGGCTAAAGAAGTCGGCCAGCCAGTCGTGGTCGAAAACAAGGCCGGCGCCGGCAGCAACATCGGTATGCAGTTTGTGCATCGTGCCGAGCCCGATGGCTATACCCTGGTGGTCGGCGGCAGCGCCGCCGCGGTCAATCAAACGCTCTACAGCAACCCAGGCTACTCGCTGCAAAAGGATTTCACGCCGGTGGGCGGCATCTTTACCGTGCCCCTGGTGTTCTTGGCCAACCCCAAAAGCGGCATCACTTCGTTGCCGCAATTGATAGAAAAAGCCAAGGCCAAACCGAACGAATTGGCGTACGCCAGCGCAGGGATTGGCGGCACGCAGCACCTCTCGGCAGAAATGTTCAAAGCCGACGCCGGCGTCGAGATCCGCCATATTCCCTATAAGGGCAGCGGTCCCGCGCAAGCAGATTTCCTGGGCAATCATGTGCCGTTGATGGTGGACTCGGTCACGGCTGCGTTGCCGCACATCGGTTCGCATGCCGCCGTGGCGCTGGCTGTCACGACGAGCAAACGCGTGCCGCAGTTGCCCGACGTGCCCACCGTTGCAGAATCTGGGTTGCCGGGATTTGAGGCAGTGGGTTGGGCCATGGTGTTTGCCCCCGCACAGACGCCTGCCGATGTGGTGACGTACCTCAATCAAAAGATCAACGCGATTCTGCAGTCGCCGGAAATGCAAAAGGCCTTGGCCGACCGAGGTGGCCAGCCGTTGGTCTACACCCCCGATGAGGGCAAACGCTTTGTCGACCAAGAGGTCGCGAAATGGGGTAACGCCGTCAAGAAATCGGGCGCGTCGGTTGACTGACGCTTTGCCATGCTGACCTTCAAGCAGATCGAAGCCCTGTATTGGGTGGTGCAATTGGGTGGCTTTGCCAATGCGGCAGAACGGCTCAACACCACCCAATCGGCGATCACCAAACGGATTCAGGAACTGGAAACGAATTTCGGTATTCAGATCTTTGACCGCAGCGGCCAGAAGGCCACGCTGACGCGCATGGGCGAAGAGCTGCTGGATATGGCAGCGGATCTGCTGGGACGGCGTGATCAGATGCTGCTGAAGATGAAAGGCTTCAAGCCTTTCTCGGGTTCGCTGCGCCTGGGCATCACGGAAATCACGGCGATGACCTGGCTGCCCAAGCTGATGACGGAATTGCGAACGCTGTTTCCTGAACTGGTCGTATTGCCGAAAATCGGCCTGGCGTGGCAATTGCAGCAGAGCTTGCTGCAAGGGCAATTGGACATGGCGATCCTGCACCGGGAATTACGCAATCCGTTTCTGGAGGCAGAGCCGATTGCACAGGTGAATTTTTCATGGGCAGGCAGTCCGGATGTGATTTCCCCGACCAAGGTCTATACGCCGGAGGATCTGTCCCGGTTGAACATTATTCGCCAGGACCCGGACTCGGGTCTGAATGCGATTTACGACGAATGGTTTGCCCCGTATACGCCGCAGTCGAATTTGTTCACCATCAACAGCCTGCAGGCAATGGTGGGCATGGCAGTAGCGGGGTTCGGCGTGGCCTGCATGCCAGAGGACTATTTCGCTGAACTGTTTGCGAGCCGCAAACTCGTTGTCGCCCGCACGACGAAGGCCATGCCTTCGTCGCTGTACTGCGCCATGTATGCAAAGCAATCGAACACCATGTTCTATCAGGAAATCGCGCGCATTGCGCGCGAGGTGTGCGATTTTTCTCAGCCGTATGGCGGGCTCAGCGCGTAACGCCAGGCCGGCGGCAACAACGGTTTGATATCGAAGCTTTGCCGCTCGGGGCTCGGTGCCTGAGGCTCAATGCTTGATATCGGATAGAAACTTGCGTGCACGATCAGTCTGCGGCTGCTCAAAAAACTGCTTGGGCGGCGCCTGTTCGACGATGCGGCCTGCATCCATGAACCAGACCGAGTCGGCGACTTCGCGAGCGAAGTTCATTTCATGCGTCACGCACACCATGGTCATGCCTTCGGCAGCAAGGGATTTCATGACCAGCAAGACTTCATTGACCATTTCCGGGTCCAAGGCGCTGGTGGGCTCGTCGAACAGCATGATGCGCGGCTTCATGGCCAGGGCACGGGCAATCGCGACGCGTTGCTGCTGTCCCCCCGATAGCTGGCCCGGATAAGCATCGGCCTTGTGGCCCATGCCCACGCGCTCCAACAATGCCACCGCATGTTCGCGCGCCTGGCTTTTATTCGAGCGCTTGAGCAGCACGGGTGCCATCATCAGGTTTTCCAGCACGCTCATGTGCGGGAACAGGTTGAACTGCTGGAATACGAAACCAATATGACTGCGCATCTCGTCGATCGATCCGCAGTTGTAGACGTCGATGCCATCGACAACGATATTGCCCTTCTGGATGGGCTCCAGGCGATTGACGGTGCGGATCAAAGTGGACTTGCCCGACCCCGAGGGGCCGCACACCACCAGGACCTCGCCTTTTTGCACTTGGGCATTGATGTTGTCCAGGGCGAGATACTCGCCATACCATTTACTGACGTTCTTGAATTCAATCATAGGTAAGCCTAGGCTGCGACGGGCCGGGTTCCGCTCATGCGGATCTCAACGAGTTTGACGGCGCCGGTAAGGATCAGGTTCAGCACGAAATAGGTCAGCGCCAACAGCGCAAAGACTTCAAACGGCTTGGTCAGCAGAATATTGTTGACCTGCGAGGCAGCAAAGGTCAGCTCGTGCACGCTGATGACGAAACCCAGCGAGGTTTCTTTCACCGTCGAGATGAACTGGCTAAGCATGCTGGGGATGGTGTTGTACAGGGCCTGCGGCAAGATGATCTTGCGCATGGTCTGCATGTGGCTCAACCCGAGCGAGCGGCCGGCTTCCATCTGGCCTGCTGGCAGGGCCTGGATGCCGCTGCGGATGATCTCGGACAGGTACGCGCCCTCGTACAAAATCAATGCGGCAGCCATGGTCACGACACCGCTGACCGAGGTGCCGATGGCCAGCGGCAGGAAAAAATAGGCCCAGAAAATGAACATGATGAGCGGCAAGCCGCGCACCAGATACACCACCGCCGTAGCGGGCCAATAAAATATTTTGTGCGAGCTGATTCGGCCCAGGGCCAGTAACACGCCTAGCGGAAACGCCAATGCCAGGCTGACCAACGCCAGACCAATGGTTGCGACGAGTCCGCCCATCGGGCCGTTGGGCCATTGGCCCACCAGCAGCAATAACCAGTTATCGGAAAGTATCTCGAGCATGGCGGCCTTACCGGGTCTTGGTCACGTATGCGACCCGTTTAGAGAGATAGGCGCCCGCCAGCATCAGCAAGAGCGAGATCACCAGATACAACACCGTCACGACAGTGTAGATTTCGAATGTCTTGAACGTCGCGGATTCGATTTCACGGCCCGCGCCCGTCAACTCGATCAAGCCGATGGCCATCGCCAGGCTGGTGTTCTTGAACAACAGCAACGTCTGGTTCGTCAGCGGCGGGATGGAGATCTTGAACGCCTGCGGCAGGATGACCTTGCGCATGGTGCGCAGATAGCTCAGGCCCAGACTGCGCGAGGCCTCCATCTGGCCGCGCGGGATGGCGCGAATCGCGCTGCGCAGATCCTCGCTGACGTAGGCCGCGGTCACCAGTCCCACCGCAATCGTGGCGTAAAAGAATTCGCCGCCCACGATATTGATCACGTCGTCCGCCGCGACCGGCATGAGAGCTGCGACACCGAAATACCACAACAGAATGTGGACCAACATCGGCACGTTGCGATGAAAGGCCACATACAGAATGACGAGGTAATTCAAGACCCGGATGTTGAGCATGCGCACCACGGCAAGCACACTGCCCAGTACAAATGCCAACACCCAGGCAAGCAAGGTCATCTTCAGGGTGGTGAGCAATCCACCCAAAATCAACGTCGGGTAGCCGTTACTGAGTAACGCACCGAAATCCAATGTGTAGTTCATAAGCTACCCGCCCTGCCGGGATCAACCTTTGATTTCTTCGACTTTGAACACGCGCTTGGTCGGGAACTTGGTGTCCGGGCCAAACCAACGGTCGAAGATGGTTTGCAACTCGCCGGAAGTCTCCAGCTGGGTGAGGACCTTGTTCACTTCATTGCGCAGGCCGTCTTCGCCTTTGCGCATCCCGATACCCCACGGCTCGACGAACAACGGCTCTTCGATGATGTCGAGTTTGACGGGCGAGCTTTCGGCGTCTTGCTTGAACTTCAACAGCATGAGTTCCGAACCGACAAAGCCGGACACCTTGCGCTGTTGCAGGGCGACAAACGCGGTAGGAGGGTCTTTGAACGTCACGGTGGTGACATCCGGGATCAGGCGTTTCGCACCCGATTCCGAGGAGGAGCCTGCAACGGCGCTCACACGCTTGCCCGCAAAGTCGGCGTTGGTTTTGAACGTACCGGCGTCGTCGCGACGAATCAGGATTTTCTGCGGGCTGACGTAGTGCTGGTAGCTGTAGTCGATCTGCTGCGCGCGCTCGGGAGTCCAACCCAGATTGGCTGCCACGAGGTCAACGCGGCCGCCGGCCAACTCGGGAATCCGGGCCGCCACGGAGATCATTTTGACCTCGAGCTTGACGCCCAGATCGGCGGCAATTTTGTTGCACAGATCGATTTCGTAGCCCACGACCTGACGGGTCTTGGGGTCCTGGAAACTAAAGGGTTCGGAGGTGCCGAGCGTGCCGCACACCAGGGTACCGCGCGCTTTGATATCGGACAGTGCGTCAGCATGCGCGACGTTTGCCATGCCCAGGCAAGCCACCAGGGGCAGGCACTTCAGAATATTTTTGAAGACCATGATTTCCTTCCTTGAGTGTTATTGAAGTTGGCGGCAAGCTTGCGCCAGTTTTTCGCAGCCGAGCTTGATGGTCTCCAGGTCGGTGGCGAAACTCATACGCAGATAGCCGGGATTGCCATAAGCGGTGCCGTCCAGAACGGCAACGCCGGCGGCGTCCAGCAGGTAATGCACAAACTCCAGGTCGTTGGTGATGGTTTTGCCGTCGGGCGTTTTCTTACCAATGAAACCCTGGATGTTGGGAAATACATAGAATGCGCCGGCCGGGTTGGGGCAACTCATCGAGTCGATGCCATTGAGCAGGCTGACGATCGTATCGCGACGCTCTTTGTAGATGGCCACGGTATCGGCCACGCATTGTTGGTCTGCGGTCAGTGCCGTGGCGGCAGCCACTTGGCAGATCTGGCTCGCGCACGAGGTGGATTGCGAAATCAATGTCGAGATCGCTTTTGCCAGCCAGGCAGGGCCAGCCGCATAGCCGATGCGCCAGCCGGTCATAGCGTAGGCCTTGGAAACGCCATTGACCAACATGACGCGAGACGCCAGGCCGGGATTCACGGCCAGCGGCGAAATGTAGTTGCCGTCGTAGCAGAAGTGTTCGTAGATTTCGTCGACCATCAGCAGGACTTGCGGATGACGTTCGATCACGGCGAGCAGGGCCTTCAGCTCGGCTTCGGTGTAGATCGCGCCTGAAGGGTTGTTCGGGGCATTGAGCAACAGCCATTTAGTGCGCGGCGTGATCGCGGCCTCGAGGGCCTCGGGTGTGACCTTGAAGTCCTGTGCCTCGGTCGTCGGCAAGATGACCGGCTTGCCGTCGTTCAACAACACCATGTCCGGATATGACACCCAGTATGGCGTGGGGATGATGACCTCGTCGCCGGCATTCAATGTTGCCTGCAACGCCGAGAAAATCAGTTGCTTGGCGCCGGTGCCGACGACCAATTGATCCAGCTCGAAGGACAGTTTGTTTTCGCGCTGAAATTTTTGCTGGATAGCCACCAGCAGTTCGCGGATACCGGCGGACGACGTGTATTTCACTTCGCCGCTTTTGATCGCAGCGATACCAGCCTGTGCGATATGCGCGGGCGTTTTCAGATCCGGCTCGCCGATGGTGAAGTCGACGATTTCCCGGCCTTCGGCGCGCAGTTGATCGACCTTGCGTTTAGCCGCCATGCTGGGCGACGGCTTGATCGCGCTCATGCGTTGCGCGAGGAAAGAAGCGGCTTGATTCGTGTTGCTGGCAGTCATGATGCGATTTACAGAAGGTTCTTGGATTCCAATACGGCGTGCAACCAGCTCTGGCGCTCGGCACCGCTGTCGATCTCGGCCATGATGCGCTCTTCTTTTGCAGCGTGAGCGCGGGCTTTTTCTACCAACGCGTCAGCCTGAGCGACCGGGAACGACACGATGCCGTCTTCGTCGGCGACGATCACGTCGCCAGGCTGGATGACCTGCCCGCCTATAGTGACCGGCACGTTGACTTCACCAGGGCCGTCTTTGTAGGGGCCACGGTGCACGTGGCCACGGGCGTAGCACGGGAATGAATCATTCTCGAATGCCGCCACGTCACGAATCGCGCCATCGACGATCAGGCCAACGCAGCCGCGCTGCTGCAGGTAACGCTTCATGATTTCGCCCACGCAGGCGTTGGTCAGATCGCCGCCAGCATCCACCACCAGTACATGACCCGGCTGAATCAAGGTCATGGCTTTGTAGATGAACAGGTTGTCGCCGGGGCGGGTTTTGACCGTCAGCGCGCTGCCGACCAGCTTGCCGCTGCGGTTATAGCGGTTCAAACCGACAACACCGCTCTGGCGGTGCATGTTGTCGCTCAGGTGCGGGGTCACGATGGACTGCAAGGCATTTGCCAACTCGGCGCTAAGCACGGGAGCGGCGGCATTGAGGGTAAATGGCGAAGCGTTTTGCATGGGGTTGGGTCTCCAGAAGCCTGGATCATGCAAAAAACATGGACACGCCAAAAGGGAATTAAACGCCTATTGTTTTATTCCTTTTTAGAATATTGACCGGCATGCATCACGCCGCAGTCCACCACTGGAGGGTTTTTATTCTTTTATGACAACAGCTTATATCGTTTTATAAAAACCCCATTAAAGAGCGCATGGATCATGCGGCATCGCACCATTATGGACCCTTGATACGGGAAATCCCCTAGCACATTGCAACCCCTGCAGCCCGGGTCAATGGGCAGTTCGACCACAATCAGGCCATGACATGAATCGATCTACTGCCGCTGTCGTTATCACGGGTCAGCCCGAATTCAAGATAAGAACGATTTCTATTAATATCATCAGTTCTGCTATTCCTCCACCTGGCAATTTATCCCCGGAATCCGCCCGTGAGTGCCGCGCCCCTTCCCTACGCTTCGCCACCATCAGTGGATACGCTGTACGCCGAGCACCACTCCTGGCTCAGGACGTGGCTGCAACGGCGCCTGGGCAACGCCGCCGACGCGGCCGACATGGCACACGAAGCCTTTTTGCGATTGATCATGAAGCCCGCACCGCGGGGATTTCATAGCCCATTGGAGGCCCGCGCCTATTTGCGATCCATGGCGCAAGGCATGTGCATCAATCTGTGGCGCCGAAGGGAAATCGAACAGGCGTGGCTCGATACGCTGTCGGCGCAGCCGCAGGATGTCGCGCCCTCGGCCGAACGGCAGGCGATTGTGCTGGAGGCGCTGCATGAGATCGCAACGCTGTTGCAAGGCCTGTCCGCCAAGGCAGCCCAGGCTTTTCTGATGTCGACCATATGCGGTATGACGGCATCGGAGGTGGGCAGCGAACTCGGCGTGTCCTCGCGCATGGTGCGCAAGTACGTCGCGCAAGCCATGCTGCGCTGCATGCAGGCCCATGCGGCCCAGACAACGGCTGAACTGCGGACCTCACGCGCCGCATGATGCGCGTGTTCACCGACCTGCCATAACCCCATGCCTGCAACATCCTCCATCGACTCCGTGCAACCAGACAGTCGCCACGAAGAGGACGGGCCTTCGCACGAGGCGATGGAGCAAGCTGCACACTGGTATGCCCTGCTGATTTCCGGCGAAGCCGATGCCACTGACCGTGCCCGTTGGCAAACCTGGCTGGCCGCCAACGCGCAGCATCGGCACGCATGGACCTATGTGGAAGCTGTCAGCCAACGCGTGTTGGCTCCTCTGCAGGACACGCCCGACCCCACGCTATTGGCCTCCAAGGTCCACGATGTGCACACCCGCGAGCGATCCCGCCGACGCGTATTGGCGGGACTTGGCGCCGTGGCGGGGCTGGGCCTGATCGGCTGGACGGGCTGGACACGTACTCCGATCGTCGGGGTCCTCGCAGCCTGGACTGCAGACTACCGCAGCGGCATCGGCGACATCCGCGAAATCAAGCTGGCCGACGGCTCACGCATCTGGCTCAATGCCGGCAGCGCGCTCAACGCCGATATGTCGGCCAATCTGCGCAAGCTCACGTTGATCGCCGGGGAGGTCCTGGTATCGACGGCCCACGGAGACGCCCGCCCATTTATTGTCGGAACGCCGCAGGGACAATTGCGCGCGCTGGGCACACGCTTCACGGTCCGGCGCGAACCTGAACAAACCTTTCTGGCGGTCTACGAAGGCGCGGTCGAAATCCGCACCGCGGCGAGCGACACGACCACCGTTATTGCGGCGGGGAAACAGACGCGGTTCAGTCCGGATCGCATTGCCGATGCCACTGAGGCCGACCCGGCGCGAGAGGCATGGAGCCGTGGGGATTTAGTTGCCTGGGATTTGTCGCTGGCGGCCGTGGTGCAAGAACTCAATCGTTATTACACAGGACATATCGCACTGGATCCAGCCGTCGCACAGCGCCGCGTATTCGGGACATTTCCGTTGCGTGACGTGGATGGTGCGCTGGCCATGCTGGCTGACGTCGCATCGCTACAGGTGCGTAAACCGCTGCCGTGGTGGATTTCAATCAGTAGCCGCGACGCGACGCCAAGCCCAGCTCAATCCCGTTGAGCGTTTCATTATCCGGGCACAAAGCTGCCCCTGACTTTTTAACCGTGTGAGTTCCGCTTTTTGCCCTCTCGATTGATTTAGAGATAGAGAGGGCCACACGTCTGAGGTCGCGACAGGTGTTCGCACAGACAAGGCCCCTGTTGCACCCACTTTGTGAAGAGGAATTCTCATGCCTTGGCGCTCGTCGCATGCTCTCCGCCGCCCGCAATACCGCTCGATCCGATCGGCCTCTCTGGGCCTCGGCACAGAACGATTTAGCCGCAGGCCCTGGGCGATCTGGATGGAGCTGGGGGCCCTCACTGTTGTCATCGCCACGGGTACCGGGATGCCGCGACACGCCCATGCTGCCGACAACGCCATCGTACAGGCGACGACGGTAACGGCGCCCGCACAACGCCACTACAACATCCCCGCCGGCCCGCTGCGCACCGTGTTGACCCGCTTTGCCAGTGAATCGGGCATTTACCTCGCGGGCTCGATCGAGCTGGCCGACGGAAAAAACAGTGCTGGCCTACAAGGCAGCTATACGGTCTCGCAGGGCTTGGCAAATGTACTCTCCGGCACAGGCCTGCAGGCGACACCGGATGCCAATAATCGGTACATACTCAAGGCCCTGCCGGCCTCCAGCGTGAGCGAGCTTCCCACTGTCACGATCACAGGCCGCACTGAAAGCGGTACCGGCCCCGTGATCGGCTATATGGCACGAAATAGCGAAACGGCTACAAAGACCGACACGCCGATTGTGGAAACCCCTCAGTCGATCTCGGTTGTCTCTGCCGAACAGATCCGCGATACAGCATCGAGCTCCTTGGATCAGGCGTTGACCTATACGGCAGGCGTACGCACGTCGATGTATGGCACCAGTTCCCGGCTGGACGCAGTGCAGGCACGGGGGGTCGAGATTGAAGACATCTACCTGGATGGTCTGAAAGATCGGGTGAATTACTGGAACAGCACGGCGCGCGTCGAGCCCTATCTGATGGAACGTATGGAAGTCCTGCGCGGACCGGCCTCGATGCTGTATGGCCAAGGCGGCACTGGCGGCCTCATCAACAACGTGAGTAAACAGCCCCAGGCCGAAACCCAACGCGAAGTCGGTATTCAAGTCGGGAATCACAATAAAAGACAAATCCAGGCAGATCTGACCGGGCCGTTGAATGAAGACGGCACCCTGCTCTATCGGCTGGTGGCGTTGGGACGGGAAAGCGGCACGCAACTCGACTACGGCCAGGACGACAGGCAGGTAGTTGCCCCCTCGCTGACGTGGGCACCCAGCGCCAATACTGAGCTGACGTTACGGTTCAAATGGCAGAAAGACCGGGCCAACGGTGATTCAGGCAGCACGCTGCCCTGGAACGGCACGATCCTGTCGAATCCGAATGGAAAAATTTCCCGGCATACGTTCGTGGGCGAGCCAGATTTAGACTATTTCGACGCCGACAGTTGGCAAGCCGGCTGGTCGTTCCGCCATGCGTTTAATGACCAATGGACGTTTCGCCAGAACACCAGATGGACAGACAACAAGACCGATTACGGGGCCTTTGATGTCTATGCGCCCTATCTGGATGCCGAAGAGCGCGTGCTGAATCGTGCCGCCTATTTCTGGAAAAAACATACCCGCATCTTTGCCGCCGATCAGAACCTGTTGGGTAAGTTCTCGACTGGCGCCGTTGATCATCAGTTGCTGGTGGGCCTGGATATCATGCGCTATCGCGTCAGGGGCTCGGGCATCGATGACTACGGCCTGGCCGACGGCGGCGGCGTTCCCCCGATCGATGTCTTCAATCCCATCTATAACAGCGGCTATACGCGGCCGGATCTGGAGCCCACTGCCGCCAACGGGGTCAAGCAGCTAGGCGTCTATATTCAAGACGAAATGCGATGGAGGCAATGGATCCTGCTGGCGGGCTGGCGGCACGATGAATCCACCAACTGGGAAGACGGCGCTGAGGACCGCAACGATAGGGCCAACACGGTGCGAGTGGGCTTGATGTATGAAATCGTGCCCGGCCTGCTGCCCTATGTCAGTTATGCCGAGTCGTTCCAGCCCCAGGCCAATACGGATTATGGCCAACGGCTGCGCCCGCTGCGCGGCAAACAGTGGGAGGCGGGCCTCAAATATCAACCTCCAGAGCAGGACTGGCGCGCATCGGCGGCCATATTCGAGCTGCGCGAGACCAACCGTACTGTGGAAATTTCCCAGACGGAGGTTGCACAGCGCGGCAAGACCCGAAACACCGGGCTGGAGCTGGAATGGGTGGGCTCGATCACTCCAAAATTCGACATCAACGCCAGCTTCACGTATTTGAATGTCGACCGGGAACTGACGGGCGTGCCCAAGAGGCAAGCCGCTTTCTGGGGAACGTATAAGTTCGCGATCGGGAATCTGGACGGTTTTACCGCGGGCGCTGGCGTGCATTACGCGAGCGGCTTTGTCGACGAGCCCAACGACGGCTCCTATGTGCCCAGAACGCCATCTGTGACGTTGTTTGACGCCATGGTGGCTTGGGAAAATCGCCACTGGCGCGTGGCATTGAACGCCAGCAACCTGACCGACAAGGAATATTTCAGCCAGTGCACCGAGTGGGGTTCTTGCTCGTACGGCACGGGACGTCTGGTTACATTGAGTACGACCTATCGCTGGTAGGTCACGCGTGAGCGAGTATCATTTGGCTGGTAGTCATTTTTAATTAAAGGAGCACTCCATGGCCCAAGCCAGCGCACGCCACATCCTGGTGTCCACCGAAGCCAAATGCAACGAACTGAAGGCCGCTATCGAAGGCGGTGCCGATTTCGCCCAAGTCGCCCGCGAAAACTCCAGCTGCCCGTCCAGCCGCGACGGCGGCAATCTGGGCACGTTCCGCCCGGGTCAAATGGTGCGCGAATTCGACCAAGTCGTGTTCAGCGCCCCGTTGAACGTGGTGCAAGGCCCGGTGAAGACTCAGTTTGGGTACCACCTGGTCGAAGTGACTGATCGCCAGGATTAATCACTACAGGGTCGGTGGCGGAATTCCCCCAACGGCCCGCAGCAATATGCTGACGACCCGGGATTCGCGGCCAGACCGATGTATGCAGACGGCGTTGAATCCCCGAACATCTCAAAGACATCACGAAACAGAAGCGATACGGCCCGCCTGTGCCGCCACCGAGTGCTCGTAAACGGCCAGCTTGGTTCTGTATGCTGTGCTGTAAATATCGGGCGTCGCATTGCCCCGCCATTCACTAGACAAACCGGCTTGCTTCCATGCCGCCAAGTCCGCCTTGACCTCGGCACGAGAGAGCGTCGATGGCGACACCGGAATATAGGTCTGATCGCCCGGCTGCACATTGCCCGCAGCCTTGGCAGTTGCCAGATCGGCCGTGACTTCAGCACGCGACAACGTCGAAAAACTCGGCGGAACATAGGTTTCCTCTGCGGCGTGTGCGGCAGTACCGGCGGACAAAGCGATGGCAAAGATGGCGAATTGGGTTTTCATAGTAAGCCTCGATAAAAAGTGATGATTAGTGGATGAATGAACGACGAAACGCGTTTTGAATAGCCGGCAAGGCATTGTGTTGTGGTTGCTGCCGTGTGCCGTCTGTCCATGAGTGTTATTAAAGAACTGTCGCGTATCTCAGATATGTCGCCTGGACTGGGGTTTTAGTACCCAAGGTATCTGTAAAAGGGTTAGATACAGTGGGAGACAAATCCGGATGCCGACTAGGCGATATGTACTGGGGAAAACGGTCGCAAATACGAGCGGCATCAACCCGGCTGAGCCAACAGGCGTTGAATTTCCGCTTCGGTTTCCTGGTATTTTCCTTCTCCAAAGTGGCGATACACGATGTTCCCTTGCTTATCGATCAGATATGCCGCAGGCCAGTATTGATTTCGATAGGCATCCCAGGTCGCATAGCCATTGTCTTGCGCAACGGGGTACTTGATACCGAATCGATCAAGCGCCTTTGTCACATTCGTGGTGGAGCGCTCGAATGGAAACTCGGGAGTATGCACGCCAACGACGACCAATCCCTGATCTTTGTATTTCTGATACCAGTCGGTCACATAAGGCAGGGTGCGGATGCAGTTGATGCAGGTATAGGTCCAGAAATCGACGAGCACCACTTTGCCACGCAGGGACTGCATCGTGAGCGGCTCGCTGTTGAGCCACTTTTCGATACCCGTAAACTCCGGCGCAGGAACCGGTGCGGGTTGAGGCGCCGCGTGTACGGCTGATACGAACAACACCGAGGCGGCAGCGAATGATTTCAACATTCTGAACATGATGAGCTCCTTATTAACAAGCAAAAAAGTGCTGGCGAAGTAAATGGAATCGCGTCAGAGAGAACCAGCACGAATAAAAAACGGAACGTGATTCAGATCGGGCAAAGATCAGTGAAAAAGCCCTGTCAACCAGGCGTAAAACAAAACGTCGTACTGGAAATGAATGGCCAATGCGGTCAGCACCAACAGCACACCGAACCCTTGCTGCAGACGATGGGTATGCCGAGTCATCCAGCCCACACGCGAGGCGATAGCCTTGCCGCCGTACGCAATGGCGAGCATGGGAATACCCGCGCCGACGGCATAGAACAGCAATAGCGCGCTGGATTGCCCCAGGTTCTGGGCCTTGGCAGCCAACACCAGGATTGACGCCAACACCGGACCTGCACATGGGGTCCATACGGCACCCAGCGAAATTCCCAGCAGGAACCCGCCCGAATTACCGTTATCAGCCTTTCCCGACAGCATCGCGATGCGCTGTATCGGCCCGCCAATACGAGCGATCAGCCAGTCATACGGGCGCGGCCAGATGCGGGCCAGGCCAAACAGCACCAACAGCACGATCGAGGTAGAACGCACCGCCTCGTGGACGGTTTCATTCAAGTTGGACAGCAGACTGAGTGCGATACCCAACCCGGCGAACGCGCATACAAAACCGGCAACAATGAACAAGGGGCGCAGGCGGTTGGAGCGTTCGACAGAACTACCCAGCAGGATGGGTAAAAGCGGCAATACGCAGGGCGAGGCAATCGTCAGAACGCCGGCCAGTAGCGCAATGGGAGCATTGATAGCATTCATGGTGTGTGTTTCCGTTGTCAGGAAACGCCATTTCACCGATGCCAGGTATCTAGTCTGTGCCGCCGGCACCGTCGTTTTTTGAGTTCTTGTATCGTGTCTGGGTCTATATACAGTACGACACACAAGAGGCTCTCATCGAGCCGTACTTTGACTACACTTCTGATCGTGATGAGATCGCCTTGGTCTCAGTCGCTGCCCTTCGTTTCATACCGATCCCCCTCCCGCTCTATACGGCATAAGGCATCTAAGAATGGACCAAATCGACCACATCATGATCGTCGACGACGATAGAGAAATTCGCGAGCTTGCAGGCAATTTCTTGCGAAAAAACGGGCTGGAGGTGACCTTGGCCGCGGATGGCAGGCACATGAAGTCGCTGCTGGAAAGCACAAAGGTCGATCTGATTGTGCTGGATATCATGATGCCCGGTGACGATGGCCTGGTGCTATGCCGCGAATTACGCAGCGGCAAGCATCGCAAAATCCCGATATTGCTGTTGACCGCCCGCAGTGACGATATGGACCGCGTGATAGGGCTGGAAATGGGTGCTGATGATTATCTCGTCAAGCCGTTTGTCGCCCGAGAGCTGCTGGCGCGTATCAAGGCCATCTTGCGCCGCACCCGCATGTTGCCTCCGAATTTCCAAGTCACCGAGCCCGGGCGTCAGATCAGATTTGGCGCATGGCGGCTGGATACGACTGCCCGCCATTTGCTGGACGAAGAAGACACGGTCGTATCGTTGAGCGGCGCCGAATACCGGCTGCTGCGCGTCTTTCTGGATCATCCACAACGCGTCCTGAATCGCGATCAATTACTGAACCTGACACAGGGGCGAGATGCCGACATGTTCGGCCGATCCATCGATCTGCTGGTCAGCCGCGTACGCCAGCGTCTGCGCGAAGACGCGCGCGAACCGATGTACATCAAGACGGTACGCAGCGAGGGCTATGTGTTCTCGGCCGCGGTCGAGGTCCAGGAAGAATAGAAAAATGCCGCGCCCTCGATTTCCGTTACGTCTTTGGCCGCGAACGCTGGTCGCGCGCTTATTCCTGATCTTTCTGGTGGGTCTGGTGCTGGCTCACACCTTGTCGTTTGGGCTGCTGTTTTATGAACGCTACGACGCGACCAAATCGATGATGCTGGACGATCTGGAGCGCGATGTCTCGATTGCTGTCGATATCCTCAACCGCCTGCCTGCTGACGAACGCGCCGATTGGCTGGGACGCCTGTCCAGCGGGCATCGCCAGTATCTATTGGGCCCCGGCACTGCCGACCAACCGCTGCGCCTGGCGGCAGCGCGCACGGCGGCCCAGTCCATTGAATACACATTGCGCGGCCGGTATCCCGTCGTCGTGCATGCCATGGCGGGCAACGACCGTCATATTCAGGCGCGCATCACGCTGCAGGACGGCCATCCCGTGGTGCTGGACATCCATTTGACCATGCCACCCTTGGCTGTATGGCTGCCCGTCGTGCTGTGCGTGCAATTGGTGCTGCTGGTGCTCTGCGCCTGGTTGGCAGTTCGCCTGGCCGTTCGACCGTTGACGCAGTTGGCAAAAGCCGCCGATACGCTGGACCCCAACAACACGAACCCTCCGCTGGACGAACGAGGCCCCGCCGAGGTCGCGCAAGCCTCGGCCGCATTCAACGCCATGCAAAACCGCATCGCCAGCTATCTGAAAGAACGCATGCAACTGCTGGGCGCGATTTCGCATGACCTGCAGACACCGATTACCCGGATGAAACTGCGAGCGGAATTCATGGACGAATCGACGGATAAAACCAAGCTGACGCAAGACCTCGGGGAAGTCGAGCGGCTGGTGCGCGAAGGGATCGAATACGCGCGCAGCGCGCACGGCACCCAGGAAAAACCCGCTCGCATCAATCTGCACGACTTTCTGGACAGTCTGGTATGTGATTACCAGGACACCGGCCGCGAGGTAATGTTGTCGAGCCCAGCTGATCAGTCGTTCGGGTCGATACAGACTCGTCCGCACGCGTTGCGGCGCATCTTGGGCAATCTGATCGATAATGCGCTGAAATTCGCCGGTGCAGCCGAAGTCGCTGTACAAAGCCATGGAGCGCAAGGTGTGTCCATTTTTGTAATGGACCGTGGCCCGGGTATTCCCCCTGACGAACTCGACGCCGTACTGCAGCCGTTTTACCGTGTCGAGGGCTCGCGCAACCGTGATACGGGGGGCACAGGGCTGGGGCTGGCGATCGGACAGCAACTGGCCACCGTACTGGGAGGCAAATTGGTGCTGAGCAACCGCGACGGCGGGGGGCTGTCGGTCGAGGTGCGAATACCGCTTTCTGCCGGTCAGGCAGTGTAGTATTCATGGATGATAAAGGAGTTTCTATGCATACCCGTGAAGCATGCCTGCAAGCCGATCAACAAGACCCGCTCGCCCCGCTGAAAGCGCAGTTCGACATACCGGCAGGCGTGCTTTACATGGACGGCAATTCGCTAGGCGTGCTGCCTAAAGCCGCTGTCGCACGCAGTGCCCAAGTCATCCAGCAGGAATGGGGCCAAGGGCTGATCCGCAGTTGGAACGACGCCAGCTGGTTTGAGTTGCCATCGCGCCTGGGCGACAAACTGGGTCGGTTGATCGGCGCAGGAACAGGCCAGGTCGTTGTCACGGACACCACCTCGTTGAATCTGTTCAAGTCTCTGGCAGCCGCGATCCGCATCCAACAGCAGGCCGCACCGCAGCGCAAAATCATCGTGTCGGAGCGCGATAATTTTCCGACCGATCTATACATGATCCAGGGCATGATCGATCTGCTGCAACAAGGCTACGAGATGCGTCTGGTGGATGAGGATCTGTCGTTGGAGCAAGCGCTGGACGATTCCGTCGCCGTACTGCTGCTGTCGCATGTGAATTACCGTACCGGCCATATGTACGACATGGCAGATGTCACGGCGCAGGCACATGCGCGCGGCGCATTGACCATCTGGGACCTGGCCCACGCAGCGGGCGCCGTGCCGGTAGATCTGACCGGCGCCAACGCCGATTTCGCTGTGGGTTGCACCTATAAATATTTGAACGGCGGTCCGGGCGCGCCGGCGTTTATCTGGGTGGCTCCGCGCCATACTGATCATTTCTGGCAGCCGTTATCGGGATGGTGGGGCCACCAGCGGCCATTTGATATGGCCGTCAATTACGAACCCGCAGGCGGTATCCGCCGCTACCTGTGCGGCACGCAGCCCATCGTGTCGCTGTCGTTAGTGGAATGCGGCCTGGATATCTCGCTGCAGGCCGATATGAACGAGGTGCGCAGGAAATCGCTGGCGCTCACCGACCTGTTTATTGCACTCGTGGAAAGCCGCTGTGCCCGCCATCCACTGACTCTGGTCACGCCGCGCGAGCACGCTCATCGAGGCAGTCATGTCAGCCTGCGGCATCCGCATGGCTATGCCGTGATGCAGGCGTTGATTGCGCGCGGAGTCATCGGTGATTATCGTGAGCCCGAGGTGCTGCGTTTTGGCTTCACACCACTCTACTTCGGCTACACCGATGTCTGGGATGCGGTGGAGATTTTAACGGATGTGCTCGATAGCGAGATCTGGAAACAGCCCGAGTTTTCGCGACGCGGCGCGGTGACTTGATGAGTGCGGCGCATCGTCGGCATCGTTAACCTCAAGTTAATAATGCTTTGAATCGCTCTTGCGCCCATACGGTGCAGTGATGGGTACAGTGCCTGACACACGCTGGCGATCGGCGCCGGCAGGAGTCAGGCACGTGAAAACATACCGTATTGCAACCATTCCCGGCGACGGCATCGGCAAAGAAGTCATCCCGGCCGGCCAACAGGTCATGCAGGCATTGGCCGAGTCCGACGGCTCGTTTGCCTTTGCGTTTCAGAATTTCGATTGGGGTGGTGATTACTACCGCAAACATGGCGTCATGATGCCTGCCGATGGGCTCGACGACTTGCGCGACAAAGACGCGATTTTGTTTGGTTCGGCGGGAGACCCTGATATCCCCGACCACATTACGCTATGGGGCCTGCGGCTAAAGATCTGCCAGGGCCTGGATCAGTATGCCAATGTGCGCCCCACGCGCATCCTGCCCGGGATCGATGGGCCGCTGAAACGCTGCACGCCCGAACAACTCGATTGGGTGATTGTGCGCGAAAACTCGGAAGGCGAGTACTCGGGTGTCGGCGGCCGTGTGCACCAGGGCCAACCCATCGAGGCTGCGACCGACGTTTCCATGATGACGCGCGCGGGGGTCGAACGCATCCTGCGTTTCGCCTTCAGGTTGGCGCAATCTCGTCCGCGTAAACAGTTGACGGTGATCACCAAATCCAACGCGCAACGCCATGCCATGGTGATGTGGGATGAAATTGCCGTTGAAGTCAGCCGCGAGTTTCCCGACGTACGTTGGGATAAAGAGCTGGTCGATGCTGCGACCGCCCGGATGGTGAATCGGCCCGCGACGCTGGACACGATTGTCGCGACCAACCTGCACGCGGATATTCTGAGTGACCTGGCCGCAGCATTGGCCGGCAGTCTGGGAATTGCCCCCACCGGCAACATCGATCCTGAACGCCGTTATCCCTCGATGTTCGAGCCGATTCATGGCTCGGCTTTCGACATCATGGGCAAAGGCCTGGCGAACCCGATCGGCACGTTCTGGTCGGTGGTGATGTTGCTGGAGCATATTGGCGAACACCAGGCGGCCAAGCGTGTCATGCAAGCCGTAGAGCACGTAACAGCCAATCCCGCACTGCATACAGGCGATCTGGGTGGAAAAGCCACGACGGCAGAGGTCACCGAGGCCGTGTGCCAATACCTGAAGCAAGCGGCCGCGCAGGCCCAGGCTGCGTAATACCAGAAGAACGCCCTGACCGGATACCGGTCGCGGCAATGTGTGCGGCCGCCGGCGATCAAGAGCGGCACGCACATAGCAGCATCACTGTGCGTTCCAAAAATAATCGGTCACCACAGATCGACAACCACAACGAGGAGACATCATGAAACCTGCAATGCATGGTCTGCGCATCGCGCTGGCCGGCGTGCTATGCGCAGCCGGCATCACGCTGACAAGCGGTGCGGCAGCACAAAGCTACCCGGCGCGCCCTGTAAACTTGATTGTTCCCTTTCCGGCTGGCGGCACCACGGATGTGCTGGCGCGTACCCTAGGCCAAGAGTTGGCCAAAAGCCTGGGTCAACCGGTGATCGTGGAAAACAAGCCTGGCGCCGGCGCCACGCTGGGCGCTGACTATGTGGCCAAGGCCGCCCCCGATGGCTATACCCTGTTGATGGGCGCAGTCCACCACACGATTGCGACCAGCGTCTACAACAACCTGCAGTACGATTTTCAGAAAAGTTTCGCACCCATCACCACGGTAGCGTTAGTGCCGAACATACTGGTCACCAACCCCAAAGTGCCCGCACAGAATGTGAAGGAACTGTTGGCCTTGGCCCGCAAGACGCCCGGCAAATTGACCTTTGGTTCGAATGGCGTGGGCACCGGACAACATCTGATCGGCGCGCAGTTTCAAGAAATCGGCGGCGTCTCGCTGCTGCACGTGCCGTACAAGGGCAGCGGCCCGCTGACGACGGATCTGCTGGGCGGTCAGATCGATATGTCGTTCGACACGATCACCCCTGTATTGCCTCACATCAAGTCAGGCAAATTGCGTGCATTGGCAGTCACGACGGATAAGCGTTCCGCAGCATTACCCGATGTCCCGACGATGCAAGAGGCGGGTCTGAAAGGCTTCAATATGGGTACATGGTTTGGCGTTCTGGCCCCTGCCACCACACCGCCCGACGTTGTTGCGCGCCTGAATGCCGACATGGTCAAGATCATCCAGTCGCCGGATTTCGGCAAGAAAATGGCGGAGATCGGCGCCGTGCCGATAGGCGATAGCAGTGCGCAAATGGCCGAACGCATCAAGACCGATACCACTGACTACGCCAAACTCGTCAAGCAAGCGAACGTCGTGGTGAACTGATTACCAAGAGTCGCCCTTGCCGGTTTTACGCCTGTCCCGAAAATATTCCACCAGGAAATCGATAAACACGCGCACCTTGGCTGACAGGTGATGACGTTCGGGAAAAACAGCGTGAATATCGGCGGGCGGCAGGGCGTAATCTTGCAGCAGCAATTCCAGTCTGCCAGCACGCAGGTGGCGCGCAAGATCCCATTCTGCGCGCTGCAAAATCCCCAGGCCGGCCAGGCCCCAGGTCAATGTGACCTCTCCATCATTACTGCTCAGCGCACCACGGACTTTGATCGTTTCGCCATAGGTACCGCGCGTAAATCGCCAAAGGCCATAGGTATCATCGTTCTGACGCAGCACGATGCATTGATGGCGCGCCAGATCCTGCGGTACCTGCGGGCGGCCATGCTTTTCCAGATACTCGGGCGACGCACAGACCAGTCGACGGTTCGGCGCGATGGGCCGGGCAATCAGACGCCCATCGGGGATATCACCGAAGCGGATCGCCACGTCAAACGCATCCTGCACAAAATCGCCCGGCGTGTCTGTCAGCTGCAACTGCACCTCGACCTCGGGATAGCGGCGTGCAAACAGCACGATGGCCGGCGCAATATAGCTGCGCCCGAATCCCAGCGGCGCGTTCACCTTTAATAATCCCCGCGGCTGCGCCTGCCGGCTGGCGATCAATTGGTCCAGATGATCGATGTCACGCAGAATGCGTCGCGCGTTTTCCAGATACAGCTCGCCCTCGGCCGTCGGACTGAGACGCCGGGTATTGCGGTTAAGCAGGCGCACGCCGAGGCGGTCTTCGATCTGAGCCAGACGTTTGCTGACAGCAGCCGTGGTCACGCCCAGCTCGCGCGCAGCGGCCGACAGACTGCCCGCACGAACCAGCTCGACCAGCAACTGCAGCTCTTGGGACTGCCCCATCGACGTGACACCTCATTGAAAAATCGAAGTCCATAGTAGCCCAGAGCGAGCAGCGTCTTTCACATTCCGTCCGCGGTAACCGGTTGCACCTTCAGTCAATTTATTTAAAATGCGAGTATTTCTCATTTACATTAACATTCATTAATGTTGCGTTCCCTGCCCGCCTCTCAAGACGCCGTTCACGGTCTATACCGCGACCACCATGGTTGGCTCGACGGCTGGTTGCGCCGCAAAGTCGGCAACGCCTGCGATGCAGCAGATCTGGTCCAGGACACGTTCGTTCGCGTGCTGCGGCACCGCGCCGAGTTGACCATGGTGCGCGAGCCACGCGCTTACCTGACCACTATCGCCAAACGTTTGGTGCTGAATCATTATCGACGTCAGTCGCTGGAACAGGCCTATCAAGAGGCGCTGGCTGCGATGCCGGAACCGCTGGCCCCCTCGCCCGAACAGCAATTGCTGATTCTTGAAGCGTTGCACGAGATCGATGCGGCGTTAAACGCCTTGCCGGCACGCGCCCGCCAGGCATTTTTGCTGGCACAGTTGGAACACTTGCCCTACGAGGAGATCGCGCAGCGCCTGCAAGTGTCGGTACGCACGGTACAGCGCTACATCGTGCAAGGATATGAACAATGCCTGCTCGCGAGCTCGTGACTCCTGCCGAGGCTCCGCTGGATCGCGGCGTGGCGCGCGAAGCAGCGCGTTGGCTGATGCGGCTAGGCTCTGGCCACGCCACGGCAGCTGATGTGCGCGCGTGCGACCGATGGCGTGCTGACAGCGCCGAGCATGAACGCGCCTGGCAGCGTGCGCAGGCGCTGAATCGGACATTCGGCCTGATCCCCGCCGAAGTCGGCATGGCAGCGTTAGGCCGGCCGGCCGCCAAATCGCGTCGAACTACGCTCAAGACGCTCGTGGCCCTGCTGGCGGCCTCGCCTGTGGCCTGGTCGACTTGGAACGCAGCACCCGTCGTACGCTGGCGGGC